>ERZ1027064.1146-NODE-1146-length-10240-cov-5.438488_pt1 | contig 10240 bp, 9 predicted proteins | sample MGYA00519422_ERZ1027064 | MGnify/ENA primary metagenome ERZ1027064 (study PRJEB26926, sample SAMN06164492) | human gut metagenome | biome: ENVO:00009003; feature: ENVO:2100002; material: ENVO:00002003 | host: Homo sapiens | place: USA | collected 2012 ... | reverse complement strand
GCCGAATACTACGGCTGTAAGGTCAACCGGGGCGATATGATCTGCTGCCCCTTCCACGATGACCGACACCCCAGTATGAAGCTGAACAAAGATTATTTCTACTGCTTTGGCTGTGGAGCCACTGGCGACGTGATCGATTTTGTGGCAAGACTGTTCGGTCTGAGCAGCTATGAGGCCGCAAAGAAGCTGGCCTATGATTTCGGCATCGACCCGGACACCCCCCCGGTAGCGATGGCGCTGAAAAAGCCGTATCCGCTGGCACGGGTATTTCGCAATGATGAGATGTACTGCCAGCGGGTGCTGTGTGATTATCTGCATCTTCTGGAAAGCTGGAAGGTGCAGTACGCACCCAAAACGCCGGAGGAATTTGGGGCCCCCGTCGGAACCCAGCAAAGCGGTTCCGATGGGGAGCGGACGAGCAGCGGAATGAGTGAGCTTCCGCCGCAAGGCGGAAACGAAGGATATGAAGCTTGCGAGGACGAAGATGACCGTTTTGTGGAAGCCTGCCAGATGCTCGATTATATCGAGGATCTGACAGATATTTTAACCTTTGCAGAGTTGGAGGCTCGTGTGAAAACTGTGGATATGCTTCAAAAGGACGGCAGGGTGACCGATGATCTGCCGCTTCGTGGCGAGATCTACGAAGAACTGAAATGCTGCGCCGTGAACAACATCCCCCGCAAAATCACAAACATTCTGGAAGTGATGAAGCTGGCGGCTCATGTGGAGGACTTTGCACCGGAAGCAGATAGAATTCATCTGGCAAACGGAACTTTGGCGCTGGACGGCAGCTTTACCGAGGGCAGACCGAACATCGTGCGGAGCAGACTGCCGGTGGCATATCGCCCTGACGCACCGGCTCCCGTTCGGTGGCTTTCTTTTCTGGATGGGCTTCTCTATACAGAGGACATTCCAACCTTGCAGGAGTTCATCGGTTATTGCCTGATTCCCAGCAACAAGGGACAGCGGATGATGGTGATTAAGGGTAACGGCGGCGAAGGGAAATCGCAGATCGGTGCCGTGCTGGGTGCGCTTCTTGGCAGCAACATGAAGGACGGCAGTATTGGCAAAATTTCCGAAAACCGTTTTGCCCGTGCGGATCTGGAACACATTCTGCTGTGTGTGGATGACGATATGCGGATGGAAGCACTGCGGCAGACCAACTATGTCAAGTCCATCGTGACCGCCCAAGGAAAAATGGATTTGGAGCGCAAGGGTAAGCAGAGCTATCAGGGCTGGATGTTTGCCCGGCTGCTGGCGTTCTCCAACGGCGATCTGCAAGCGCTATATGACCGAAGCGACGGATTTTACCGCCGCCAGCTTGTACTGACCACCAGGGAAAAGCCTGTGGGACGGATAGATGATCCCGACCTTGCGGAGAAAATGAAAGCTGAAGCCGAGGGCATCTTCCTGTGGGCATTTGAGGGTTTGCAGCGGCTTGTTGTCAACAACTTCAAGTTCACGGAGAGCCAGCGCACACGGGATAACCGGGAGGCAGTGAAGCGAGATAATAACAATGTCTTTGATTTTCTGGAATCTGCGGGCTATATCCGGCTGAAAGCAGACTGCACCATCAGCTCAAAAGATTTGTACGAAATTTACCGGATGTGGTGTGAGGAAAATAATCTGACACCGTTAAAGCGCCGCAGCTTCAGCGACAGTGTGATTGCCAGCCAGACCAAGTATAATCTGGAATACTGCAACAAGATCACCAACGCTGCCGGACGGCGTGTATGGGGCTTCTTCGGTATTAAAGCGATTGCCAGACCTAATATAAATGGGTTTTCCGACATTTCAGAGCATACGTACGTACCGGAGGACTGGCGATGAATTTTCTCGACGTCGTGCCGTGTACGTATGTACGCAGCGTTTCTCCTCAAACACCGCCATATAGGAAAAGCGCTGATCACCAGAGCCTATATTTTCGGGCATAAATCAAACCAGGTGGAATCCGCAAATTATTTGCCTGATGGCAGAAATGCTTTTACGGAATCGCGCTTCTCGGAACAGCAAAGCAGATGCACGGAAGCATGGGAAATCACACGGTTTGGAGCAAATTCACACGGAACAAAAAAGTCGATAGGTGTCACCTGTGAACAGGACTTCATAACGGCGATTCTGAGCAGATTTGACAACAACAGTTTTTTTCACGATACAGCGAAGCGGATACGTCGGAAAGCGTACCGGCTTCGCTTTTTCATTATCTGAATTTTGGAGGGGATTTGAATATGGGTGTACGCAATGAGATCAAGGCGCAGATCGTCCGCGCCGGTTTTACCATGCAGGAAGTTGTTGACCTGTTACATGATGAATATGGCTGGTCGGACAGCGTTTCCAATTTGTCCGCCAAGTTGCAGCGGGAGAGCATCCGCTACAAAGAAGTCGTGGAACTGGCTGATGTGCTGGACTGCGACATCGTGTGGGTGAAGCGAGGGAATCGCCGATGAAAGCACAGTACGCCATTCTCCGCTTTGCCAAGTACAAAGGGCCGGAAATCGGGCACATCGAGTCCCACAATGAGCGCACAAAAGACGAATACGCCAGCAATCCGGATATTGACAAGAGCCGCAGCTGTCTGAACTTTCATCTGCTCGAACCGGAGCGCAAATATCGTGCAGAGGCAGAGCGACAGATTAAGGACGCTGGCTGCCGCACACGCTCGGACAGCGTGCGTGTGGTAGAAGCCCTTGTGACCGCAACGCCGGAGTTCTTTAAGGGCAAGAAGAAAGACAAAATCAAAGCCTATTTCCAGGAGGCGCTGGACTTTATCCGGGAACACCAGGACCCGAAAACCATCATCTCCACCGTGGTGCATATGGACGAGAAAACGCCCCATATGCACCTTTCTTTCGTCCCACTGACGGAGGACGGGCGGCTCTGTGCAAAAGAAATCGTAGGCAACAAGAAGAAGCTGACACAGTGGCAGGACAGGTTTTGGGAGCATATGGTCAAAAAATACCCCGATTTGGAGCGCGGCGAGAGTGCCAGTGAAACCGGACGCGACCATATCCCACCGCGGGTATTCAAGGAGATGACCCGCCTGACCAAGCAGAAGGCCAAGCTGCATCGGGATTATGAGGATGCCGTCGCCGTGCTGGATCGTATTCCGAAGGAAGTGCTGGCGGCATACACACAGAACGGAGAAAGAGAGGAAGACTGCCTATGGTAGATGAATGGAGCGGCTTCGCCGCTTTGCTGGCAAATTTGATTGAAAAGTATGCCGTGATTCTGAATCTTGACGCGCTGCCCGATCTCGTCATAGAGGAAGCCGTGTCTGAAAAAGATGATGCTGATAAGAATATTCACGAAAACGATATTGAACCCGTGAAAGCGGCATGATATAATTATCATGAAATAAGTGTCCAAACCGCCATTGCAGGAGCAAAAGCTCCTGCAATGGCAGAAAACGAGGTGAAGTGACCATGGAACGCTGGGAGAATGAGCAGAACAATTCTGAAATGATGATTTATACCACAGAGGATGGCTTGACAAAGATTGAAACGACCTTTGATGGCGATACGGTTTGGCTGTCCATTGACCAGATGGCGGAGCTGTTTCAGCGTGACAAATCTACCATTTCCAGACATATCAAGAACATTTTCACTGAGGGCGAATTAAAGCGAGAAGCAGTTGTTGCAAATTTTGCAACAACTGCCGCTGACGGTAAGACTTATCAGGTGGATTACTATAATCTCGATGTCATCATTTCTGTTGGCTACCGTGTGAAGTCTCAGCGCGGCGTGCAGTTTCGTATTTGGGCAACGGGGATTTTGAAGGAGTATATGCGAAAGGGCTTTGCTCTGGATGATGAGCGCCTGAAAAATCTGGGCGGCGGCGGATACTTCAAGGAGCTGCTGGAGCGTATCCGTGATATCCGCGCTTCCGAGAAGGTGTTTTACCGTCAGGTGCTTGAAATCTACGCAACCAGTATTGACTATGACCCCAAGGCGGAAATCTCCATTCAGTTTTTCAAGAAAGTCCAAAATAAGATTCATTATGCCATTCATGGGCAAACAGCGGCGGAGGTCATTTACACACGCGCCGATGCGGAGAAAGAATTTATGGGCTTGACCACCTTTGCGGGCAATCAGCCCACGCTGAAAGAGGCGGTAGTTGCCAAGAACTATCTGAACGAGAAAGAGCTTCGTGCTATGGGGCAGCTTGTGTCCGGCTATCTGGACTTTGCAGAGCGTCAGGCGGAACGGGAACAGGCTATGACCATGCAGGATTGGTCGGCGCATTTGGATCGGATTCTGACCATGAGCGGAGAGCAGCTGCTGGTTGGCAACGGAAGCGTCAGCCACAAGCAGGCCATTGATAAAGCAACCGATGAGTACAGAAAATACAAGGCTCGCACCCTCAGCGAAGTGGAGCAGGATTATTTGGATTCTATCAAGCTGTTGGAGCAGAAAACAGATAAAAAGTAAGCTGGGGTGGAGAAGATGCGATGAAAAAAGAAAGGATAAAAGTCTATATCTACACGCGGGTATCCACCGCTATGCAGATTGACGGATATTCTCTGGATGCCCAGAAATCCCGAATGAAAGCCTTTGCCGACTTCAACGATTATGAAATTGTGGGCGAATACGAGGACGCCGGAAAATCCGGCAAGTCTATAGAGGGCAGAATCCAGTTCAATCAGATGATGGAGGACATCAAGTCCGGCAAAGACGGCGTGTCCTATGTACTGGTGTTCAAGCTGTCCCGCTTCGGCAGAAACGCGGCAGATGTCTTGTCTACTTTACAGGTGATGCAGGACTTTGGCGTCAATCTGATTTGCGTGGAGGATGGGATCGATTCCTCCAAGGATGCGGGAAAGCTGATGATTTCCGTTCTTTCGGCTGTGGCTGAAATTGAGCGTGAAAACATCCGTGTGCAGACGATGGAGGGCAGAATCCAGAAAGCCCGTGAAGGAAAATGGAATGGCGGCTTTGCGCCTTATGGCTACAAGCTGGAAAAAGGACAGCTTTTCATCAATGAGGAAGAAGCAGCGGCAATCCGCGTGATTTTTGACCAGTATGTGCATACGGATACCGGCGCAAATGGTCTTGCAAAATATCTTGCGACCCACGGGATTCACAAAATTCAAAGACAAAACGGAAAAAATCCCTTATTCGATGCAGCGTTGATCCGCAGGATTCTGAAAAATCCGGTATACTGCGGGAAAATCGCCTATGGCAGACGCCGGACGGAGAAGGTGCATGGCACCCGAAATGATTACCGGCTGGTAGAACAGGACGATTATCTGCTGGTGGATGGTCTGCATGAGGGAATCGTTTCCGAAGAATTATGGCATGAGGCACAGGTCAAACTGCTGGCACAAGCGGAGAAGTACGAACATGTCAACAGGGGCAAAGATACCAAAATTCATCTGCTGTCCGGTATTGTGAAATGCCCGGTCTGCGGCGTAGGAATGTATGGAAACAAAAGCATCAAGCATAAAGCAGATGGTACGAAATACAAGGACTTCTTTTATTACGGCTGCAAGCACCGTGCGATGACGCGCGGTCATAAATGCGACTTCAAGAAGCAGATCAATGAAGAACTGCTGGACAGCGCCGTTGCGGAGGTCATTGTAAAGCTGGTAAGCAATCCGAAATTTGCCGCCATGATGCAGGAAAAGATCAGCATGAAGGTAGATACCTCTGCCATTGAGCAGGAGATCGCAGCCCATGAAAAGCAGCTTCGCCAGAGCTATTCCGTAAAGGTACGGCTGATGGATGAAATTGATTCTCTCGACCCGGACGATAAGCACTACATCAAACGCAAAGCAGACCTTGATGACCGGCTCTACAAGATGTATGATAAGATCGAGGATACAGAAAACCAGCTCGTTGCCGCCAGAGCCAAGAAGATGGCGATTGAGGCGGAAAAGCTGACGGGCGACAACATCTACAAGGTGCTGATTTACTTTGATAAGCTCTATTCCGTCATGGACGATCAGGAAAAGCGGCAGCTTATGGAATCGCTGCTTTCCGAAGTCCAGATTTATGAGGAACGGCAGCCCAACGGTCAGTGGCTCAAGTCCATCAAGTTCAAGCTCCCAATCATTGCGGAAGATATGAGCTTGAGTTTGGACAACGATGCACATATTGAGACGGTAGTCCTCTTGTCACGGGAAACAGATCCACATAGCATTTCATGAGCTCCGTTATAGGGACAGCATGCTTACAAGTTTCCATAAAAACAGATCTCCGTGAGCCTTCTGGCCCACGGGGATCCGTTTTTCATACTCTATGCTCAGGCACGCTTCCACTTCACGCCGCCGGGAACGTCGGTGATTTCCACTCCCTGGGCCTTCAGCTCATCCCGGATGCGATCCGCCTCGGCAAAGTTTTTAGCCTTCTTGGCATCGGCCCGGGCCCGGATCAGGGCTTCCACTTGGGGATCCTCCCGGCCGTCCTCGCTGACGACGGTGAAGCCGCCTGCGGCGGGAGCCGCTTCCTGGGCCTTGCGCAGAGCCGCCGCCTTCTCCGTCAGCTTCAGCCCCAGTACCTGGTCAAAGCTGTCCAGGGCAGCCAGCTTGGTGGCGTCGGTGGTTTTGGCCTTCAGCACATCATACAGCACCGTCACTGCCATGGAGGTATTCAGGTCGTTGTCCATGGCCTTGGTAAACCGGGCCTTCAGCTCATCCAGGACCGCCGGGTCCACCTCCCCCTTGCCGGGGGTCAGGGCCGCGATTTTAGAGAGCAGCTTGTTATAGGCCGCCACGGCGTTGTCCAGATTCTCCCAGGTGAACACCAGGCTCTTGCGATAGTGGCTTTGCAGGCAGAAGAAGCGATAGGCCAGGGGATCATACCCCTTCTGCTCCAGCAGGGACACGGTTAAAAACTCGCCCTTGGACTTGGACATTTTGCCGCCCTCGGTGTTCAGGTGGGCCACATGGCACCACTGGGGGCACCAGGGATGGCCCAGATAGCTCTCTGACTGGGCGATCTCGTTGGTATGGTGGGGGAAGGCGTTGTCCACGCCGCCGCAGTGCAGGTCCAGATATTCGCCATTATACTTCATGGAAATGCCGGAGCATTCAATGTGCCAGCCGGGATAGCCTACGCCCCAGGGGGAGTCCCATTTCAGAGCCTGATCCTCGAATTTGGACTTGGTAAACCACAGCACGAAGTCGTTGCGATTGCGCTTGTTGGTATCCTCCTCCACGCCCTCCCGGACGCCCACGGCCAGATCCTCCTCGTTGTGGTCGTTGAAGATATAGTACCGCTCCAGCTTGCTGGTGTCGAAATACACGTTGCCCCCGGCCACATAGGCGTAGCCGGTGTCCAGGAGCCGGGTGATGATCTTGATATAGTCGTCGATGAGGCCCGTGGCCGGCTGCACCACGTCGGGCCGCTTGATGTTCAGCTTCCGGCAGTCCTCAAAGAACGCGTCGGTGTAATACTGGGCGATCTCCATAACGGTCTTGTGCTCCCGGCGGGCGCCCTTGAGCATCTTGTCCTCGCCCTGGTCGGCGTCGCTGGTCAGGTGGCCCACGTCGGTGATGTTCATGACCCGGTTGACGCTGTACCCGGCGTAGCGCAGGTACTTCTCCAGCACGTCCTCCATGATATAGCTGCGGAGGTTGCCGATGTGGGCAAAGTGGTACACCGTGGGGCCGCAGGTGTACATTTCCACATGGCCGGGGGTATGGGTCCGGAACTCCTCTTTTTTGTGGGTGGCGGAATTATACAGATACATGGCGTTTTCTCCTTCTATGGTCAATTTTCGCTCTGCAAACAAAAAGCCCCTCATGCCCTGGGGCATGAGAGGCGATATCTCGCGGTTCCACTCTCGTTTATCACTTGCAGCCTGTGACGCAGGCCAATGCGGCGGGCTTCCACATCCCGCGCGCTCCCGGACGCACCTTCTGCCGCACCCCGCAGGACGGCTTGCAGCCGGTGACCGTCCCTCTCTTGCCGGAGCTGCGCGGCATACTCTTTCCGATCGTCGCGCTGTTCGATTTCCCTTTATTATAGCGGTTCCCGCCCGGCGTGTCAATACCGGCGGATCACGGCGGCTACCTTGCCCAGGATCTGGGCCTCCCGGCCGTCGATGGGGCTGTACGCTTCGTTCTCCGGCATCAGCCACACCTGGCCGCCCTGGCGCTTCAGCCGTTTCACCGTGGCCTCGTCCCCCAGCAGGGCCACCACGATCTCTCCGTTGTTGGCGGCAGGCTGCTGGTGCACCACCACCAGGTCATCCGGCAGGATGCCCGCGCCCAGCATGGACTCGCCCCGGACCCGCAGGGCAAAATATTCCCCGTCCCGTCCGCCGGTATCAAAGGTCAGGTAATCCTCGATGCATTCCTGGGCTAGGATGGGCGATCCGGCGGCCACATTGCCCACAATGGGCACCTGATTTTCGGGCGGCTGGCTTTCAGGCGCCTGGCTCTCCCGGGACGCCTCCGTCAGCGTCAGGGCCCGGCCCTTGCCGGCCTGCTTGCCGATGACTCCCAGCTCCTCCAGATGCTTCAGGTGAAAATGCACCGTGGACGGGGATTTCAGTCCCACGGCCTCGCCGATCTCCCGCACCGAGGGGGGATACCCCTGGTCCTGAATGGCCTGGGCGATGTAGTCGTAGATCTTCTGCTGCATTTTGGTCAGCTGGGCCATGACGTCCGCTCCTTTACCGGATATTTTCTGTATTATATCATACTCAAATTCGGTTTGCAACAGATGTTCGATGATTTTTTCATCTCATTTCCGCCACCCCTGTAAAAAATCACGGTTTTCCTCTTGAAATTCCGGCCCGGGTGTGGTAGTATAGTGCGTACTATGAGAAAAGTGCCCCCAGAGGGCTGAATTATTTGGAGGGAGTTCCGTTATGAACGCTGTTCTTATCATCATCACCGTGGTGCAGCTGCTGGTGGCGCTGGCCCTGATCCTCATCGTCCTGTTCCAGTCCGGCAAGAGCCAGGGCCTGTCCGGGGCCATCGGCGGCATTGCCGATTCCTATATGAGCCGTTCCAAGGCCAAGAGCATGGACGCCAAGCTGGCCCGGGGCACCAAGTGGGTGGCCGCCGTGTTTGTGGTGCTGACCCTGGTTTTGGACTGCATGGTCGCCGCCGGCATCAAGTAAATCAGACAGACTGCCAGCTGGGGGACGCGCCGCGTCCCCCGGCTTTTTTCTATGGAGGGGAGTTCCATGAACGAGCTGATCTTTTCCGCTCCCGGCCGGGTGGAGCTGGGCGGCAACCATACGGATCACCAGCGCGGCTGCGTCCTGGCCGCCGCCATTGACCGCACCACCCGGGCCCGGGTCCGTTTGACCCGCAGCCCTGTTGTCCGGGTCTTTTCCCGGGGCTATGACCCGGTGACTCTGCCGCTGGACCAGCTGTCCCCCCGGGAGGGGGAGCGGAACACCAGTGCCGCCCTGGTCCGGGGCATGGCCGCCGCCTTTGCCCGGCGGGGCATCCTCTGGCAGGGCTTCGACGCCTGGGTGGAGTCCGATGTGCTGCCCGGCTCCGGCCTCTCCAGCAGCGCCGCCTTTGAGGTGCTGCTGGGTCGTATTGGCAGCGCACTGTTTGCCGGCGGTTCCCTGACGCCCGTGGAAATTGCCCAAATGGCCCAATGGGCCGAGAACGTCTATTTCGGTAAGCCCTGCGGTCTTATGGACCAGCTGGCCTCCAGCACCGGCGGCCTGGTATTCATGGACTTCCGGGACCCCGCCGCGCCGGAGGTGCGCCGCCTGAACGCCGCCCTGCCCGGATATGCCCTGTGCATTGTGGACAGCGGCGCGGACCACGCGGACCTTACCGCCCAATACGCCGCCATCCCGCGGGACTTGAAGGCGGTGTGCCGCCTGTTTGATGCGGAGGTCCTGCGCCAGGTGGATGAGGACGCATTCTACCGTCGCCTGCCGGAGGTGCGCCGCCTGGCCGGGGACCGGGCCGTCCTGCGGGCCATTCATGTGTTTGACGAAAACCGCCGGGTCCTGGCCCAGGTCCGTGCCCTGGAATCCGGCGACGTCCCGGGCTTTCTGTCTCTGATCAATGCTTCCGGTGCATCCTCCTGGGAATACCTCCAGAATATTGCCCCCGCCGGCGCGGCGGAGCATCAGGCCCTGGCTGTGACCCTGGCTCTGTGCCGCCGTATGCTGCGGGGCCAGGGTGCTGTCCGGGTCCACGGCGGCGGCTTCGCCGGAACGGCGCTGTGTATCGTTCCGGAGGAGAAGCTGTCCGCTTTCTGCCGGGAACTGGAGACGCATCTGGCCCCCGACTGCTGCCACCGTTTGCAGATTCGGTGATACC
>ERZ1027064.1143-NODE-1143-length-10270-cov-9.217621_pt1 | contig 10270 bp, 10 predicted proteins | sample MGYA00519422_ERZ1027064 | MGnify/ENA primary metagenome ERZ1027064 (study PRJEB26926, sample SAMN06164492) | human gut metagenome | biome: ENVO:00009003; feature: ENVO:2100002; material: ENVO:00002003 | host: Homo sapiens | place: USA | collected 2012 ... | reverse complement strand
ATTACGAATTTGATTTCCGGTTTGCCGGGAAGATAAAAAGCCATTATGCTTTGATCGGAATGGCATTTGTTGCAGAAGGTTATCCGCTTTATTATGATGCTGTTAATGAAAAAGGCCTTGGAATGGCAGGTCTTAATTTTGTCGGCAATGCGGCATATGAAGAGGCTTTGCCGGAAGATGAAACAGAAGTCAGCCAGGTGGCACAGTTCGAGTTCATCCCATGGATCCTTACACAGTGTGCTACTGTAGCAGAGGCGAGAGAGAAGCTGGCAGCAATGAGACTGACAGGTACAGCATTCAGTGAACAGCTGCCGACAGCACAGCTTCACTGGATCATTGCAGACAAAGACTCCTGTATCGTTGTTGAGTCTATGAAAGATGGGCTGCATGTATATGATAATCCGGTAGGAGTGCTTACCAATAATCCACCATTCCCGAGTCAGATGTTTGCACTGAATAATTATGCCGGAGTATCCAGAAAACAGCCGGAGAGTACTTTTGCAGGAGTATTACAGCTTGATGCATATAGCAGAGGAATGGGTGGAATGGGAATACCTGGAGATCTTTCCAGCCAGTCAAGATTTGTGAAAGTTGCCTTTACAAAATTAAATTCGATCTCCGGTGAAGAAGAGGATGAGAGTGTAAGCCAGTTCTTCCATATCTTAGGATCCGTAGATCAGCAGCGTGGATGCTGTGAGGTGACAGAAGGCAAATATGAGATCACGATATACACGTCCTGTTGTAATACAGCAAAAGGTATTTATTATTATACGACTTATGATAATCATCAGATCACAGCGGTTGACATGCATGCGGAAAATCTGGATTCAGATCAGCTGATCTGTTATCCGCTTCTGTCCAAGGGCGAAGTCAGATGGCAGAATAAATAATACGAAAATGCACGGAGAAAGCATAACGCAGAACAACAGGAGGACAATATCGAGATTGTATGGAATGCAGATGTTAGGTTGATAATTGTGCAAGCACCGCCTGCACAATTTGTGCAACAAAAAAGAGGAGCCAGTCCAGACTCCTCAAAGGTACGTTATTTCAAAAAGTTGCTCTTGTGTTCCAGCGCGTGCAGATTATGATAGTCCTCATAAATAAGTCAATTTTGCAGATAAAATTAGCAACTCAGGAAAAAATGATTTGCTTGGAGAAATCGAATCAAACATGAAAAAAACCTTTCGCATAAAATGCTTCAAACTAGTTTTAGGTGTGTCATTATGCTTTTTGATATATCTACTTGTTTCTTTAATTATTCCTCCGCTGATTGGAACACATGAAAAGAGTGATACGCAGGCAGAAGTATCCATAACAACGTCTGAACGAGTTTGCTTGATTGACAATAACGAGGATGCACTTCTTTGGAGGCTGAGGCTCATTCGTTCGGCACAGGAAGAAATCATTCTCTCAACCTTTGACTTCCGCGCCGACAGCAGTGGAACAGATGTGATCGCGGCGCTTTGGGGCGCGGCAGAGCGCGGCGTACAAGTACGGCTCATTATTGACGGAATCAATGCGCAACTGCATTTAAGCGGCAGTGATGTGTTTCAGGCATTGGCAGCGCACGACAATGTGGAGGTCAAATTCTACAACCCTATTCGGCTGACGCAACTTTGGACGGTCAATTATCGCTGCCACGATAAATACTTGATTATCGACCGATCTACATATCTTATGGGTGGGCGGAACACTAGCGACTTATTCCTTGGGAGTGGGGGTACGTCACGTCAGAACATAGATCGTGATATAGTCGTATACAACGGCGGTTTCACAACAGCGTCCGCTAATACCTTGTTAGAATATTTTGATAGGATATGGTTACTTGATACCAACCGTGCATTCCACGCAGAGGCTGAGAATCACAGGGTTAAAAAAGCTACTGCCATTCTTGCAAGACGTTGGACTGAGATCAATGACGCAAAACAGTTAACAGCGATTAACTGGGAGACAGAAACGCTCCAGACAAATGAAGTCGCACTTTTAAGTGGTGATTGCACTGCGTGGAATAAGGAGCCGATGCTTCTGAATACCTTGACAACGCTGATGCAGAAGGGTGAACAAAATATTGTGTTGCAAACCCCATACATGATCTGCAACCAAGCTATGTATAATGCACTCAAAAAGGTCACCGACAATGTACAGGTACAGGTCATTACCAACGCGCCGCAGAGTGGAGCAAATCCGTGGGGCTGCGCTGATTATCTCAATCATAGGGATGATATTTTAGAAACGGGTGTTGATATATGTGAGTGGAACGGCAGCTTCTCCATGCACACTAAAACGATTCTGATTGATGATCGAATTAGCATCATCGGATCATTTAACTGGGATATGCGTAGTGCCTATCTGGATACGGAAATGATGCTGTTGATAGACTGTCCTGCACTAAATGCTATACTTCGGGATGAAGCACAGCAGATGATGTACGAGGGCAAAACCATATCACCAGACGGAGTGACAGTTACGGGAGAATTGTATATAACACCAAAAGTTTCAGCTACCAAACAAGTCCTTCAATCGCTGTTGCGTATTATTGTACGCCCGTTTCGATATGTTCTATAAAGTGCGCATTTCATGTATTCACATACGATACATGCTTCGTCAAAAAACGCCATCTCGTAATTTCACGAGATGGCGTTTTTGCATTATTCAGATATTTGCAAGAGGTCACGCCGCTTAGCGCTTCCTGTAATATGAATTATTTAAGCTACTGCATTGAATAATCAAGACATATTTCAAAAGAAAGGGGAACAGTAGAATGTAATAGGGTGATTGAAAATGTCTAAAAGAGCAAAAAAAGAAAAGCGCCCTGTTGCGAAAATCGACTTCAAGCCGTATGGTGCAGCAATCAAAGCTGGGCGCACAAAGCAGATAGAATCCCGGAATAAGGCGGCCGACGCGCTGTTTATTTCGCCGCGCTATCTTGCCAACATCGAAAATAAGGGGCAGCATCCCAGCGTACAGGTATTCTTAGAACTGATGTCCCGCTATCATATCTCTGTGGATCAGATTCTTCATGGTGAAACTATGGAGGGCAAGTCCACGGAGCGGATGCAGTTTGAAACGCTGTTGGATGAGCTGACGGACGCTGAAATCAAAATCCTCACAGCAACCGCGCAAGCGTTGCTGGACGCAAGGACGGACAACGAGGGAGAAAATTGAATACGGTATAAGGAACGCTATGAACAGGTGGTTCATGGCGTTTTTCTTTTGAAAAAGTTTGCCTGCGGTTTGCCAAATTGCGGCTGTGCCGCCGTTGTAGTAGTGAGGGAGATACCGTAGCAAGCATAGGGAGTGTAGCCACACTCCCGCAAAGCACCTGTCTGTGCTTTGCTTGTTGGGATAATCCCAAACCCTTATTCGGAGCGGAAAGGACGGTGAGCAAATGGCAAACCGAACGCGGAATATTGTGCTGCGCGTTCCTGTGACTGCCGAGGAACGGGCAATGATCGAGCGTAAAATGCAGCAGATGGGAACGGGCTGTTTTTCCGTTTATGCGCGGAAAATGCTCATAGACGGCTATGTGATCCGGCTGGATTACAGCGACGTGAAAGCAATGACCGCCGAGCTGCAAAAAATCGGCACAAACATCAATCAGATTGCAAGGCGTGTGAACGCTACGGGAACGCTCTATGCGCAGGACATGGAGGACATCAAGGGGGCGATGGCGGAGATATGGCAATTACAAAGATCCATCCTATCAAAAGCACCTTGAAAAAAGCCATTGACTACATCGTTGATCCTGCAAAGACCGACGATAAGCTGCTGGTGTCCTCGTTCGGCTGCGCCGTGGAAACCGCAGACCTTGAGTTTGAAAAAACACGGCTGCTTGCCATGCAGAAAGGCAACAATCTCGCCCACCACCTGATACAGGCATTTGAGCCGGGTGAGGTCAGCTATGCGCAAGCCCACGAGATCGGGCGGCAGCTTGCCGATGAAATCCTCGGCGGCAAGTATGAGTATGTCATTGCTACTCACATCAACAAGGAGCATTGCCATAACCATATTATTTTCTGTGCCGTGGATTTTGCGGAGCATAAGAAGTACATTTCCAACCGCAAAAGCTACGCGCAAATCCGCCGCGTCAGCGATAGATTGTGCCGGGAAAACGGGCTGTCCGTTGTCACACCCGGCGCGGAGCGCGGCAAGCAGTATGCCGAATGGGACGCGCAGCGGAAAGGGACAAGCTATAAGCAAAAGCTGAAAATCGCCATCGACAGGCTTATTCCCATTTCCAAAGACTTTGATGACCTCCTGCGTCGGCTGGAAGCCGAGGGGTATGAAATCAAGCGTGGAAAGTATATCTCATTCCGCGCTCTCGGTCAGGAGCGATTCACCCGTGCAAAGACGTTGGGTGAGGCCTACACCGAGGAAGCCATAGCCGAACGCATCAAGGGCAAGGTCATTCTGAAAACGCCGAAGCCGGAGCGCAGCGGCGTGTCGCTGCTGATTGACATTGAAAACTGCATCAAGGCGCAGCAATCCGCAGGCTATGAACGCTGGGCAAAAATTGAAAACCTGAAACGCGCCGCCCGCACAATGGTATTTCTCGACCAGCACGGCATTTCCCACTATACCGATTTGGAGCAGAAGATCACGGATCTTCAGGACAGCAACGAGCAAACGGCCGCTGCGCTGAAAACAGCGGAACGCCGCCTGTCTGACCTGGCGCTGCTGATAAAGCATACCGCCACCTACAAAGAGCTAAAGCCGCTGTATAGTGAATACAAAAAGTCCCGTGATAAGGAAAAGTATCTGCGCGGACGTGAGCGCGAAATCATTCTCTTTGAAGCATCGGCGCGGGCGCTGAAATCGGCGGGCGTCGGTGATACGCTCCCCGACATTGCCAAGCTGTGCGAGGAATATTCCAGACTGACCGAAGAAAAGGATCGGCTGTACGCTGAGTACGGAAGCCTGAAAAAACGTATGCGGGAATACGATGCCGTCAAGCAGAACATCGACAGCATCCTGTCCCCCAATCGTGGGCAGGAACAGGACAAAGCCTTGTAGCTTCTCTGACATTCGCACATTATTTTCAAATAATTTAATGTGTGTTCGTCGTTTCACGGTTGACAATCGCACATTATTTCCATATAATATAATGTGTGATTGTCAAAGCGAGGTGAGAAGCATGAACGCCAAGGAGAAAATCGAAGAACTGCTGGAAGCGTCGGAGGACGGTACGATCACCGCAGCGCAGGTGACGGAAGCCGGACTGCACCGCAGCGTTTTACAGGAGTTTGTCAAGAGCGGCGAGATGTACCGCTTCGGGCGCGGCCTGTATGTGCGGAGCAGCGCATGGGAGGACGATTTCTACCTCTTGCAGCGCAAGTATGGGCGCGGGATCTACTCGCACGATACCGCGCTGTATCTGCTGGGCTATTCAGACCGTACCCCGGCGAAATATACGATGACCTTTCCCAAGGGCTACAATGCCCTGTCCTTAAAGCAGGAAAATTTAATTGTCAAGCGCGTTGTGCCGGAGAACTACGAGTTCGGCAGAATTGAAATTGAATCCCCCTCCGGCAATCCGATTCGTGTTTACGATTTGGAACGGACGCTGTGTGACATCCTGCGCGGCAGCGGCAGCGATGTTCAGATCGTCGGAGAAGCTATGAAACGCTATGCAGCGTCCAAGGATAAGAACATTCACAAACTGATGCAGTACGCAGACCAGCTTCGCGTGAAGCCTAAGGTGCTGCGATACATGGAGGTTTTGCTATGATGACTAAAAATCGGATGCAACTGAAAGCCTTTATCAAAAACAAAGCGGCAGAGAAGCATATCTCGGCGCAGCTCGTCATGCAGAACTATATGCTCGAACGGCTGCTGGAACGGATTTCGCTCTCGCCCTATAAGAACAATTTCATTCTCAAAGGCGGATTCCTGATTTCCGCCATTGTGGGGCTGGACACACGGGCAACAATGGATCTGGACACAACGATCAAGGGCTTCACCCTGACGCATGAAGCAATCCGCAAAATCTTTACAGAGATTTGCGCTGTCCAGATTGCCGACGACGTGCAGTTTGAGGTCGTCGGTATCTCTGACATTCGGGAAACCGACGATTACCCCGGCATCCGGGTCGCGCTGAAAGCGAACTATCCGCCGATCAGCGTACCGCTGACGGTGGATGTCACCACGGGCGACATGATAACGCCCCGTGAGGTGGAATACACATTCTCGCTGCTGTTCGATGACCGCACAATCAGTATTCTTGCCTACAACCTTGAAACGGTGCTGGCGGAAAAGCTGGAAACTGTGCTGTCCCGCAACATTGCGAATACCCGACCGAGAGATTATTACGACGCACATATCCTGTACGCGCTGCGCGGCGCGGAGAGCGACAAAGCGACGCTGCGCCGGGCGCTGGAACGGACGACGCAGAAACGCGGCAGCGGCATGATCCTGACAGACTACCCGGAGATTATGAAAGAGATCCGCGAAAGCGATACGCTCCGTAGGCTGTGGGAGAAATACAGCCGCGAGTATGAATACGCAAAGGATATTTCCTTTGATGATACCTGTAATACCATTCAGACAATTATGGACGCAATCATGGTGTAAACGAAAGGAGGCTTCTTTATGGGTTGGCTGGCAGCGCAGGGCGCGATTATGGCGATTGGGCTTTTCATCGGGCTTGTCTGCTCGGTGATCGGACTATTCTTTGGGCATATCATTCTCTTTGACAGCATCGCTCTCGGCATCGCCGCCGGAGTATGCTGCAATCAGTTCACCGCAATTCATCCGGCGCTGTGCCTTGTGATCGGCATTGCAACATTTCTGCTGCTGTTGTGGCTGCAAAATACCAGCATCGGCTTCTGGCTCGTGGGCGGGCTGCTCACGCTGATCTATGCGGCGGTGTTCGGACTGCTGGCCTACTTCATTTCGGAGCATGATCCTGTTTGGGGCTGGGTGATTTTCGGTCTGGTGTTCCTCGTGGTCGGTGCGCTGCACCTACGCGCACGGGATAGCTGAAAGCAAGCGCAAAGTCACGGCTTAGAGTGCCTGTATGCCTTGCTGAGAGCGGCTTTACAGCGCGGGAAACGCAAGGGACGTATATTTTCCTTGCCATATTAAAAATTCAAGTGAAAACCGTGACATCAAAAATGCGGGACACATAGTTAGTAGTAATAACTTTGTGTCCCGCATTTTTTAGACTGTACGCTCGGTAGAAGTTGCGTCGATCTCGTCTGCACCTGTTGTAACAACTACTCTGGTACGGTAGGTAACGCCCGTCGTGCCGGTGTAGGTTTTGGTAAGACTGATGGTTCCAGTTCCATCAATCGGCCAAGAAGTAACGGGTGACCAACTGTTTCCGCTTTTCTTTTCAAGATAAAGCGTTCCCTTGGATTTGGTTGTTTGTTTTTTAGGCGCAATTACTGCTGACACAGAAATCTGTTTACCAGAAATCGAAATAGCTGGAACAACCATATTTGTACTTTCCCATCGGAGAGTAATAGCTTGTGCTGGCATTGTTGGTGACGTGGCATTAGGTGCAGCACTTTCCGCTGCTGCTACGGGTACTGCATGAGCGGTCATTAAAAGAGCGGCGGTTAATGCCAATGTAATTTCTTTGTTTTTCAGTCACGGAAGTAGTAAGAAACAACTTGGATACAAGGAGTGCATTTGAAGAATTTACCGATTTGAGCTGTTTCCTATTTATTGCTGGAAATGGTTGTGGCGACTATTATGGGTATCGTATAGAGGACAGAACGGTTTTACCTTCTCCAATCTACATATGGGAGCATGAAACTTTCAAAGCCAAAGTTGTAGCAAACAATCTAATAGAAATGATTGAGTTGTACTATCGAGACAAGATCTAATAGGCATTTGAAAGAGTTGTATTCAGCGCAAGAAAAACGCGGGGCGCAGCAGCCATCATCGGCTGCCGCGCCCCGCGTCGTCTTTTACTCTGCGTCGGAAAGCGTCATGGTAAACTGCGCTTCCTCAAATGCTGCGTCGGTCATGTTGTGCAGCTTATGGATCGTCTGCTCCGCCAGCGGACGCATATCTGCGTCCATATCCGGCAGCGCGTCGGAAATCGCTGCAATCGTTCTGCGGCGGTCGTACTTGTGGTAAATGCAGATCAGATTTTCTTCCTCAATGGTGAACGGAACATTGTCCATGCTCATACCTCCAAATCATTATCTTTTGTCTTTGCCGCTGCCTTTTTGGGTGCAGCGGTCTTTTTTGACTGCCCCTCTTTGAGCTGCGCCCGGACAGAGGGACGCTGCTTGCGCAGCGGAAGATCACGCCGCTCGTCCTTGCTGATAAAAGCGAAAACGCCGTGCCTGTCCTTTACCGAAGAAAGATACAGCGTCTTATACGGAAGCAGCGCAAATAGCCGCTCATGCTCCTTGCTGGATGCGATACGCTCAAACCACGGCGACACTTCTACTACAAAATGCGTTCCGTTGGGGCTGTTGGGCGCTTGCAGGGATTGGAACGCCGCCGAAAGGCGCTGTGCTTCGGCAAGCACCTTTTCGTCGGAGAGCCGCCCGATATGCTCTCTGAAATTTCCGGGTTTCAGCCGTTCACGCTTCCGGCTTTCATCGCGCAGCAGATCCCGCAGCGCGTCCGGGTCATGCGGAACGGCTTCATAGCGCACGAACTTTCCATACTCCCGATCCGGCGTTGCTTCAAAGCGGTATTCCTTGGGCAGCTCTCGCGAGCCTTTTTCATAGATCAGACGGTTATTGTCTGTTCGCAAGGCGGTCTGGATTGCAAGCTCGGCTTTCGTTGCATAGTCCAGCTCATAAATGCTGCCCTTTACCTTGCCGCTTTCCATGCCGGACAGCACCACGGCATAGGCAAGCACACGCTCCTTGGTCTGCTCATGGTAGAAACGGAATGTATTATGCTCCCGCGTTCCGCGCAGAAACACGTCCCGTTCCCGCAGACAATGCGTTCCATTGGGACGGGAAAACCATAAATAGACCTTATCCTCGGCATTTTTACTCTTTGCCGCCTGTGTCAGAATCTTCTTGTCAATGTCAAAATCGTTCTGAAAGGCTGCTGTGTTCTGCTGCATAATCTGTTGCAGGGATGCCAGCACATCCACATTTTCAAATTTATTCATAGGTCACTCCATTTCCAAAGCCTGCCGGATGCTCCGTTTGGCTTCCTGTTCCTTTTCTCGCTGCTGCGGCTTGCAGGACTGCGCACGATCCGCTTTGAGCTGTGCGCGGATAGATGGCTTTTTGCCGTCCGGGTCGCGCTGCGGTGTTCTGCCGTCCTCAGCCTTGACCGCTGCGGCAAGCGCAGAGAGCGAAATCGCCTCGCCGCGCTTTGCCTTTTCTTCCAGCTCGTCCACGGACGGGGTGTTGTTGATCTGTCCGTCAATCATGTTGTAGTTCTGCTCGGTGGATAGCTCCGCCGTGCGCATATAGTTTTCCTGCTCCCGCTGCTCGGCGGCAATGGCAAAGGCCTGTGTGCCGTTGCCCATGATAAGATACTTGCCGTCATCGGTGCTGTGGTGAAACCCATAGCCTGCGGCTTCCATCTGCTCGCGGGTCATATCGGCAACGTGAAAGCTGCCGCGCGGCGTTGAAATGTGCTCCCCGGTCAGGTGGGCGTCAGGGGCAGCGGATTCCTGCTGCTGGACGCTGCGCTGCACGTCAATGGGCTTTTCACCGGAGATAGGCTGAATACAGGAAATATACCCTGCGGCGTAGTATGCGTTTTTATTAAGCTGGCGCTGCCATGCGCCGACGCTGGGCGCCCAGCGGAAGCCGTTTGCTTTCAGCTCGTCCCGCGCCGCTTCATCCGGCTTGCCGTCAAAGAACACTTGCAGACGGTTATCCGCTTTGTTTGCTTCCACGCGCCCGCCGTCAAATTCCCATCCGGCAAAATTGGTGTCCTCATGCTGCCGCACCTGTTCAATGCGCCCACGGATGCGGCGAATCTCGGCATTGTTGTTGGAGAGCATATAGGCGGGGTACGGTCGGCTCTTATCCAGATGCCAGGACTGCGACATTTCCTGCTGCAATTTGGTGATCTGCTCCGGCGTCAGACTGGGGCAGCCCTCCAAAGTCTTATTCTTACGGAAATAGGCATTGACGGCTTTCATGGTTTCCTGCGCCGATTCCAGCTTGACGAGCTTGGCTTCCAGCTTTGCCGCTGCCTGCGGGTCGTCCATGCTGATACCGCCCATGCCTGTGCTGCGGATCTTATCCAAAATTCCCTGAACATCCTGCCATTCCTGCATATTGCGGTCACGGGCGGCGTTTTGCTTCTCTTTCTTGCGAACAGGGAAATTGCT
>ERZ1027064.1135-NODE-1135-length-10315-cov-4.386842_pt1 | contig 10315 bp, 9 predicted proteins | sample MGYA00519422_ERZ1027064 | MGnify/ENA primary metagenome ERZ1027064 (study PRJEB26926, sample SAMN06164492) | human gut metagenome | biome: ENVO:00009003; feature: ENVO:2100002; material: ENVO:00002003 | host: Homo sapiens | place: USA | collected 2012 ... | reverse complement strand
GTGGGCTCGGAGATGTGTATAAGAGACAGGAAGAGGACTGCGGCTGGCGGCCTGCCTGCTGGCACTGGCAACGTGTGCGGTGCTGCTTTGCAGCTGCCTGCATCCCGGAAAAGCCGACAGCTATACGGCAGCGATGCCGGTCATCGTGGTGGGCAGCGATAACTACCCGCCCTTCAACTATATGGGCACAGACGGCGCACCCACCGGCATTGACGTGGAACTGGCCACTGAGGCGTTCGGGCGGCTGGGCTACCGGGTGAAATTTGTGACCATCGACTGGGAAAAGAAGAAGGAACTGGTGGAAAACGACACCATCGACTGCATCTGGGGCAGCTTTTCCATGGATGGCCGCGAGGAAGAATACCAATGGGCAGGGCCTTATCTGTACAGCCGTCAGGTGGTGGCGGTGCGCTCCGATAGCGACATTCGCACTCTGCAGGATCTGGCCGGTAAGGTGGTGGCGGTGCAGTCCACCACAAAGCCGGAGGAACTGTTTTTGAATGCGGAGCAGAACGGTCTGCCCCGGCTGCGCAGGCTGTATTCCCTGCAGAATCGGGATCTGCTCTACACCACCCTGCTCAAAGGCTACGCGGACGCCTTAGCCGCCCACGAAAGCGCCATCCGGCAGTTCATGAAGGATTACAGCGTTGAATACCGCATTCTGGACGAGCCGCTGATGACGGCGCGGCTGGGCGTTGCCTTTGCCAAAGAGCGCGGCGATGACCTGCCGCAGCAGCTGACGGAGGTTTTTCGGGAGATGCTGGCAGATGGCACCGTCCGGCAGATCGTGAGCCGCTATCTGGACGACCCCGGGCACTATCTGGATGGACTGGAGGACAGCGCCCATGCATGACGGAATGGAAAAAGGGTCACTGGTTATCAGCCGGAAGCAGCACATTCTGATCTGTGCGCTTGCTGGGTTGCTGATACTGGGCGGTGTGCTGGGGCTTTCGGCCCACAGCGACCTGCAAAATGCAGAAAAGCAGTTTGAGGATACCATCAGCTATGTTAAGGAGCAGTGCACCAGCTACGATAACCTGAACCTTGCCACCGAGGCCAAAAGCCTGATGCGGGTGATGGAAAACGCGCAGCATCTGTGCAGCGAGATCGCCCGGGACCAGCAGGAGAACCCCGGGCGGGTGCTGGACGATGCCGCTATGGAAGAATATTTGCAGGATTATACCCTCAGCGGCATCCTTGTGCTTTCGGCAGAGGGCAAAATTTTGTGCGGTGCCTCACAGGATGGCCGGGTGGCTGACCCGCAGGTCCGGGAACAGATGGAAAAGGAACTGGCCGGTTCTATCGTGCTGAAGGTGGCCGACCACCCCCAGCAGGTCTATGCCGGGCGGACGGAAAAGGAGGACAGCTCCTATGTGGACACCGCAGCCTGTGCCCGGAAAGATGGGGACGGGGTGCTCGTGGTGTACTACCGCACCACGGCAGAATATGTGCGCAATTACAGTCTGTCCTATCAGAACTGCGTACAGGGCTATAACCCCGCTGTGGACGGCATTATCGTGGTGACCCGGGGCGACCGCATCGTGGCCAGCAACGATACCTCTTTGCTGGATACCACTGTGGACGAAAACCCCACCCTTTCTGCCTTAAAAGCGCGCAGCACAGACGGCGGCATGATCCATGTGCACAGCACCACCGGGCAGCAGTACGCCTACGGTATTGTGGGGCAGGGACGCAGCTTTTATATCTATGTTTACCGCCCGGAGCAGGAGGTGTATGCCTCTACCATGCGCAATGTGAGCATGGCGGCCTTTGCTTACATGGTCGTGCTGTTCCTTTTGCAATTGCTGCGCGGCAAGACTGCCCGGCGCTACCGGGAGCAGCAGCTGCGCCGGGAGCAGGAGTACCAGAAGACCCTCAAGGCGGCTGCGCTGAAGGCAGAGAGCGCAAACCTTGCCAAGACCGAGTTTTTGCAGCGCATGAGCCACGATATCCGCACCCCCATCAACGGCATCCGGGGTATGGTGGAGATCGGCGACCGCTGCCCGGAGGATATGGCGCGGCAGGCCGATTGCCGCAAAAAGATCTGGGAGGCCTCCACCCTGCTGCTGGAACTGGTGAACGAGGTGCTGGATATGGGCAAGCTGGAGTCCGGCGAGGTGGTGCTGGAAAATGTGCCCTTTGATCTGCCCGAGCTGATACACGAGATCACGGATGTGCTGGAAAAACAGGCGGAAGAGCGCGGTATTGTGCTGCACCGGGAATACGGCAGGCTGCCGCATCCCCGGCTGGTGGGCAGCCCGCTGCACGTCAAGCGGCTGCTGATGAATGTGCTCAGCAATGCCATCAAGTATAACCGGGAGAAGGGGCGCGTGATGCTGGACTGCTTTGAACTGAGCTGTACCGGGGACAAGGTGCAGATCTGCTTTGTCTGCGCGGATACCGGCATCGGCATGAGCGAGGAGTTCCAGCAGCGGATGTTCGAGCCCTTTACGCAGGAAAACGCCGGGGCGCGCTCGGTATACGGCGGCACCGGCCTTGGCATGTCCATCACCAAAAGCCTTGTGGATAAGATGGGCGGTACCATCGGGGTGGAAAGCAAGCAGGGCGTAGGCACCACCTACACCATCACCCTGCCCTTTGCTATCGACAATACTGCAACCGAAGAGCCGGAGCGGCAGCAGACAGACCTTACTGTGCTGCGTGGGCGGCAGGTGCTGCTGGCCGAGGACAACGCCCTGAACATGGAGATCATAGAGTTTTTGCTGAACGATGTGGGCATAAAGGTGACAAAAGCCGCCGACGGACAGCAGGCGGTGGAGGCCTTTGCAGCCTCGCCGGTGGGCGGCTTTGATGCCATTCTGATGGACGTGATGATGCCGGTGCGGGACGGCCACGAGGCCACCCGCGCCATCCGCGCCATGGACCGCCCGGACGCAAAGACCATCCCCATTTTTGCCATGACGGCAAACGCCTTTGCGGAGGACCGCCTGAAAGCGCTTCAGGCCGGTATGAACGAGCATCTGTCAAAGCCCATCGACCCGGATGCCCTGTACCGCCTGCTGGTAAAATACCTGACAGAGCGCAGCTGAACTGTTTGCCGGGCTTTACAAGCGGGGCAAAACATGGTACAGTAAATATACTGTGCTTGCGCAAGCCGCAAGCACGCCCGGCGGTGGGAAAGCCGCCGGCACACAACACGATACGACACGGCAAACCAGCCGCGGACGGAAAGGATGTACTACAATGGAACAGAGCGAAAAGACCCTTGACATGATCGTCAATCTTTGCAAGAACCGTGGTTATGTGTTCCCCGGTTCCGAGATCTACGGCGGTCTGGCCAACAGCTGGGACTACGGCCCCCTTGGCGTGGAGTTCAAGAACAACGTCAAAAAGGCATGGCTGAAAAAGTTTGTGCAGGAAAGCCCCTATAACGTGGGTTTGGATGCTGCCATCATCATGAACCCCCAGACCTGGGTGACTACCGGCCATGTGTCCAGCTTCTCGGACCCCCTGCTGGACTGCCGCGCCTGCAAGGCACGCCACCGCGCCGACAAGCTGATCGGTGAGGAGCACCCCGAGGTGAATGTGGACGCCATGAGCTTTGACGAGATGGACGCTTTCATCGCTGAACACGAGGACATCGTCTGCCCCGTCTGCGGCAAGCATGACTTCACCCCCATCCGCAAGTTCAACCTGATGTTCAAGACCGCCATCGGCGTCACCGAGGACAGCTCTTCCACCTGCTACCTCCGTCCCGAGACGGCACAGGGCATCTTCGTCAACTTTGCCAACATCCAGCGCACCACCCGCCGCAAGCTGCCCTTCGGCGTGTGCCAGGTGGGCAAGGCTTTCCGCAACGAGATCACCCCGGGCAACTTCACCTTCCGCACCCGCGAGTTTGAGCAGATGGAGTGCGAGTTCTTCTGCAAGCCCGGCACCGATCTGGACTGGTTCGCCTACTGGAAGGACTACTGCGAGAACTGGCTGCTGAGCCTTGGCATCAAGAAGGAGCACCTGCGTCTGCGTGACCACGAGCCCGCAGAGCTGGCCTTCTACAGCCGCGCTACCACCGATATCGAATATGCCTTCCCGTTCACCGACTGGGGCGAGCTGTGGGGCATTGCAGACCGTACCAACTACGACCTGACCCGCCATCAGGAGGCTTCCGGCAAGAGTCTGGAGTACTTCGACAGCGAGACCAACGAGCACTACATTCCCTACGTCATCGAGCCCTCTCTGGGCTGCGACCGTGTGGCGCTGGCTTTCCTGTGCGAGGCCTACGACGAGGAGCACCTGACCGACAGCAAGGGCAAGGAGGATATCCGCACCGTGCTGCATCTGCATCCGGCTCTGGCTCCCTACAAGTGCGCCGTGCTGCCCCTGAGCAAGAAGCTGGGCGAGAAGGCTATGGAGATCCGCAACGAGCTGAGCAAGTACTTTATGGTGGATTACGACGATACCGGTTCCATCGGCAAGCGTTACCGCCGTGAGGACGAGATCGGCACCCCGTTCTGCATCACTGTGGACTTTGACACTGTGGGCGACGAGGCCAAGGGCATTGCTGCCGACAACTGCGTCACCGTCCGTGACCGCGACACCATGGAGCAGGTGCGTATGCCCATCAGCGAGCTGAAGAGCTACATCGAGAGCAAGATCGAGTTCTAAAAAATACACTGTTACGCAAAAGCAGCCCCGCCGGAGCACCGGCGGGGCTGCTTTTTTAGTGTCGTGACGGCTGAAAAAAGTGGGTCAGAAACGTCCGCAGACGTTTCTGCCCCACAAAACTCTAAAATCGTCAGGCGGGCGGGTTACTGCTGGGCGAAGATCTTAACCTCGTCCTTGTCCATAAAGGCGGCACCCGCAAAGCCTGCGGCTTCCAGCTGACCCAGCTGCTTGCCCAGCTTTTTGCCCTGCGGCAGCACGGTGACATTATACTGCTCGCGCAGCGCGGCAGCCTTGCGCAGCACAGTAGGGAAGTCGGTGTCCTTGCCGTACAGCAGGGCGATCTTCTGCTTTGCACCGGGGATCTGGTAGCCCTGCTCCAGCAGAATGCCGCACACCCGCTCGAAGCCGATGGAGAAGCCCACGGCGGGCACCTGCACGCCAAGGAACTTGCCCACCATGTTGTCGTAGCGGCCGCCGCCGGCCACAGCACCACTGAACTGCGGGCAGGTCACCTCGAACACCATGCCGGTGTAGTAGCCCTGACCGCGTACCAGACTGGGGCAGTAAGCCACCTGATAGCGGCCGGCAGCCAGCGTGTTGGCGGTAGCCAGCACATACTTCAGGTCGTTGGCAATGGCGGGGTCGGCGCAGCGGGCAGCTACGGCGTCCAGCGTCACGTCCCCGGCAGCAATGAAGTCTGCCAGTGCGTGGATGGCGTTTTCCGGCAGCTGCTTTTCGGTCAGCTCAGCCTTCACGCCCTCGGCACCGATCTTGTCCATCTTGTCAAAGGTGATGCAGACGGAATCCAGCGTGTCGGCGGCAAAGCCCATGCTCTCCAGCATCCCGCGGAGGATGCGGCGGTCGTTGATCTTGACCTTAAAAGAAGATAGACCAATGCGGGTCAGAGCCTTTGTCGTTGTAAGGATCAATTCCACTTCGGCATCTGGAGAGGCATTGCCAATGATATCGATATCGCACTGCATAAACTCTCTAAGACGTCCCTTCTGTGGCCGCTCTGCGCGGTATACGCGGTCCATCTGAATAACCTTGAAAGGATTCATCAGATCATTGCGGTTGTTGGCATAATAGCGGGAGAGTGGCAGTGTCAGGTCATAACGCAGCCCCATATCGGCAAGCGTCTGTTCGGTAGGGGCTTCTGCTTCTAAGGCAGAGGATAACTTTTTGCCTCGTTTTAAGATCTTGAAGATCAGATTTAAATTTTCGCCACCTTCGCTTTTATCTAAGTTTACAGCATCTTCTATAATAGGGGTTGTGATACGTTCAAAACCCGCTTCCTGATATGTTTCACGGATGATCTCCTGCAGATGGTCGCGGATCATAACCTCCTTTGGCAGATAATCTCTTGTTCCTTTTACCGGTGTTGCTTTCATTATTTCAATTCCTTTCTGGTAAGTATTGACGCAAAACAGTAGAAATACAGATAGAATGATCTGCATTTTCTTGTTCTACGGCAGTAATAGTCTATCATATTTTAATACAGCGGGCAAATATCATTTTGACTTATTTCGCAGAATAGTGTAATATGGCATGTATAAGTCTGATGATAAATGGCAGATCACAGTTGATGTTTATCTGCAGATTTACACATTATAATCAATGGAGGAATCGAAAACTATGGACAAGAAGTTAAGAGTTGGTATCCTTGGCGGTACCGGTATGGTAGGACAGAGATTTATTTCGCTTTTGGAAAATCATCCTTGGTTTGAGGTAACTACGATTGCCGCAAGCCCACGCAGCGCTGGGAAGACCTATGAGGAAGCTATCGGCGGACGCTGGAAAATGACAACACCAATGCCGGAAGCAGTGAAAAAGATTATCGTACAGGATGTTAGCGATGTTAAGAACGTAGCTTCTTCCGTAGATTTTGTATTTAGTGCAGTTGACATGACTAAAGATGAGATCAAGAAGATCGAAGAAGAGTATGCTAAGACAGAGACACCGGTTGTCTCCAACAACAGTGCACATCGTTGGACACCGGATGTTCCGATGGTAGTGCCGGAGTTAAATCCGGAGCATCTCGAAGTGATCGAGTCTCAGAAGAAGCGTTTGGGTACAACCAGAGGTTTCATTGCTGTTAAGCCAAACTGCTCTATTCAGAGCTATACACCGGCTCTCCATGCTTTGAAGAAAGCAGGTTATGAGCCAAAGACAGTAGTAGCAACAACATACCAGGCAATTTCCGGTGCCGGCAAGAACTTTAAGGATTGGCCGGAGATGGAGCACAATATCATTCCATTCATCGGTGGTGAGGAAGAGAAGAGTGAGCAGGAGCCACTTCGTATCTGGGGTCACATCGAGAATGGCGAGATCGTTAAGGCAGAGGGACCGGTTATCACGACACAGTGTATCCGTGTACCGGTTTTAGATGGTCATACAGCAGCCGTATTTGTTACTTTCGAAGAGGGCAAGAAGCCTTCCAAGGAAGAGATCATTAAAGTTTGGAGAGAGTACAGTGGTGTTCCACAGGAGCTGAAACTTCCAAGTGCGCCAGAACATTTTATTCAGTATCTTGAGGATGACAACCGTCCTCAGGTAGCATTGGATGTTAATTATGAGAATGGATTTGGTGTATCTATGGGTCGTCTTCGTGAGGATACTGTATTTGATTACAAGTTTGTTGGTCTTTCACATAATACGGTGCGTGGTGCAGCAGGTGGTGCTGTTCTTACGGCAGAGTTACTGACTGCTAAGAAATACATCACAGCCAAATAATCAATTATAGAAAGGCATGGTTATTAGGATGAACCGATATCGTATTTTGGTAAAAGGAATTGTACAAAAGGACGACAAGTTTCTGGCGGTGGAGAAATGGTATGATGATAATATCATAGATCCGTATCAGTGGGAATTTGTTGATGGTGAAACGGAATTTGGAGAATCACCGGATGCGGCTGTGTTGCGTATCATTCAGGAGCAGACAGGGTTGATCGCGGTTGTTGACCGGATTTTGTATACTTGGACCTTTATGATTGGTTCAGAATGTAATCTTGGCATTGCGTATCTTTGTCTGACAGAGATGGAAGAAGACGCTGTGCAGCTTTCTGAGGACCTGCATGATGCGCAATGGATCACATCGGCAGAGTTTGATGATTTGATCAACAATAAGAGAATGCTTGCGGATTTACAGCAGGCAGACGTATATTAAGAGATGGCATCTGCCGGATTACCGGCAGGTGCTCTCTGTATGTATGGGAGTATGCAAAACGTATACAGGACAGCCTATGAAAAGGAGGAGGATTGATGAAAACACTGATATGTGGGGGACGAATTATTGACCCTGCGCAGAACATGGACGAGATCGGAGACATCTTAATAGAAGATGGTAAGATCGCACAGATTGCACCGAAGATTATAGAGGAGGCAGATCAGACAATTAATGCAGAAGGACATGTTGTCATGCCGGGATTTATTGATCTGCACGTACATTTGCGCGAACCGGGATTTGAATATAAAGAGACGATACGGACCGGCGCCATGGCGGCTGCAAGGGGCGGTGTGACCACAATCTGTCCAATGCCAAATACGAAACCGGTGATCGATAGTCCGGATAGAGTAAAGGATCTGTTAGAACGTGCCAAAGATGCAGCAGTCCACATTTTGCCGATCGGAGCAGTAACGATCGGTCAGGAGGGAAACGAGTTAGCAGATATTGCCGGTATGAAAGAGGCCGGTGCAGTGGCGCTTAGTGAAGATGGCAAATCGGTGATGGATTCGTTAGTTTTTCGCCATGCACTTAAGGAAGCTGCTAAGAACAAAATACCAATGTTTTCGCATTGTGAAGACAAGGCATTAGTAGATGGTGGAGTTATGAATGCCGGAGCCAAAGCAGAGGAGCTTGGGCTGCCGGGAATTACGAACGCAGTAGAAGACGTTATCGTTGCCAGAGATATTCTGATGGCAAAAGAGACAGGCTGCCGGTTACATTTGTGTCATTGTTCAACAGCGGACAGCGTTTTACTCATTGAAATGGCAAAGCAACAGGGGCTTCCTGTGACAGGAGAGGTTTGCCCGCATCATTTTACGATGTCTGATGATGAGATCACAGAGGATCATGGCCGTTTCAAGATGAATCCGCCACTTCGCAGCAGAGCGGATGTCGAAGCACTCAAAAAGGGACTTGCCGGCGGGATCATGGATGTGATATCTACGGATCATGCACCACATGGTAAAGAAGAAAAAGATCAGTCTATGCGTAAAGCACCGTTTGGTATTGTCGGGTTAGAGACTTCCTTTGCATTAGGCTACACAGAACTTGTCAAACGTGGTATATTAAGTTTATCAGAGTTAGTTGCTAAGATGAGCACAAATCCGGCAAAGGTACTGGGCATTGCCAAGGGAACGCTGAAACCGGGAACGGCAGCAGATGTAGTGGTTGCTGATATTGATACGGAATATGCGATTGACAGCAGCAAGTTTTTATCAAAGGGTACGAACACACCGTTTGATGGAAAGTTAGTATATGGCAAAGTCTTAAATACCTTCGTGGATGGAAAATTGGTTTATAGTGAAGAAAGGAATGGATAAGTAGTATGATTAATACATTGATTGAGCAGATCACCAAAAAGGATGCACCGATCGTTGTCGGATTGGATCCAATGTTAAGTTACGTGCCGGAACATATTTGCAAGGCAGCTTTTGAACAGTACGGAGAGACGTTAGAGGGCGCTGCAGAGGCAATTTGGCAGTTTAACAAGGGAATCGTAGATGCAACACACGATCTGATCCCTGCAGTAAAGCCACAGATCGCTATGTACGAGCAGTTTGGTATTCCAGGTCTGACAGCATTTAAGAAAACAGTTGACTATTGTAAGGAGAAAGGTCTTGTTGTTATTGGTGATATTAAGCGCGGAGATATCGGGTCTACATCTGCTGCATATGCGGTAGGACATATTGGTAAAGTGCAAGTAGGGTCTAAGTCCTATGCAGCCTTTGATGAGGATTTTGTTACGGTTAATCCGTATTTGGGAAGCGATGGTGTTAATCCATTTCTCGATGTCTGCAAAGAGGAAAATAAAGGAATCTTTGTATTGGTAAAGACGTCCAACCCTTCCAGTGGTGAATTTCAGGATCAGCTCATCGATGGCAAGCCGTTGTATGAACTGGTAGCTAAGAAAGTGGTAGAATGGGGCGAGCAGTGCATGGGAGATACCTATAGCAATGTTGGCTGCGTGGTTGGTGCTACGTATCCGGAAATGGGTAAGGTACTTCGTAAACTGATGCCAAAGACATATATTCTGGTACCGGGTTATGGTGCGCAGGGTGGTACCGCTGAGGGATTGAAACCATACTTTAACAGCGATGGCTTAGGTGCGATCGTCAATTCTTCGCGTGGTATCATTGCCGCATACAAGCAGGACAAATATAGTAAGTTTGGCGCTGACAATTATGCAGATGCCTCCAGACAGGCAGTAATTGACATGATCGCAGATATTAACGGAGCGATCAAGTAGAACGTTTAGAGAAAGAGGATAGCAATGGCAGAGAAAAAGAAATGTCTGGCAACCGTGAAGAGCCAGTCAGAGTTGGCACCGGGAATATACAGTTTATGGCTTGCTTTTCCCGAAGAATACAATGTTGCAGCGATGGCAAAACCGGGACAGTTTTTGTCGCTGTATAGCGACTGTCTCTTATACACATCTGACGCTGCCGACGAATAGCCTTGTGTAGA
>ERZ1027064.1104-NODE-1104-length-10460-cov-4.358385_pt1 | contig 10460 bp, 7 predicted proteins | sample MGYA00519422_ERZ1027064 | MGnify/ENA primary metagenome ERZ1027064 (study PRJEB26926, sample SAMN06164492) | human gut metagenome | biome: ENVO:00009003; feature: ENVO:2100002; material: ENVO:00002003 | host: Homo sapiens | place: USA | collected 2012 ... | reverse complement strand
GTTGAACAACTGTTCCTCCAACAGCAAAACTGCCCTGTTTAGCGATTGCAAGCGGCGTATCGCTTACAGATATATTCTGCCCAAAACTACCCACCCACATAAGAAGGATAAATAAACTTATAGATAATCGTTTCATACATATTGTTTTTAAGTAATTACACCTCTTTTTATTGTCTGTTAGCTCTCTTTATATCCACCAGCGAGATATATTCATTCCGGTATCGGGCATTCGGATTTCGTTCACCATTTGCCAACAAAGGGTCCTCGTCATTTTTCTTGAATTGAATAGCTTTCTGCGGACAATTCTGAATGCAGGCAAAACAGAAATCACAATCCCCCTGCATTTTAATGCCGTTTGAAGTAAACTCATAATTTCCACGCGGACAGACATCCGTACAAGCTCCACAATCAATGCAATTCTTCGTGACAACAAAATAATTTTCACTCCTTTTGAGAAAACCGACTTCCGGGTCGAGCCCTGAACGTGCCATGAATCCAGCGTGCATCTGCCGTTCTTCTTCACTTACCGGTTCGTGCCAATGCCGCCTTTGTGATAAGTCTTCGGTAATCTGCCGCAAGTTCTCCGGAATATGTTTGTCTATTTTTATCTGTTCATTCATATCGAAGTTCGGCAGCCAGTTATCCACCATGATGAGCGTGTTGATATAGTCGAATTTGTTGCCAGCCTTACTCGATATATCGTTCCATATCTCTACCGAATCGCATTTCCTCGCTCCATAAGTGAGCACTGCAAACTTATATGCTGCTTTTAACTTTGCTTTCTTTATGAAATTCCTCACCATATTAGGCGGCATATGACCGTATATCGGATAAACAAGACCTATTTCATCAGCCTCAAACTCATACCGGTTCTGCTTTACCATTTGCGGAATACTCAACAACTGTTCTTCCGACTCCACTAATTGGCGGGCAGCATGTAAACAGTTTCCCGTGGCAGTGAAATACAAAATGATGCGCTTCTTCTGTGGTTTTTCAGCACAAGAAGTCAAAGCTGGCAATCCTATGGATGAGGCGGCGGCTCCGGCAACCATCATGCCCATTCGTGCTAAAGCTTCTCTACGGCTGATCCTTTTATCTGTTCCCATATCGTTTAATTATATTATTATCAGTTTACACTACTCCTGCCTTCCCAAAAGACAGAAACACCCATTTTGCTTATCCTTCAGCCCGCTCTAATTCATTATACTCTTTATCCGTTACCGGTTCCAACCAGTCGACCGGACCTTTCGAAACCTGTGTACCGATGGCAACATGTGTAAACTCGCTGTCGGGAGCCGCACCGTGCCAATGTACTATATTGGGAGCGATTCTCACAACATCACCGGGATGAAGCACTTGTATGCTTTTTCCTTTTTCCTGATAATATCCCTTCCCTGAAGTACAAAGCAAAATCTGACCGCCCGGATGCGAATGCCAGCTATTGCGCACACCCGGCGCGAAAGTTACATTACTGACAGTGCAGTCCATTGAATCAGTCGCCGCGACAAATCTTTCAAGCCATGCCTCACCCGTAAAGTTCGGATTATCTACTATCAAAGAGCCTTTGGAGAACACATCTTTCTGAACAGTGGCTTCCATCTCTTTCTCATTTTGATTACAGCAGGCACTCATCAGCGCCGCAACAGCAATTATAAATAGTTGTTTCATACTGAGTCGTTATTTTAGGTATTGTTTGAAGTAGTTATCCAACTTGGGAAGCGTTATTTTCAGATACTCCGGACGGTCGTAAAGATCGACGTGGGTAGCACCCGGTACAACGAACAGCTCCTTGGGTTCTGCAGCTTTTGCATAGGCATCTTCCGAGAAATAGGCAGATACGGCATTCTCTCCTGCGATGAAAAGTAACGGGCGTGGTGAAATCGTTTCAATCTGTACAAACGGGAAGAAGTTCATCATCGGCGCAAGGCTCGTATAAGAATAATAAGCCGTAGAGTTAGGATGCTGTCCACGCGCAGGATTATCATAATAATCGAGGAAGTCGAGAGCGTATTTGGGTGTCGAAGCATCCACCTTCTCCGGCAGGGCGCGGATATCTTTACGGCCTGCCCCGCCAAATTCTATCGTACGCTGACGACCGATTTCGTCGAGTGACGCCATCCGTTGTTCATAAGTCATCGAATCGCCTACACCCTGGCGGCGGGCACGTCCCATATCGTACATGCTGATTGTTGCCACAGCTTTGATACGATGATCTATTTGCGCAGCACTCACCGAATAGCATCCGCCACCACAAATACCAATCACCCCGATTTTATCAATATCAACCGCCGGATGATTCGACAGAAAATCAACTGCTGCACTGAAATCCTCCACACGTACTTCGGGAGACTCTATACGCCGCGGATAACCACCACTTTCACCATAATAGGAAGCGTCAAATGCCAGTGTAACATACCCCTGTTCAGCCAGACGGCGTGCATAAAGCCCCGAAGTCTGTTCCTTTACACCACCGAAAGGATGACCGACAACCAGTGTCGGGTATCTCTTTGCCGGATCACAGTTGGCAGGGAGATAAAGATCACCAACCACATCAATCAGAAAACGGTTGTGAAATGTAACCTTCTGTTTCTTCACTCCATTTTCCACGACTACAACCGGTGTCCCGGGATTGACTATTAATCCTTTACTTTGCAATACTTCATCCAGCACCATCCGTCCGGCATCAGCTTCGTCACGACCTATCTGCTTCTCAACGATGGCAAGCAAATGGCGCAATTCGTCGGGCGTAACGCCCACATTCAAAGCAATACCTATATGGCCTTTCATCATTGGTTCTACCCCACCAATGGCAGCTAATACTGCTACGGTAGCAATTTCACGTTCGGAATAGGTCAGCACGTCACGTTCGAAAATATCGGCAAAAAGATGTTCTTTGAGAAACACTTCAATCTCGGGAGCCAATACAGCATAATCCGCTTTCGGAGCATCAACCGGTGCACCCGAAATCCTGGCTAGTACATCCCGTCCGCGGTCGTACTTGCTTCGAGTATCGGTAATTGGTGAAGCTTCACGCCCTCTTTTATCCTCAATACCGTTTACCTTACGCTCATCGAGTACGGCGACAAAAGTCTGTAATCCGCGAAGAGCTCGCGGGAAACCGCAATAAGCATAAGAATGAACCATTATCTCTTTCAATTCATTGACGGTCATTCCGTCCTCCAATCCTGCAACGAGGGCTGGTTTCAGTTTTGCAAGGTCTCCTTTACCCACAAGGGCGGCAACCTCTACGATATATTGCTGCTTCTTATTCATCACTTGTTCTGCTTTCGGGGTTTGTGCCATGCCTAAAGAGGCAAGACAAACCATCCATATTCCTAAAATGTACTTTTTCATTATAACCCTTTTTCTAAACGGACTAAACAGCCCAGAGCCAACATCCAGTCCGATAGCGGACATTTGCAATTTCTTGTTTCCTAATTTTCTGTACTTCATACTCTCGTTATTTAGATAATTCAAATTACCAACTTTCGATGATGCAAAATTATGTGATAAATAGAAGCGCGTCCATAGACGGATTACGGTTTCAAATACCAATTTTACTGATTGGATATGGCTTGCTTTCAGCAGAATAACACAAATTACATAATCACTAACCGATATTACTGATTCTGCTACCGAAAGATTGCTTGTATATTAAATTCTGCTATCTTTGCCATAGAAAAAAAATAGAGTATGGGAACAATCATAAAGTTAGATTCGGTGCAAGACTACAACGAACTGTTGGGAGTAGAGACTGTTCATCCATTAGTAAGCGTAGTCGATTTTTCGGAATTAGAGAGTGTCCGCCACTGTCTGAAGAATTTTGGTTTTTACTGCATTTTCCTCAAACATATTGATTGCGGCCCGCTACTTTACGGACGTAACCAATATGATTACCAAGAGGGAACGTTAGTCTTTATTGCACCGGGACAGGTTGCCGGCGTTGATGACGACAAAGTATCGTATCGGTACAAAGGATGGTGTCTGATGTTTCACCCCGATTTGCTGCGTGGCACCTCTCTTGGGCGTCGCATGGCAGATTACTCGTTCTTTTCATACTCGTCGAACGAAGCATTGCACATGTCCGAACGCGAACAGCATATTATCATTAACTGTTTCCACGAAATCAAGGAAGAACTGCAACACGCCATAGACAAACACTCGAAACAAATTATTGCAGCCAATATTGAAGTGCTACTCAACCATTGCGTCCGTTTTTACGACCGCCAGTTCGTAACACGTGAAACGGTGAACAAAGACTCACTAACTCGTTTTGAAGAACTATTACGTGGTTACTTTGCTTCGGATAAACCCCAGCAACTCGGTTTGCCCTCGGTGGCATGGTGTGCCGACCAACTGCATTTATCCGCCAATTACTTCGGCGATCTTATTAAGAAAGAAACCGGAAAATCGGCACAAGAGTATATCCAGCTGACTACCATCGACCGTGCTAAAGAATTGCTGATTGAAGGTAATAAATCGGTCAGTGAAATCGCTTACGAATTAGGCTTTAAATATCCGCATCATTTAAGCCGATTATTTAAAAAAGTGGTAGGGATGGCTCCGAATGAATATAAGATAGCAACCTAGCAATGCTCATTATATGGAAGGATTTTCAGTGCAGAGATTAAAGATTTTCAGTACAGAAATTTATAATAGTTTATGCAGTCGAGTAGTCATCCCCTTATAAGGTGACAATAATCATTTTGTAAAGTGATAAATAGCACCCTATAAGATGACTATTATCCCATTGCAAGGGGACAAACTATTCTTAAAAGGACGGAAAGCTTTAAAGATACAAAATTAAATAGAGAAAAGCAACTATATATAACTCTTTTACCTGAAGGAATACAAAATAAGTTTGCTTTTCAACAAACATTCATCCGAATGTATTATCTTTGTTTTAGTTTAACTGACCTAATCTCATGAGAAGAAAGACCTTTTTACTACTATGCATCGCATTTATCGCACTGTTTATCGGCATCTCCCCTCTTCAAGCCGGTCATTATTACTATAAGCAAATCTCACTAAAAGACGGACTGCCTTCTACCGTACGATGCATCTTAACGGATGAACAAGGTTTTGTATGGATTGGAACCCGCTCCGGACTGGGACGATATGACGGACATGAACTTAAAAAGTATGTCCATCAGTCAAACAACCCTCATTCCATTCCTCACAATTTAATCTACCAGCTGATAGAAGATGTACAAAACAATATATGGATTCTGACAGATAAGGGAGTGGCACGTTATCAGCGGCAAAGCGATGACTTTCTTATACCGACTGATGAAACAGGAAATAATATCATCGCCTATTCCGTCTGCCTGACTGATGATGGAGTGTTATTCGGTTCGAAAAATAAAATCTTTTTCTATAATTATCAGGATGCCACTTTCCGCCTCCTGCAAACGTTTGACCTAGAGCCCAATTATAATGTGACTCTGCTAAGTCTATGGGATAAACGAACATTACTTTGTTGTAGTCGCTGGCAAGGACTACTCCTGCTCGACCTGAATACCGGAAAATGCCGCCGTCCTCCTTTCGATTGCGGAAAGGAAATAATGAACGTACTCATAGACTCACAAAAAAGAATCTGGGTAGCCCCTTACAACGGAGGGCTGAACTGCCTGACACATGACGGTAAACTACTGGCTACATATACTACCCACAACTCTTCTCTAAGTAACAATGTTGTACTAAGTCTCGCCGAACGGGAAGGAGAAATCTGGATTGGAACAGACGGAGGAGGCATTAATATTCTCGACCCGGAAACCGGACATTTTTCTCTGCTGGAACATGTGCCCGGAAGTGACAACTATTCACTTCCCGCCAACTCTATCTTATGCCTATACAACGACTACAACAACAATATATGGGCAGGCAGCATCCGCAACGGACTAATCAGCATCCGGGAAGTTTCCATGAAAACATATACAGACGTACCACCCGGCAACGACCGGGGACTTAGCAACAATACCGTTCTAAGTCTTTTCCAGGAATCTCAAGATCAAATCTGGGTAGGTACGGACGGAGGAGGTATCAACAACTTTAATCCGCTCACAGAGAAATTTACTCATTACCCTTCCACCTGGGAAGACAAAGTTGCCTCTATCTGTCAGTTTACTCCCGGTAAATTATTAATTTCTATTTTCTCACAAGGAGTATTTATTTTCAATCCGGCAACTGGAGAAAAACAACCTTTCACCATTGTCGACGCTGAAACAACAGCACTCTTATGCAATCGAGGCAAGGCTGTAAATCTACTCCGGAACACTCATCACAGCATTCTGTTCCTTGGAGAACATATCTATATATATGATTTGAATACACGTACTTTCAGTACCGCTATAGAACAGGAAGAACAAGATATTATCGGTGCTCTCCTGCCAATCGGCAATTATAGGAACACCACTTATCTAAATGATACGAAGCACATATATGAACTGGACAACCATACAAACCGGCTGAAAGCCCTATACAGATGCTGGAAAGACACGACCATCAACTCCGTTTCAAGAGACGAAGAGGGAAACTTCTGGATTGGGAACAATTACGGATTGGTACACTACAATCCCGCCACCAAAATACAGACTCCGATCCCGACCTCTCTATTTAGTGAAATCACTTTGATCGTATGCGACCAGCAAGGAAAAGTATGGATAGGAGCTGACAGCATGCTTTTCGCTTGGCTTATCAAAGAAAAAAAGTTCGTTCTATTCGGCGAATCAGACGGCGTAATCCAGAACGAATATCTTTCCAAACCCCGCCTGTTAAGTATGCAGGGAGACGTCTATATGGGTGGAGTAAAAGGTTTACTGCACATTAACTGCAAAATACCATTAACAACTTCTGAACTTCCCCAACTCCAATTATCTGATGTCATCATCAATGGAGAATCCGTGAATAACGAATTAACCAATCGACCAACAGGGATCTCCGCTCCCTGGAACAGTAATATCACTATCCGGATCATGTCGAAAGAGAAGGACATTTTCCGACAGAAAGTGTACAGATACCAGATAGAAGGGCTGAATGACCAGCAAATCGAATCGTACAATCCCGAACTGGCTATACGTTCACTTCCTCCGGGAAGTTATAAGATTATGGCTTCATGTACAGCTAAAGATGGCAGTTGGATTCCCAGTCAGGAAGTACTGGAACTAACCATTCTCCCTCCCTGGTATCGGACATGGTGGTTTATTCTTAGCTGTACCGTTCTTACTGCTGCCGCTATTATTGAAACTTTCCGAAGAACTCTAAAGCGTAAGGAAGAAAAACTGAAATGGGCAATGAAGGAACATGAACAACAGGTATATGAAGAAAAAGTACGTTTCCTTATTAATATCAGTCATGAGCTGCGCACACCTTTAACGCTCATACACGCACCGCTTAGCCGGATACTGAAATCGCTTTCTGCCGAAGATACACAATATTTACCTATAAAAGCAATCTATCGCCAGTCACAGCGAATGAAAAACCTTATTAATATGGTACTCGATGTACGCAAAATGGAGGTTGGGGAAAGTAAATTGCAGATACAGCCGTATGCTCTCAATCAATGGATTGAACATGTATCCCAAGATTTCGTCAGCGAAGGTGAAGCTAAAAACGTCCGTATCCGCTATCAGCTTGACCCACAGGTCAATACTGTAAGTTTCGATAAAGATAAGTGTGAGATTATTCTAAGCAATCTGCTTATCAATGCCTTGAAACACAGTCCACAAGATGCAGAAATAACAATTACATCGGAGTTGCTTTCCGAGAAAAATAGCGTACGTATCTCCATCATTGACCGGGGAAACGGATTGAAACAAGTAAATACACAAAAACTCTTCACCCGTTTCTATCAAGGTACAGGAGAGCAAAGCGGCACAGGTATCGGATTATCTTATTCCAGGATTCTGGTAGAACTACACGGAGGCTCCATCGGTGCCCAAGATAATCAGGAAGCCGGTGCAACATTCTTCTTTGAACTCCCGCTGCGACAACAGTCGGAAGAGATTATCTGTCAACCGAAAGCCTATCTGAACGAATTGATGAGTGATGACAGTAAAGAACAACTGCCAGAGGAGAGTAATTTCGATACGAGTCCTTACAGTGTGTTAGTAGTAGATGATAATCCGGACCTGACGGATTTCCTGAAGAAATCACTGGGGGAATATTTCAAACGGGTAATCATTGCTTCGGATGGTGTGGAAGCTCTCCAACTGACCAGAAGCCATGTTCCGGATATTATCGTCAGTGACGTGATGATGCCGAGAATGAATGGATATGAACTTTGTAAAAATATAAAGGAAGACATTACCATCAGTCACATTCCTATTGTGTTGCTAACTGCAAGAGATGATAAACAAAGCCAGTTAAGTGGTTATAAGAATGGGGCAGACGCTTATCTTACAAAACCTTTTGAGGTAGAAATGCTAATGGAGATCATTCGTAACCGGTTAAAGAACCGTGAATCTATCAAGAAGAGATATTTGAATACAGGATTGGTCCCTGCACCGGAAGAAAGCACATTCAGCCAGGCAGATGAAACTTTCTTATTGAAACTGAATAAAATTATTCAGGAGAATCTGGATAACAGTAATCTGGATGTCACTCTTATTTGCAAAGAAATAGGAATGAGCCGGGCTTCCCTTTACAATAAGCTGAAAGCTCTAACCGACATGGGCGCCAATGATTACATTAATAAATTCCGGATGGAGAAAGCGATTACGTTAATCACTCATACGGATATGTCTTTCACGGAAATTACCGAAAAGATCGGATTTACTACTTCACGCTATTTCAGTACGGCTTTCAAACAATACACAGGAGAAACGCCGACCCAATACAAAGAAAGGCAGAAACGAGAAAGGAAAGAATGAGAATAAAAAAAAGTGAACATCATGCGGATAGAAAATACCCACGATGATGTTCACCACCCATTTTATCATTGCATCTCACTTACATTCAGCCATTCACTTTCTTATAATCCTCCAGGAACTTCTTCAATCCCGAATCAGTTAACGGATGAGTGAGCAATCCTTTGATAGCACTTAACGGACAAGTAGCCACATCAGCTCCTACTTCCACACACTCGATAATATGTTTTGTATTGCGAATAGAAGCAGCCAGCACCTGTGTTTTATAATCATACGTACGATACATACGTACGATATCTCCCACCAGCTTCACTCCATCTTCACAAATATCGTCCAGACGACCGACAAAAGGTGAAACATAGGTAGCGCCGGCTTTAGCCGCCAGCAATGCCTGCCCTACTGAAAATACTAATGTACAGTTGGTACGGATTCCTTTTTGCGTGAAATGTTTGATGGCTTTGATTCCATCGGCAATGCAAGGAACTTTCACTACGATATGCGGATTGAGTGCGGCAAGTTCTTCGCCCTCACGAATCATTCCTTCATAATCGGTTGCTATCACCTCGGCACTTACATCTCCGTCAACAATCTTGCATATCTTGACATAATGTTCACGCTGGTTCTGCGTTCCTTTAATGCCTTCTTTCGCCATCAGCGAAGGGTTGGTAGTCACACCGTCAAGCACTCCGAGGTCATAAGCCTCCTGAATCTGCTCCAGATTAGCTGTGTCAATAAAAAACTTCATACTCTTAATTTTTAATGGTTAACGATCTAATAGTCAAAGATAATAATTTATTTCCATTCATCTCTGATTATGCAATCGTTATTGACGAATCAAGATATACATCCTGAATAGTATTCAATAATTCCACCCCTTCGTTCATTGGTTTCTGGAACGCTTTACGTCCGCTAATCAATCCCATACCTCCTGCACGTTTGTTGACTACAGCTGTAATGACTGCATCACGCAAATCGGAAGAACCGTGAGATTCTCCACCGGAGTTAATCAAACCAACGCGTCCCATATAGCCGTTGGCTACCTGGTAACGGCAAAGGTCAATCGGATGTTCGGAAGCCAGTTCGGTATACATACGCTCGTCGATCTTTCCGAAACCAATGGCCTTGAAGCCACCATTATTAGTAGGAAGTTTCTGTTTCACAATGTCAGCTTTGATAGTGACTCCCAAACGGTCGGCCTGGCCTGTCAGGTCGGCGGCAGCATGGTAATCGACTGCACCTTTCTTAAAATCATTGTTGCGCAGGTAACACCAGAGGATGGTTGCCATACCCAATTCATGAGCATATTCAAAAGCTTCGGCAATCTCTACCAATTGACGGCGACTCTGTTCCGAGCCGAAATAAATAGTAGCTCCTACGGCCACTGCTCCCATATTCCAGGCTTCTTTGACAGTGCCAAACAATACTTGGTCGAAGCTATTCGGGTAAGAGAGCAGTTCATTGTGGTTCAATTTCACAATGAAGGGTATCTTATACGCATACTTACGTGCTACGGATCCAAGAATTCCAAACGTGGAAGCTACTCCGTTACAACCGCCTTCAATAGCCAGTTTCACAATATTTTCAGGATCGAAA
>ERZ1027064.1095-NODE-1095-length-10508-cov-2.860997_pt1 | contig 10508 bp, 19 predicted proteins | sample MGYA00519422_ERZ1027064 | MGnify/ENA primary metagenome ERZ1027064 (study PRJEB26926, sample SAMN06164492) | human gut metagenome | biome: ENVO:00009003; feature: ENVO:2100002; material: ENVO:00002003 | host: Homo sapiens | place: USA | collected 2012 ... | reverse complement strand
GACAAAGGCAGTGTACCCGTATGTGCCGGTTGAAGTGATTGAACAAGTGATTGAGAAACACGGCGGCTGGTTTGACGCCAGGATTCCATTTGCATAAAGGAGGCGAAGCAGTATGAAGAAATTTATGAAGAGCATGAAGAAGTTCTTTAAGACTATGAAGAAGCTGGCAAAGTAGAGGAGAAGGAGCATGAACAAAGCAAAAAACATGACAACCGGGGCAGGTTATCTGCTCCGGAGAGAAGATTACAAGAGAGTCAAGAAAATGGATCGACAGCAATTTGAATCGTTCTGCAAGAATCTTTATATGACAGCATATGAAGAGGGCAGAAAGTCGGTTCCTGGGATTGACATTACGGAAGTGCAGAAAGCAATCAGCGAGACACCGGGAATCGGAGCGAAGAGACTGGAGGCAATCATGGAAAGCCTCAACAGCAGATTTGCAAAGGAGGGAGATGTGTGATGAAGAGAACGGAGCGGACGGTAAATGTCAAAGCCTGGGGCTGTCTGGGAGCAAAGAGAGTTGTTTTATACGAAGACAGAGATGAACTTAGATTTACGGATGGGTTCCACGATATGAGAATGACCCAGGCCAGAATGGAAGCCTTTGTTCCTGGCGGCGATGCAGTTCTGGCTGATGTGTACCGGAGAGTGAGAGGAACCAGAAGCTGGCATCCGGTTGTAAAAGAGCTGAAAAAATTATTGGATGAGAGAGGGGGAAAGCGGTATGAAGATTGAACCGAGGAAAGAATCGGACAGAGGCGGTTGGCTGTGTATGCCGTTGTTAGCCAGTGTGCCGGAAGGAAAGGAAGGATGGGAAAAGGTGCGTTGCCCGGTATGTGGAGCACTTTGCTGGAAAAGACCGGAGGATGCAGGCGTGATTTGCCATAGCAAACTCGACGGAGCGTGTTGTACGTTATGTGCTTTGAAGAAAGGAGCTGGCAGGTTATGAAGAGAAGCGAGCAGATCGTAGAATTGATGGACGATGTAAAGAAGATTATCTCACAGATGGCAGTGGTGGATGTATGTGAGGAAGAGAAGCCGGTAGAGGTTGGAAAAACCATCATGACAAGCCGGGAGGTGGCGGATATGTTCCAGGAATATCACTCGGTTACATATCGCAGAATCGCACAGCTTATCGTGGAGCTGGAACCGATGGAGCAGACAGAGTTCAAAATGGCACAGTTCAAGGCAAGACACCAGGAGTACCCGATGTGGGAACTGACTGAAAAAGCCTGCAAGCTCTATCTGGCGAGAATGAAAAGAGATAGATGCTACGGGAAAAAGAAGACCGGCATTGAGAAGATGGAAAAAGAACTTCGCTGTCGGGTAAGTGGCCAGAAACTAGTAGGGGATGCAGAGAGTGGATACAAGGACGTCCGGGAACTGTTCAATCAGTTTATTACCGGTCCGAAGGGCGAAAACCGGGAGATTCCAGAACTGACGCAGGCCTACGAACGGCTGAGAGCGGTTATGGAGGCACAGGTTCCTGGGGCAAAAGCTGATACGGCGATAACATCTGCGGTATACGATGTGGCGATAGAGTCAGAAATGCAGGGGTTCATTTACGGATTTCAGTTGTTCGGAGCGGTTCTGCAGGGATGTGGCAGTTCAAGAAGATGTGCCGGAGAAAATTAAGGGCAGATAGGAGGAATCATGGAAAATAAGTTAGTAAAGCTAAAACCATGCCCGTTCTGCGGCTGCGGAGATAGAAGAGTGGGAATCCGCAGGATGGGTAACAACGGATATAGAATTTGTTGCTCGAAGTGTGGAAGTCTCGGACCTCATGTATCAGTGAAGGACTGGAACGGGCAGAAGGAGCTTGCACAGAAAGAGGCAAGAGAAAAATGGAATGAAAGGGCGTGAGAAAATGGATAGAGAAGAGTTTATGAGAGAGTTGGAAGATATGTTCCAGGATGAGCCGGATAACAATAAACTGAATGTGGTTCTGGACCTTGCGGATGCGTATGTAGAATATGAATACGAGGAAAGAAAAAAGTCTGAAAAAGTGCAATGGGGAAAAGATGTGTGTGCTGCGGCAGGAGAGGATACAGATGAATTTCCGGAGCAGGTGTTTGTTTCTATTTCTGAGAAGTTAGAGAATAGTATGCTGGAGAATAACGGCGATCTGGAATATGCAGTAGTGCAGGAAGTTGTAAATGAGTTCTGGGAGCGGAAGAAAAGTAAACTACTGACTTGCCAACTGGCGTAAAGTCGGTTATTATAATAGGAAGAAGGAGCTACAAAGTAGCGGTACATAAGTAGTGAAATGAAGGCACACCCTCTACATGGGGGATGCCATGATGATTTTGTAGAGCAATTCACTACAAAATAGCGATACAACGGAATATGGAGATATGAAGAAAGCCAGGGGCGATTAAACCTCTGGCTTTTCTTTGTAGATGAACGTGTGAGACAATCCATTGCGGAATGTGATAGAGTGAACGGCCCCGTCTTTGAAAACGATGTTGTCTATGATACTGCTGAGAAAAGAATCAAGGACCTCTGGAGAAACGGTAGCACTCAGCGATTGAAAGCTGACGTAATTTCGGTCAGTGAGCTTTTGGGAGAGTATGAAGTTGCTTGCCTTAGCGATAAATTCATCATCAGTGATAGACTGTTGCAGGCTGTCTTCTGATGCCAGGAACGCCAACTTGTCCTCGACTTCTTCCAGAGCGTCCGAAAGCTGAATCTTTTGAGTAAGGTATTCGGATTCAGACATGGCTTTTTCGGAATAGAGGAAAAGTTTGTTCAAACGGTCAATAGCTCTTTCTAGGCGGACCTTTTCCTTTTTGAGCTTTGATAGCTGCAATGGTGGCTCGGAGCCTGTTTTGATTTTGACGTCTTTTCCGAAGACCTCTCCCTTGATGGTTCCGGTGCGGAGCGTATGAAACAGATCCTGCAATCCGTCCGGGGCAATGGCGGCCACCGGGGAGAAAGTATCGCCGGAGAGTAGCTGCTGTTCCAGTTCCTGTATGCTCGTTTCCGAAGAGAACGCCTTTTGAGCGTTGAGCATATTGAGAATGTAGTTGAAGACGAACTCGCCAATGATTGGGTCCGAGGTAGATTTTCCGGTACACCACAGCTTGCTTTTCCTGTGCGTAGGGCAGAAGTAGAGAGAATAGCGTCTGCCAGTAGTCTTCTTTATGGTGGAAATGGAACTGGTCATAGGTTGACCGCAATTTCCACAGATGAGCAGGCCGGAGAAAATGTGCGTGTATTTGCTCTTGCCACTCTTGCGAAATGATTTGAGCCTGCGGTTGGATTCCAGGAGTGCAAGGATGCGTTCTTTCTGTTCTCGGCCTACGATGGCCGGGTGGTGGTCTTTCACGGTAATCCATTCGGATTTATCCTTAGGACGCTGCCGGTCCCCTTCCTTAAGGCGGTTGTACTGGTAATCGCCGCAGTAGAATACGCTGCGAAGAATAATATCCAGAGAGACCGGGGACCAGTCATTACCGGCACGAGTCCGGTAGCCATGTTCGTTCAGATACCGAGCCAGATAAACCAGGGAGCGGAGTTCTTCGTATTTGTCATGAATCAGATGGGCGATGTTGTACTCATCGGAGTTGAAGCTGAAATCCTGTTCTTCCGGGTCATAATCGTAGCCGTAAGGAATACGTCCGCCGTTCCACTGCCCGTTGCTGGCTCTGGAAATCATAGTGGCAGTGACACGTTCCGAAGTCATGTTACGCTCCAGCTCCGCAAAGACAAGGATAATTTTGAGCATCGCTTCTCCCATAGCCGTACTGGTGTCGAACTGCTCATTTTTTGAGACGAAGGTAACGCCCAGATCTTTAAGCTCCTGGTACATCTCTGCAAAGTCCAGAAGGTTTCTGGAGATTCGGTCAATCTTCCAGACCAGGAGATGAGTGTACGTGCCAGTCCGAAGCTGAGACATCATTTTCTGAAATTCTGGCCGGATGGTATTTTTGCCAGAGTACCCGGCATCCTCGAAGATTGTCACATCGTCAGTGTTCAGTATCAGCTTGGCGTATGCAATCAAGTCTTGACGCTGCATAGGCAGAGAGTCCCTGTCAATCTGATGCAGGGTAGAGACTCGTATGTAGATAGCCACTTTTGCGTGAGTGGCAGCACTGTTTGAAATCATATTTTTCCTCCAAAAATACGCCGTCCCATTACAGAACGGCGCATGTTCATTTCTACGCCCTTTTAATCGGGCAATTCAATATCACATCCCTTAATCCGGAAAAATCCGTTATGTAAGGTTTTAGAGCTTTCAGTGAATTAAGAGAAATATTTTTCTGGTTGGGCTTTTGCTCGTTGAGCACATAGGTAGGCAACACATAGAACTCCCAGTATTCCAGGGCAAGCGGCGAGACATCTTTCGTCAGTGCTTTGTAGAGGCAGAAAACGTAGAGGTCAGAATGCCGCTTGATGTCCGGAGAGTATCCGGCTTTCGGGTCCCAGGCTCTGTGAGGTGCTATGCTGAACTGTATATGCTCGTGGTACGCTTCATCCCAGGATTGGAGATAAGAAGCGGATTTGACTTCGATTCGCTGTCCGGTAGGACTGGTCAAATCAAAGGGGAGCCAATCAGTTCGCATTTTCGAATCGGGGGGGGGTAATAACGAACTGTGTACTATGTATTCTGCAAGTACGCCCCGGTCTGTGTTGTTGAGCAGATCACTGTAAGCCCAGGACCAGAAATCTACTACCGACAAGCCGGTGTCTTCCCCATGAAAAGTAAATTTGTTATTGGATGTTAATTGCTCCATGCAGGAATCCTCCCTTCGCAGAGAGAGGCTATGCCATGGATGTTGCCGCCAAGAGCAAAGACCAACGCCCGGCGGCAGTCGGTGTCTGTCAGAATATCGGAATAGGTATGGACCAACGGCAAGAACTCACGAACCGAAAGTGAGAGTTTCTTCCGCAGGTGTGCTATTTTGTTAATTGTTCCGGCAGACAGCGATGCAGGCCCTTCCTCCAGAGAAGAACAGAAGGAAGAGAGATAGAGCAGTAGAGCCGCAGCATCGCAATTCAGTTGTTCTTCGGTCCAGGCCAGGAAAAAGTATTTCTTTGAATCCATAAGCCCTCCTGTCCGGTATCATCTGAAATGACGATACCAATCTAAACGGATAATCTTTTTTCATCGTCAAGGTATTTTTTGCTTTCCTCAAGAGCTTTGAGGTAGCCCTTCATTTCCCCTTTAAATTCATAACGCTTTTCTGTTGGCAGAGCCTTGTAAATACTCAGCAGCTCCTTCTCATCATCGGTGTAAGTTTCGGTCTGGACGTCAGTGTAAGCAGATTCTTTTCCGGTCAGAATGTAGTCGGTAGAGACGTGCAGAAACCGGGCAATGTCTGCGATGTATTTAGCTGGCGGCAGAGTGTTTCGAGCCTTCCAGGTAGAGTAGGAAGACTGGTTAATGCCAAGAAATTTGCACAGTGCATAAGGCGTTTGCTCCCTCTGTTCGAGAACTGTTTCGATTCTGTCGATTGCTTCCATGTAGCACCTCCGTAAAATAATTCGAGAAATCGAAGAAAAACTCTTTACAAATTCGAGTTTTCGAGCTACAATACAATCACAAGCTACAAATGATTCGCAAATGGGAAGTGCTAAATCGCATAAGTAGTTTGTGATTGCGTATGTAGTGTACGTTTGTACCGTTAAATTGTATCATTTTACTTCGAGAAAGTAAACTACATATGCAAAAATCCATCAGAAAGGAGGAAAAGCATAATGCAGGGCAATATCACTGACTGGGGCAAGGAAGTTAAGAAGGGTCTGATTGAACGAGGCTGGTCTATCAACGATTTGGCTGAGAGAATCGGCAAGTCAAGAACCAGGGTATCCGGAGTTGTGAATGGCCGGATTTACTCGGATTCGATTGCAAGTGCAATCAGTGACCTTCTCAATATCGAAAAGGCATCAGCGTCCATGAAAGAAGCAACCAGAGATTGGTGTATGGATGCAAGAAAAGCCATGATTGACCTGGATATGAACACAGGGGAGCTGGCTGAGAAGACTGGCTACTCTACACAATATCTGAATGCAATTATCTGTGGCAGTTGCTATTCGCCGCCGGTTATGAAAGCGATAAGCGGTGCACTCGGAATCCAGGAATATCAAGGGAAACAGGATTCCTCTAAAGACAGTTAAATTGTAACAGGAAAGATGGTGTGAAGAAATGGGAAGAGGCTCTACGAAAGGTAATGAAAATGTGTATTTTGTTGCCAGAAAAAGGGCAGCAATGTACAACGAGAGGCTATACTCCAGAGAAGGTGCGGCGGAGTTGCTTGGCATATCTGTTTCAACACTCGCAGATTATGAGTTGGGAAATACGAAGGTAGTTCCGGTAGACAAAGTGGTTCTCATGGCGGACCTCTATAATGCACCGGAGCTGAAAACTGGGTATTGCAAGCATGAATGCCCGATATGCAGTTATCTTCCGGTTGCAACAGAGGCGAAAGGCCTGGAAGGGATAACCCTTCGACTGATGAAGAGACTGGATTGCGATGAGCTGAACCGCATCAAAAAAGAACTCGTAGACATTACAGAAGATGGAAGCATCGACGAAACAGAGAAGCCGGAGCTGAAAAAGATCCTGGCTTTTTTTAGATGAAGTTGCGGAGTCCATCAGCGAACTGAAAATCGTAGGCGAGAAGTTTTTGAAGAAGGTGTGAGTATGGATGTGCAAAAAATGCTTGAAATTCTGAAAAGAGATTACGGAATCGAAAGCAAAGAGGAACTGATAGAAAGATTTGAGTCCAGCAAGGGGATCAACATCGGAATTTTCACTGAACGGAGGCAGACAGCATGAGAAGCAGAGTTATGAGACGTAGGATGCACAGGGTTCTGTGGAAGAAACTGAGCAGAATCTACGCAGTGGATATGGCAGAAGTTCTGGGCTGGATAGAATACATAAGCATCACGGGAATTTTCCAGTGCTTTTGTATTGTGATGGCTTGTGAGCAGAGAGGCAGGGTAGCTTTTGGAGGAGAGTATTTGATTCTTCCGGCGGCGATACTTGCAAGACTGTGGATTCCAGAAATGATACAGAGTGTGAGTGGCGTTCTGGAGATGCCGGATGAGGAAGAAGATAATGTGTGAGATATGCGGACAGAATCCTTGCCATCCGAGATGCCCGAATGCTCCGGAACCGAAAGAGGTTCATATCTGTTCGGAATGCCTGGAAGGAATCTATCCGGGCGACAGATTCTATGAGAGCTGCGGAAGTTATGTGTGCGAGGAGTGCTTAAAAAGCATGACGATTGATGAAATATTTGAATTACTGGGTGAGAGCCTGGAAAAAGCATAGGAGGTAGGATATGGGACAGATGACCGTAGAACAGTGGTACGGCACGATAAAAACCGGACTGACAAAGAAGCTGACCGAAAACAAAGAAGCGTTACCGGCTGGCTTTAATCAGCAGAGATTTATTCTGAATTGCATTACGGTAATCCAGGATATGATGAAGGACGATAAGAAGAAAGCACAGTTGGAGAAGATCAACCCGGAAACTATCCCGGTTTGCCTGGCAAAAGCGGCATACCTGGGACTGGATTTTTTTAATGGAGAGTGTTACGCAATCCCGTATGGCGGAAACCTCACTTTTCAAACTGATTACAAAGGCGAGATCAAATTGTGCAAGCGGTACAGCAAAAATAAGATTAAAGACATTTTTGCGAAAGTAGTACGGCAGGGCGATTTCTTCATGGAAGAGGTAGATGGAGGCAAACAGAATGTGAAGTACAGACCGAAGCCGTTTTCCAATGAACAGATGATTGGAGCATTCGCTATTGTGGTTTTTGAAGATGGTTCGATGATGTATGACACGATGAGTTCGGAAGACATCGAAAATGTCAGAAACACATACTCTAAAGCAAAAGACAGCCAGGCATGGAAAAGCAGCACTGGTGAGATGTACAAGAAAACGGTATTGAGAAGATTGTGCAAGTTGATTGATTTGGACTTTGACAATATAGAGCAGCAGAAAGCCTACGAAGATGGTGGGGATGCGGTATTCAATCAGCAGTCCCTTCCGGGAGCAACAGCAGGACAGGCGTTGTTACCGGAGAATGATAAGCCGGTAGACGCTTTTGCAGCGATGAAAGCCCAGAAGCAGGCAGAGCCGGTTATTGACGGAATGGTTTTGGAAGAGGCGTAGGAGGTAGTGGCATATGGTTTTGACGGCAGAGAATTATTATAGCAAAGAAGCGAACGAGAAGTATATGAGTGTGTCCCAGTATAAGGATTTCGCAGGAACATACGGAAAGATGGCGTGTGAATTTTCGGCCATTGAGAAGCTGGAAGAACGGTGGGCACAGAAAAAGACCACGCCGCTTCTGGTGGGGTCCTATGTGGATTCCTACTTTGAAGGAACGCTCGAAGAGTTCAAGAAAGCGAATCCGGAAATCTTCACTCAGAAAGGCGAGCTGAAAGCGAATTATAAGCAGGCAGAGAGAATCATCGCCAGAATGGAGAGAGACCCACTGTTTATGCAGTATATGAGCGGAGAAAAACAGGTCATTATGACTGGAGAGCTGTTCGGGGCAGAATGGAAAATCAAAATTGACAGCTTCGTGAGAGGAATTGCGATTACGGACCTTAAGGTTATGGCATCAATCACTAAGTTGGAGTGGGTAAAAGACATCGGCTATTTAGATTTCGTGCGGTACTGGGGTTACGATATCCAGGGTGCGATATACCAGGAAATTGTGTACCAGAACACCGGAGAGAGACCACCATTCTACATTGCAGCAGGGACAAAAGAAGAGGAGCCAAACATCGAAGTGATTCATGTAACACAGAATTATCTTGATGAGGCAAAACACATGGTAGAAATGAATATGCCGAGAATCCTCAGAGTGAAGAACGGAGAGGCTGAACCGGACAGATGCGAGATGTGCGATTGTTGTAGGCATACAAAGGTTTTGAAGAGACCGATTTCAATTACGAACCTGGTAGCCGGAATTTAGGCGGTGAGTAGATGGCAGATAACAAAAAATACTACTACTTGAAATTGAAGGAGGATTTCTTCGATTCTGATGAAATGCTGCTTCTCCAGGGGATGAAAGATGGGTATTTGTACAGCGACATACTCATGAAGATGTACCTGCGGAGCTTGAAAAATGAAGGGCGGCTGATGTACAAGGACTACATCCCGTACAGTCTGGAGATGATCTCAACGATTACGAGACACCAGGTAGGGACGGTAGAACGTGCGATGAAAATTTTTGAACAGTTGAAGCTGGTAGAGGTACTGGATAACGGTGCAATCTACATGATGGATATTCAGAATTTCATCGGGCAGAGTTCTACAGAGGCGGACCGGCAGAGGAAGTATTATCGCCGCATCCAGGACGAGAAGAAACTGAGCGGTTCCCAGGCACCGGAGGCATTGATTCCGGAGAGGCAGGAACCGGAGCAGGAGAAGCCACCAGTAGAAAAGCCGCCGAAGCCGAAAAAGGCAACGGTAAAGAAGGAAGACACGATGCAGCTCTATGAGCGTCTGGTTCCGGATTACGCACTCGGCGGAGAAATCAGAGAAAAGATGCGTGAATGGTGTACATACAAGATTGAACGCAAGGAAGGTTACAAAGAGCAGGGCATGAAATCTCTTCTCCGGCAGGTAGAGAAGAAAGTAGCAGAATTTGGAGAAGGCCGGGTGTGCGATTTGATTGAGGAGTGTATGTCAAATAACTGGAAAGGCATTATCTGGGATAAAATGACGCAGATTCCGCAGAGGTCGGCCGGGGACCGGATTCAGAATAGAGTGAGTGAGGTAGACAACTGGTAATGACAAGAGAGGAGTTCAAAACGCTTGTTAAGGGAATGAAAGCTGTATACGCACAGCCGACATTCATTCCAGACCAGGATGCTTTCAATGTATGGTTTGAGTTGCTGAAAGATATTCCGTATCAGCAGGCCAACGTAGCAATCCAGAAGTATATGCTGACAGAGAAGTTTCCGCCAACGATAGCAGACATCAGAGAAAAGGCAACGCAGATTGTTGAGAGCGTGGATAGCAGCATGAGTGAGTTGGAGGCATGGTCTTTGGTAAGAAAGGCGGTCAGAAATTCCGGGTATCATTCGGTGGAAGAATTTGAGAAACTGCCGGAGGCTTGCCAGAGAGCCGTAGGAAGTGCGGCAAATCTGAAAGAGTGGGCGTTGATGGATTCTGAACGGGTTGAGACGGTAGAGCAGTCTCATTTTATCCGGAATTACAGGACAACAGTGCAGAGAATCAGCGAGGAGAAAAAGCTGCCGGAATCAATCCGGTTGCTGATTGCCAGCATGAGAGACAATGCGTTGGAGTTGGAAAAGAAAGAGCAGCCTGCGCTCGAAGCTAAGAAACAGGCAGAAGAAAAAACAGAACCGGAACCTGGAATGTCTGAGGAAACGAGGGCGAAGTTCCAACAGGTCATGCGGAACTTGCAGGGGAAGGTGTGATATGGAGGTGAAGTGAGATATGGATATGGCAGAGATTGGAGCGAATATCCGGAGTTGCAGGACAGAAAAGAATATGACGATGGAGGACCTGGGA
>ERZ1027064.1078-NODE-1078-length-10652-cov-7.175993_pt1 | contig 10652 bp, 6 predicted proteins | sample MGYA00519422_ERZ1027064 | MGnify/ENA primary metagenome ERZ1027064 (study PRJEB26926, sample SAMN06164492) | human gut metagenome | biome: ENVO:00009003; feature: ENVO:2100002; material: ENVO:00002003 | host: Homo sapiens | place: USA | collected 2012 ... | reverse complement strand
ATTTACAATATGTCTACAGAATTATTCTCTACTCTGCCCTATAAGGTGGCAGATATTACACTTGCTGATTTCGGACGCAAGGAAATCGATTTGGCAGAAAAAGAAATGCCCGGCCTGATGGCTCTTCGCGAAAAGTATGGAGAATCCAAACCGTTAAAAGGTGCCCGCATTATGGGGTCGTTGCACATGACCATTCAAACGGCTGTGCTGATTGAAACATTAGTGGCTTTAGGAGCTGAAGTACGTTGGTGCTCTTGTAATATATATTCAACGCAGGATCATGCTGCTGCTGCGATAGCTGCTGCCGGTGTACCGGTATTTGCATGGAAGGGCGAGACTCTTGCCGATTATTGGTGGTGCACGTTGCAGGCATTGAGCTTTGACGGCGGCAAGGGACCGAATGTGATTGTAGATGATGGTGGTGACGCGACAATGATGATCCACGTGGGTTATGATGCTGAAAATAATGCTGCCGTATTGGATAAGGAAGTACACGCGGAGGATGAAATAGAACTGAATGCTATCTTGAAGAAAGTGTTGGCAGAAGACAGTACTCGCTGGCATCGCGTAGCGGAAGAAGTGCGTGGCGTATCTGAAGAGACTACGACAGGCGTACACCGTTTGTATCAGATGCAGGAAGAAGGCAAATTGCTGTTCCCGGCATTCAATGTAAACGACTCGGTAACGAAATCTAAGTTTGATAATCTGTACGGTTGCCGCGAATCGTTGGCCGACGGAATCAAGCGTGCAACAGATGTGATGATTGCCGGAAAAGTAGTAGTGGTATGCGGTTATGGTGATGTGGGTAAAGGCTGTTCTCACTCCATGCGTTCTTATGGAGCGCGGGTGCTCGTGACGGAGGTAGACCCGATCTGTGCACTGCAGGCTGCAATGGAAGGTTTCGAAGTAGTGACGATGGAAGAGGCTTGTCTGGAAGGTAACATCTTTGTGACTACGACAGGTAATATCGATATTATCCGTATCGACCACATGGAGAAAATGAAAGACCAGGCTATCGTTTGCAACATCGGCCATTTCGATAATGAAATTCAGGTAGATGCTTTGAAACATTATCCGGGCATCAAATGTGTGAACATCAAACCACAAGTAGACCGTTATTATTTCCCGGATGGACATAGCATTATCTTGTTGGCCGACGGTCGTCTGGTAAATCTGGGATGTGCAACAGGACACCCGTCATTCGTGATGAGTAATTCATTTACCAATCAGACATTGGCGCAGATAGAACTGTTCAACAAGAAATATGATATCAATGTATATCGCTTGCCGAAGCATCTGGACGAGGAAGTGGCTCGCCTGCATCTTGAAAAGATCGGTGTGAAACTGACTAAGCTGACTCCCGAACAGGCCGCTTATATTGGTGTATCGGTGGACGGACCTTATAAAGCAGATCATTATAGATACTAATTTGATTTACGATTAGACGATTTACCATTTACGATTGATAAATAAGGGAGATCGATATTCCACTGTTATCAATTGTAAATGTTAGATTGTCCGGTCGTATTTATTTTTATATTCAAACTTCAATCGTAAATAGTAAATCGTGTCATCGTAAATGAAAAAGTTTCTTCCTGACTTAATAGCCATTCTGGCTTTTATCATTCTTTCTTTCGCCTATTTTTTTCCGGCTGATATCGAAGGTCGTATCTTGTTTCAGCATGACACGGCTGCCGGAGTCGGTGCAGGACAAGAATCGAAAGAGTATCTCGAGCGTACCGGAGAACGTACGCGCTGGACAAACTCGATTTTTGGAGGTATGCCTACTTATCAGATGTCTCCGAGTTACGACTCGACAACGTCCCTGAAAGGGGTGGAGAAGGTTTATCGCCTCTTTCTCCCGGATTATGTAGTGCTGACTTTTATCATGATGCTGGGATTCTATATCCTCTTGCGGGCGTTTGGAATATCGGCCTGGCTGGCAGGATTAGGCGGAGTGATATGGGCATTCTCTTCCTATTTCTTCATTCTGATACCGGCAGGGCATATTTGGAAGTTTGTGACATTGGCTTATATACCACCTACGATTGCAGGTGTCGTTCTGGCTTACCGGAAGAAATACCTGTTGGGCGGAATCGTTACGGCCCTGTTCATCGCCCTTCAGATTCAGTCGAATCACATTCAGATGAGCTATTATTTCATGTTTGTGATTCTGTTTTTTGTAGGAGCTTACTTTGAAGATGCTTACAAAAAGAAAGAATTGCCTCATTTCTTCAAGGCTAGCGGGGTTTTAGCACTGGCTGCCGTGGTAGGAGTCTGCATCAATATTTCCAATCTGTATCATACGTATGAATATAGTAAGGAGACGATGCGCGGCAAGAGCGAATTGAAGCAGGAGGGAGCTGCTGCCAGTCAGACTAGTAGCGGATTGGATCGTGATTATATAACCAACTGGAGTTATGGTATCGGTGAAACGTTGACGTTGCTGGTTCCGAATGTAAAGGGGGGAGGATCAGGATCTACGATGTCGCAAAGTGAAGTTGCTATGGCAAAGGCCAATCCAATGTATAGCGGTATTTACTCACAGTTACCTCAATATTTCGGTGAGCAGCCGTGGACAGCCGGTCCGGTATATGTGGGGGCATTTGTGATGTTCCTCTTTGTATTGGGGTGCTTTATAGTGAAAGGTCCTCTTAAATGGGCGCTGCTGGGAGCTACTATCTTCTCGATTCTGCTTTCATGGGGAAAGAATTTCATGGGGCTGACGGACTTCTTTATCGATTATGTCCCGATGTATAATAAGTTCCGCGCTGTATCTTCTATTCTGGTAATAGCTGAATTTACAATACCTTTGTTGGCGATTTTTGCCTTGAAAGAGATTTTGAGTAAACCGGATATGCTGAAACAGGAAAAGAACTGCAGAGGAGTGATTGCTGCGTTGGTACTAACTGCCGGTGTGGCACTCATTTTAGCTGTCGCCCCGGGCACTTTCTTCTCCAGCTTTATAACGACACAGGAGATGACTGCTTTGAAACAAGCACTTCCTGCCGAACATTTGGCTTCGTTTGTGGCCAATCTGACTGAAATGCGCGAAGCCATTATTGCTTCGGATGCATGGCGCAGCTTCTTTATTATAGTGATCGGTTGCCTGTTCTTATTCTTGTATCAACTGCGGAAGTTGAAAGCCTCTTTTACACTGGCGGGTATTGCACTTTTGTGTCTGATAGATATGTGGAGTGTCAATAAACGCTATTTGAATGACGAACAGTTCGTGCCGAAGTCGAAGCGGTCAGAAGCATTCGTGAAAACACAGGCGGATGAGATTATTCTTCAGGATACGACTCCGAATTATCGTGTACTGAACTTCATCGGTTTCCCCGGTAATACATTTAATGAAAACAATACAGCATATTGGCATAAGAGTGTCGGTGGCTATCATGCAGCGAAACTTCGCCGCTATCAGGAAATGATAGACCATCACATCGTGCCCGAAATGAAAGAAACTTATCAGGCTGTGGCTACTGCCGGTGGACAGATGGACAGTGTGGATGCTTCTAAATTCCGTGTACTGAATATGCTGAATACCAAATACTTCATTTTCCCTGCCGGAGAGCAAGGGCAGGCTGTTCCTGTCATGAATCCTTATGCATACGGTAATGCATGGTTCGTAGATAAGGTGCAGTATGTAAATAATGCAAATGAAGAAATAGATGCTTTGAACGATATTCTTCCAACGGAAACAGCCGTAGTGGATGTGAAGTTTAAAGAACAGCTGAAAGGTGTGACAGAAGGATATAAAGATTCACTATCTACCATCCAGTTAACCAGTTACGAGCCAAATCGTTTGGTTTATAAGGCCTCCACTCCTAAAGACGGAGTTGTTGTTTTCTCTGAAATATATTATCCGGGATGGCAGGTGAATATCGATGGCCAGCCGGTGGATATTGCCCGTGCAGACTATATCTTGCGTGCGATAAATATGCCGGCAGGGGAACATACCATCGAGATGTGGTTTGATCCGCAAAGCATACACGTCACGGAAAGTATTGCTTATGCAGCACTGGCTTTGTTGCTGATCGGAGTTATGGTTCTTGCGTGGACGCAGCGGAGCAAGATAGCGAAGAAGTCTTAAGCGAAATGTAATAGAGATCGTTCAAAAGCCTTGATCTTATAAAAATCACCTTTGCTGCAACATATTGTGCAGTAAAGGTGATTTTCTTTTTAGGGACTTTTCAAACTCATATCAAATAAGGGCGGCTCTCTTCCTCACGAAGAGAGCCGCTACTTTACATTCACTAAAAAATTATGAAAAACAAACGCTGTTCATAGAAACATATTAAGTGTGATGTTTTAGAGATTTTTTTGTTCAAAATCCGGACCCTTGTCAGGATGATTATCTTTGTGCATTCTTCTTTGAGAAGCTTTTTTACGTGCGGAATTTTGTTCGGCCTGCCATTTCTCATACTGTTCTTTTGTCAGAATCTTTTTTATTTTCTTTTCTTTGGTTTCTGCGGCTTTCTTTTGTGAGTCGGCAGAATTGGTATCTCTGTTCATCATCGGACCACCTCCCATTCTGCCCGGGAAACCACCTTCTCCCATCATTGGCGGTTGGCCTCCACCCATTGGCGGACGTCCTCCCCGCATACCGGGACCTTCTCCCATTGGTGGGCGATAGTCATCCGAATTTTGCATAGCCTTGAAAAATGCTTTTTGCTCTTTCAGGTTCAGCTTATATATTTTCTTATATTGTTTATCTGTCAGTTGGAGCAACTTATTCATTTGCTCTGTCATCTGGGTTGCTACCTTCTCTGGATTCAGAACTTCGCGTGGAAGATGCTTTTCTTGTTGCTGCCTTTCTTGCGGCTCATTATTGGCTTCTTGTGCATCTATAAAACCTGCACAGCATGTTAAGCTGACTGCCAATCCTATCAATTTCATGTTTTTTCTCATTTCTCTTACTGCTTTTATTTGTTTTAATATCTCAAAGCTAAGTAGATACTGGAGCAGATAAAAATAAAATCGACTAAGGGTGGAGATTTGTCTATCAAATGCCTGACTTTTCTTCGTCCGATGGGTTTATGCTATTATGCTTTGGGATGGAGGAAGGTTCCCCGCCTTGAAACTACAACAGTAACCTATTACCATACTGAAAATACGATGAATAAAGGGTTTGATAATATAGGTGATAGGTTGAAAGAGGATTCTTGTTTTTATCTATGAGAGTGACTGTCCATTCATTTACCCATTGAAAAAGGAAAATATGAATATAAACAAATAGTTTGTGGATAGTCTTATTATGCTGTAAGCTACTAAATTTGTAGCCAATAATAGAGCATTATGTTATGAAAAGACTACTATTCATTTTTTCCTTTTTTTTCTTGTTCGTGTTACGTGGGAATACACAGGAGGTAGAGATTCTGACATTAGAGGATTGTCTCCGTATTGGCATTGATAATAACTTGTCGTTAGAAGGGAAACGTAAAGAAATACAAAAAAGTAAATATGGCGTATCTGAAAACCGTTCGAAGTTGCTGCCGCAAATTAATGCGATAGCCGGTTATAATAACAATTTTGATCCTCCGGTGTCAGTCACAGACGGTTCATCTTACGGAGTTCCCTATAATATAACGAAAACATTGCAACATTCTGCTAATGCAGGACTGGAAATGCAGATGCCGCTTTTTAATCAGACTCTTTATACTTCTATGTCCATAGCTAAAGTGATGGAAGAAATCAGTCGTCTGTCTTATGGAAAAGCCAGGGAAGATGTTATTCTTCAAATCAGTAAGATGTATTATCTCGGACAGGTCACGGCCGAACAAATCATGCTGATAAAAGCAAATATCACCCGTCTGGAAGAATTGAGAGATATTACACAGGCTTTCTTCGATAACGGAATGTCTATGGAAGTCGATCTGAAAAGAGTCAATATCAATTTGGAAAATCTGAAGGTGCAATATGACAATGCACAAGCAATGATGAAACAGCAATTGAATATGCTGAAATACATTATGGATTATCCGGCTGAAAAGGAAATCGCGCTGACACCGGTAAATACCGATAGCATTACTACGGTAGCCCTGACCGGCTTGTCGGAAAATATCTATGAACTTCAACTCTCACAATCGCAAGTGCAACTGGCGGAACGACAAAAGAAGATCATTACTAATGGATATATCCCTTCTCTTAGTCTGACAGGCAGCTGGCGATATGCCGCATATACGGATAAAGGTTATCATTGGTTCCACTCCGGTCCGTCCAATCAATGGTTTCGTTCCTATGGAGTGGGGCTAACCTTGCGTATTCCGATTTTCGACGGACTGGATAAAACCTATAAAATAAAGAAGGCGATGATCGATATAGAGAACAAAAGGCTGGCATGGGAAGATGCCCGGAAGAATCTGCAAACTCAATATCTGAATGCTGTGAACGACCTGATGAACAATCAGCGTAACTTTAAGAAACAGAAGGATAACTACTTGCTTGCCGAAGATGTGTACGCAGTCACTTCCGACCGTTACCGGGAAGGCATTGCTTCTATGACGGAAGTGCTGCAAGATGAAATGCAGATGAGCGAAGCTCAAAACAACTATATCAGCGCACATTATAACTATCGGGTGACTAACCTGATGCTGCTTAAACTAACCGGACAAATAGAATCATTAGTCAAATAATACGCAAATAACAATCATAAATATGGAAACAATGGAAAATAACCTTCCTTCCGCTACTCATCAGGAGAAAGCAAAAAAAATGAAGAAACTTCGTCGCTGGCAGATTGCTATCAGCCTTTTCGGAGTGGCTATTATTGTTTGGGGAGTGATTGAAGTGATCTGCCTTTTTTTGAATTATAGCCAGACGGAGACTAGTAACGATGCACAAATAGAACAATATGTGTCTCCTATCAATCTACGTGCTTCAGGTTACATTGACAAAATCTACTTTACAGAACATCAGGAGGTACATAAAGGAGATACTTTGCTGGTACTGGATGATCGTGAATATAAAATTCGCGTAATGGAGGCTGAAGCTGCCTTGAAGGATGCGCAAGCCGGTGCGACCGTCATCAATGCTACACTCAATACCACGCAGACAACAGCATCTGTTTACGATGCGTCTATTGCCGAGATTGAAGTACGGTTGGCGAAACTGGAAAAAGACCGGAAACGATATGAGAACCTCGTGAAACGAAATGCGGCTACTCCTATCCAACTTGAACAGATTGTCACTGATTATGAAGCTACGCGTAAGAAGCTGGAAGCTACGAAAAGGCAGAAAAAAGCAGCTCTTTCCGGTGTAGATGAAGTGTCCTACCGTCGCATGAATACCGAAGCGGCTATTCAAAGAGCAACAGCTGCGCTCGAAATGGCCCGGTTGAATCTTTCCTATACGGTTGTAATAGCTCCTTGTGACGGAAAACTCGGCCGTCGCTCATTAGAGGAAGGACAGTTTATTTCGGCAGGGCAGACCATCACCTATATTCTTCCTGATACCCAGAAATGGATCGTTGCCAATTATAAGGAGACACAAATCGAGAACCTGCATATCGGACAGGAAGTATTTGTCACAGTAGATGCCATTAGCGATAAAGAGTTTAAAGGCAAAGTCACCTCTATATCAGGAGCTACCGGTTCCAAATATTCATTAGTGCCGACCGATAACTCCGCAGGCAACTTTGTGAAGATCCAACAGCGCATCCCCGTACGCATCGACTTCACCGATTTATCGAAAGAAGACAACGAACGATTAGCAGCAGGCATGATGGTAGTAGTGAAAGCCAAACTCTAACCACCGTGTACCTATAATTCATAAATCATAATTCATAAATTAAAAATTAATGCCCTCTTATCCCAAAAATTATCCTTTCTATAGCTGGATGCCCAAACCGTTGGGTATTATCATTCTGTTATTTTTCTTTCTGCCGATTCTTACGGTAGGCGGGGTTTATTCGGTGAATAGCACCGAAATGATGAGCGGGCTTGGCATAATATCCGAGCATATCCAGTTTGCCAACTTTGTTACTTCTATTGGTATGGCAGCCTTTGCTCCTTTCCTATATCAGTTGGTGTGTGTGCGGCGGGAGAAGATGATGTGTATTGTCGGGTTTGCGTTCATGTATATATTCAGTTATATCTGTGCAAAGACAGACAGCGTTTTTCTGTTGGCGCTTTGTAGTCTTCTGACGGGTTTCTTGCGTATGGTACTGATGATGGTCAATCTGTTCACACTCATTTGGTATGCGGGTGGAATGGAAGCTACCCGCAATATTACTCCGGGGTTGGAGCCGAAAGATACTGCCGGTTGGAATAAATTGGACATTGAAAGATGTGTGAGTCAGCCGGCTGTTTATCTGTTTTTTATGATTCTGGGACAGTCGGGCACAGCATTGACGGCTTGGCTGTCCTTTGAATATGAGTGGAAATATGTGTATTACTTTATGATGGGGATTCTCCTGATCTCTATTTTGCTCTTGTTTATTACCATGCCGAATTATAAGTTTCCCGGAAGGTTTCCTATTAATTTCCGTAAGTTCGGCAATGTCACTGCATTTTGCATCTCGCTGACTTGTCTCACGTATGTGCTGGTTTATGGAAAAGTACTCGACTGGTATGATGACGAATCTATCCGTTGGGCGACAGCTGTAAGTATTCTGTTTGCGGGAATTTTTCTATATATGGACGTAACGCGCCGGTCGCCTTATGTTTTGCTGGATGCGTTCAAACTGCGTACTATACGTATGGGAGCATTACTTTACTTATTATTGATGGTGATAAACTCCAGTGCTATGTTTGTCAATGTGTTTGCAGGAGTGGGGATGCATCTCGATAATCTGCAAAATGCTTCATTAGGTAATTGGTGTATGGTAGGTTATGCTATTGGCGCCGTGATTGCTATGGTGTTGGGAGGTAAAGGGTTACATTTTAAGTATCTGTTTGCGATGGGATTCTTCTTCCTGTCTTTATCAGCTGTTTTCATGTATTTCGAGGTACAGACAGCAGGAGTTTACGAGCGTCTGAAATATGCAGTTATCATCCGTGCCACAGGCATGATGATTCTGTATGCGCTGACGGCTGCTTATGCCAATCAACGTATGCCTTTTAAATATCTTTCCACCTGGATCTGTATTATGCTTACTGTGCGTATGGTTGTGGGACCGAGTATTGGCGGAGCAATTTATACAAATGTTTTGCAGGAGCGGCAACAACACTATATAACCCGTTATGCGCAAAATGTGGACCTGCTTAATCCGGATGCTTCCACTTCCTTCCTTGGTACGGTACAAGGTATGAAATATCAGGGTAAGAGTGAGACGGAAGCCCGTAACATGGCTGCTATATCTACCAAAGGGCGTATTCAGGTGCAGGCCACGCTCTCTGCACTCAAAGAGATGGCGGGATGGACAATTTATGGTGGGTTAATTTGTATGATATTTGTGCTCGTTGTTCCTTATCCTAAACGAAAATTGCTAACTTAGCGTCGTTTTTGATAATGATCTGTTAATATATTAGTATGATGGATAGCGGACAAGATCGTTTATTGCAGTTTGAACGCGATTTGTTAAGTGGGAAAAATATATGTAGCTCCGAAGGGATATTTGTAAATTTTCCACCCTCACTGAAGAAACCTTTCCAAATGAAAGGACTGGGGCTGGTTATTTGCCGCCAGGGTAATTTCCAGTTTTCGCTTAATCAGAAAAAGCATTTCGCTGAAGCGGGCGAAAGTTTGTTTATTCCCGAAGATGGCGAGTTTCAGGTTTTGCAAGAATCGGAAGACATGGAGGTGCAGATTTTGATCTATCAGATAGAACCTATCCGGGATATTATGGGGAATCTGGTTGTTTCCATGTATATGTATTCCCGCCTTACTCCCGAAGAACCTTCTTGTGTCTGGTCTACTGGTGAGGAAGAAGAGATCGTAAAGTATATGTCCTTATTGGACAATGTGTTACAGTCGGAAGAAAATTCATTTAAACTTTATGAGCAGAAATTACTTCTACTTGCATTGACGTACAGGATTTGTTCTATTTATAATCGCAAACTCGTCAATGACGGGCGGGAAGTGGGAGGACGCAAAAACGAAGTCTTTATTCACTTGATCCAGTTAATCGAAAAATATTATATGCAGGAACGGGGTGTTGAGTTTTATGCGGATAAATTGTGTTTGTCTCCTAAATATCTTTCTGCCGTTTCTAAGAGTATCTGCGGATATACCGTGCAGGAACTTGTATTCAAAGCTATCATTCGTAAGAGCATCTCATTGCTTAAAAATACGCAGAAAGATATTCAGGAGATTTCAAATGCCTTCGGCTTCCCCAATGCTTCTTATTTCGGTACGTTCTTTAAGAAGCAGGTTGGGGTTTCACCGCAGCAATATCGGAAGAATCTTTAAACGTTTATTCTTTTTCACCATAGGCAAGATCGCCTGCATCGCCCAGTCCCGGAACAATGTAAGAATGTTCGTTGAGTTCGGGATCGATGGCTGCGCACCAGATTGTTGTCTTGTCTTCAGGAAATACATTCTTTATATGGTCAATGGCCTTTTGGCTGGCAATAATGGAAGCAACGTGAATTTCAGCGGGATGACCTTTCGTCAACATTGCCTGGTAACTTAGTTCCATACTGCCTCCTGTTGCTAACATAGGGTCGGTGATAATCAGCGTTTTGTCATCAATGCGGGGAGAAGCGATATAT
>ERZ1027064.1066-NODE-1066-length-10731-cov-5.604346_pt1 | contig 10731 bp, 10 predicted proteins | sample MGYA00519422_ERZ1027064 | MGnify/ENA primary metagenome ERZ1027064 (study PRJEB26926, sample SAMN06164492) | human gut metagenome | biome: ENVO:00009003; feature: ENVO:2100002; material: ENVO:00002003 | host: Homo sapiens | place: USA | collected 2012 ... | reverse complement strand
GATCATCGGTCAGTTCTCCCGGACAGACCAGAAAACTTTCCAGCATTCCGGCACGAGTGCAAAGGCGATGCACACGCTCTCTCCGGTTCAGCTCTGACATCTGGCGTTCAAGGATCTTTTCCCGGTGCTGGCAAGAGCGCAACTTCTGCTCTGCTTTGGATTTTTCGCTGCGGAGATAGGCAAGGTCAGTTTTGGGTCGGGTCATGGCATCACGCTCCTTATTATTATGAATTAAAAGAACGGTAAAGCGACCTCTGCTTTACCGTTCCTGCTGAAGTGTATTTAGTTCTTTTTGGAACTGGGGAGTTCCTTGATGGAAACATCGTACAGTGCTATTGCTAATCGAACATCTCTTCCAGTGTCCTCACGATATTTCACACAATCCCAAATATTAGAGTTCCATTGCTTATAGCTTTTGCAATTTTCCTTAATCCAATTCTGTACTTGCTGCTGAATACCCGCAAAATTCTTGTTATCCTTATTAAAAACAACAAGAGAAAGTTTAGTATCCTTCCATGTTGCGTAGCAAAACAGTTGATCAATAGCATCGCTGAAAAGTTTTATTCCATGCCAAACTTTACACTCGGCGATAAATGCGGCTTTATCATCACGCTGGATTTGAATGTCGGTCTTGCCCACACGTCTAAAAGTTTCACCTGTTACAGCATTTTCATAATGCGAGGTTAGCATTCCCTTGATATAATCGCGTAGTTCTTCTTCATTAAAACGGTTGAATGTTCTGGCACTTTCTTCCAAGGCCGTTCCACATATATGAATAATCCTGACAATGTTCTCAAAGTCAGCATCATCAATATAGTATTGCTTTTCGGGTGCGTGCTGCTTAGGTTCGTTCAGGTTTGCCCGATGTGGTTTCTTTAAGGGAATAGGAGTCAAATTAGGTGCAGACGAGTTTAGATTGAGTGGAATTTTCAATGCCTTGCTAATTGAAAAGAAGTCTGATGCTTTATTTTTCCGTTCATTTAACAGTTGCCGAACTGTTGATTCCAACTGCTCATTATAGCTGCGAACTTCGTTGTTTACATAGCCACTCGTTTCTTCAAAATTTTTGAATCGGTTTTTGAAAGCGGTGTCAATCTTTTCTTCTAGCTGCTCACCAAAAGATTTTATTTCTTGGTTTGTATAAGACAAGCGAATTGTGATATAGCCATAGCTACTCTCTGTCGAGCGTTGAAAGTCTACGATTTCATAACTTGTGAATGTATAAGTGGACGGTTGGCATTTAAGAAGAATCGAATCACCAACAAAGGGAATTTTGAAGTCAATGTTATAGCCATCCAAGTTGTAATATTCAGGCTCTCCATAGGCACTTCCCATCCTGCTCCATGGATTGTACTGTTGAATGGTTGTTTCATGCAAACTTCTTGTAGTTGCATTAACGAAAAAGGTAATAGGTTCAACCTGATACTTTTTCGTAAGATATTCAACCCATTCATCAAAATCGCTGTTCATTATCTGTTCGTCAGTGTATGAAGCGATTTTATCTTTTAATGAACTGATATTGCTTCTTAAGTAATCCGATACGCTTCCATTTCCGATTGCAAATAGTTTCAATGTTTGCTCCTTTGGTCAGAGGTTGGTTGTACGAATAGGGGGAGTTCATTATACCACACCTCTTGGAAATGTTCAATTAAACGTGTTTTTTGATAAAAAAGCGGAAGTCCTCTGCTTTATGTTGCAATATCGTTGGGGATGCGATATACTAATATTGTATGTCATTTTATCTTGGAGGATGGTTGAGAGATGCGTAGTCAGGTGCAACAGAATAGGTCAATCGAGCTTTTCTGCGGAACAGGTGGCTTGGCACTTGGCTTGCAGAAAGCAGGATTCCACCACACTGCTTTGTATGAGTGGGATAAAGATTCCTGTGATAATATTAGGGCGAACATTCAGGCTGGATACAAAGGCATTGAATCGTGGAATGTCCATCAAGCGGATGTTCGTGCGGTTTGCTATGATGGGTTATCTGGAAAAATCAATATGGTATCTGGTGGCCCACCCTGCCAGCCGTTCTCTATGGGAGGAAAGGCTCAAGCCTATAATGACAAGCGTGATATGTTTCCTGAAGCTGTTCGGGCTGTCAGAGAAATCATGCCCGAAGTCTTTATCTTTGAAAATGTCAAGGGACTGTTAAGAAAATCATTCAGCCTATACTTCAGTTATATTATTTTGCAGTTGACATATCCGAGCATCCAAAAGCCAGCTGGAATGACTTGGGAAGAGCATCGTGAACTATTGGAAAAGCATCACACATCTAGCAGTCACGATGATTGCGAGTATAATGTTGTATTTAGGCTGTTGAATGCTGCCGATTATGGCGTTCCCCAGCTCAGGCACAGGGTGGTTATTGTTGGCTTTAGAAAAGATATAGATGCAAAATGGTCTTTTCCGAAAGCTACACACTCTAAAGAAGCGTTGCTTTATTCCAAATGGATTACCGGTGATTACTGGGAGCAGCACAAGTTGTTGAAACCATCTGAATCGCCATTGTCAAAAAACATGGAGCGGTCTGTTCGCACAGCTATTGAATGTACCGATAAAAAGCTGTTTCCTTGGCAAACCGTCAGAGATGCGCTACATGATTTACCCGACCCTCGAAGCAACGATGCGCAAAAATTTGATAATCACATCTTCCGTGCAGGAGCTAAAAGCTATCCCGGTCACTCTGGCTCGGTGCTAGATGAGCCTTCAAAAACCATCAAGGCTGGCGCACACGGTGTTCCCGGTGGAGAAAATATGCTGGTTTTGGATTCTGGTGAAGTGCGGTATTATACGGTTCGTGAAAGTGCAAGAATCCAGACTTTCCCCGATGATTATAAGTTTGTTGCATCGTGGACGGAGAGTATGCGCCAAATTGGTAATGCAGTTCCAGTAAAGCTGGCCAACGCGGTTGGCGTATCTGTTTTAACCCAACTAGAGGAGGTTCATCATGCCAAGAAGTGATATTCCTGTTATTACTCCCTACAATCCTCTTGATAAGCGAAATTTGGCAGAGAGTGTAGCATCAGCTATGCTGCACACTCCTGTCCAGAAATTGCCGCCAGAGCCTTTTATTGGTGCAGGTGTGTATGCAATCTACTATAAGGGTGATTTTGAACCTTATCGCAAATTAGTTGAATTAAATCAAGATGGTTGGAATGTCCCGATTTATGTAGGTAAAGCTGTTCCAGCGGGTGCAAGAAAAGGTGGTTTTGGTGTAAATGTAGACCACGGTCAAGCTCTTGCAAATCGTCTTTCAGAACATTTCACTTCTGTTTCAAAAGCATCCAATCTTGATGAAAATGACTTTGTATGCCGCTTTCTGGTAGTTGATGACATTTGGATTCCGCTTGCAGAATCCATGATGATCGAGCGATTTAAGCCGCTATGGAACAGATGTATAGATGGCTTTGGAAACCACGACCCCGGCAGTGGACGTTATCAGCAGCAACGTTCACCGTGGGATTGTATTCATCCCGGTCGTGAATGGGCCGAAAAACTCAAGCCGAATGCGATTTCAAGAGAAGATTGGTTATTGCGTGTTGAGAATTATCTAAGTACATATCAGGCTCCGTAAAAAGAGATAGCCGCCTGTGTTTTGGCACATGGCGGCTATCTCTTTTTATACTTTCAGGGATTCAAGGGATACAAAGAAACGAAGATATTGCTTTGGCGAAAGGCGTTCAATCGCTACCCGTGCATTTATAGCAGCATAAGGATTGGAAATCTGGCAGCGGTCTACTAACAGCTTTAGAGCCATACAAGTTTCAAGTTGATCCGATGTTCCGTATTCTTTTAGAATATGAAGTTCGGTGAGCGACAAAGGAAGGAGCAGTTTTGCATTCAAAATTTTCGCTGTTTTATTTCTCACTTCCGATAATTGAATTTCATAATAAAGCCCGCTATTGTCAGTAGCATACATTGAAAAGTGTTTTTCTGCATCTGACTTGCGAATGTAATTGTATTCTTCATCTGGATAGTCATCAAGCCGCATAAACCGTACAATATATAATGGGATTGCTTCTGACGATTTCATAAAGAACCTCCTAGCTGATTATTTGTAAACAATCTCGTTATAAACAATTTCTTCGGCCCGGTTGCGAATATTGTTCATCCGGCGCACCCATTCCAGTTGATCGGCGGCTTTCAGGGCTTCGGTCACGCCCTCGGCTTCCTGCATTTGCCGGATGGTCAGCGCAAGCTGTTCCTCGGTCTGCTTGTCCAGCTTGGCAAGGTAGCCGCCCAGTTCGCCGGACAGGAGCAGTTGGTTGTACCGGATGGGATGTTGCTCCTTCAGATACATCTTATGTAAGCGGCCCCACCGCCCGGTGGGGTGCTCTGCCGGGGCTGCTACGGTCAGGTTCGGCAGATAGTGGTCGTTGACAAGGGTGTAATCCAGACCATTGGCACTATCATGGATGTGTTTTTTCAAATCAATCATAACCATTCTCCTTTTGTTTCGGCGGGTAGATTCTCTGGTAGGATGGTGCCAGCTTTTTTCATTTCTTTAAGGCGTTTTCGATACTTTGCCATATACTTTCGGCTGGCTATCCGATGCTTCTCTAGCTTTTCTTCACGGATTTTTTGAGTCGCAAGTTCTTCTTCGGATAAAATCATAGGCTCCTCTGGCACATCAAACTTTCCGATATAATTCAGATAAACTTCAACTTGAACTGCTCGCGTTCCATTCAACTCAAATGGACGATGGACAATGATTTTTGAAACAAATTCGTTTACCATTGCTGGGGTCAGTTCTGAAAAGTCGGTATATTTCTTTGCCAATTCAATAAAGTGGTTCGTGTTGTCCGCTTGCTTTTCAGCACTATCTAACTGTTGCTGACAGTCTTTTTGTTCTTCTTCCAGTTCATTTTTTTCTTTTTCATATCCTTCCAGAAGATTTTCCAGCATTTTGTCTGAAAGCCGCCCTGCAATATTATCCTCGTAAATTTTACGAATTAAGGCATCAATGTCTTTTGTACGATGCTCGGCCTTGGTAATCCGGCTGCGCAGTTCTTGTAAATGGCTTTGATTTTGCGATTCTGAAATCTGATTGTACAGTTCCAGAAATTCTTCCGGATTGCTTTGGACGTAAGAACACGTTTTGCGGATACATTCGAGAACGATGCTTCTTAAAGCTGAAGTTCTGATATGATGACCGGAACAAGCAGCTTTATACGTTTGACGAGTGAGAATGTGTTTTGAACAGGCATAGCAATCTTCAGGTTTAGAATAACTTTCCCTGCGTTCACCTTTTGATGTGTAGTAAACACGCACCCGGCCATTCTTTCGACGATGGTTGTACATTAAAGAACCGCACTCACCACAGAAAACCTTGCCCGTAAGGGGATTGGCTTCACCTAGTGAATCTGTACGGCGGGTATGCTTGCGCAGGTTTTGGACGATGCTCCATGTCTCTTTATCAATGATAGGTTCTTGAGTGCCTTCAAAAATCACCCAATCAGATTTATCCGCCTTTTTGATTTTCTTGTCTTTATAGGAATTTTTATAGGTGCGAAAGTTCACGGTGCAGCCAGTATATTCAGGTCTTTCCAGTATTGTGGCAACGGTGTGCCCTCGCCAAGTATAGGGATTACTATAATCGCAATCAGACTGATGATTTCCCAAACCTCTTTTGGCAAGGTAATAAGATGGTCGCTCAACTTTTCTTTCTGCAAGGCAGCGGGCGATTTCATAAGGGCCTTTTCCGTCCACACACATCTGAAAGATTTCGCGGACAACGGAAGCGGCTTCTTCGTCTATAACCCACTTGTCTGGATTCTCCGGGTCTTTTTTGTACCCATAACAAGCGCAGTTGCTTGTATGCGCGCTTCCTGACATTCCTCTTGCCTTTAAGACGGACTTGATTTTTTTACTGGTATCCCGGACGTACCATTCGTTCATAATGTTCAGGAACGGCGCAAATTCGCTGCTCTGCTGATCGTTGCTGTCAATGCCGTTCCCAATGGCGATAAAATGAACTTCCTTTTCTCGAAAGAGAATGTCTGTGAAAAAGCCAACTTGAAGGTGGTCGCGTCCGACACGGCTAAGGTCTTTTACAATGACAGTCGTGATTTCTTCGGCCTTTACCCCTGCAACGAGTTCGTTCCACGCAGGACGGTCAAAGGAAGCACCAGACCAACCATCGTCCGTATAATGTCGCAGATTCACAAAGCCATGTTCTTTGGCGTAGGCTTCCAGCATTTGCTTCTGATGGACGATGCTGTTGCTGTCGCCATCTCCATCATCGTCACGAGAAAGGCGTTCATATAACGCTGTAATGCCAATTTCTTTGACTTTTTTCTTTTTCATGGGTCGTTTCTCACCTCCAATTCTGCATATCAACTACCCACGATGATAACATATCACATCAGTAAAATGCTTCGGCGGGGTCGTTTGCCCCTCCTTTAGCTCGGCGTTGAGAATGCCGCACTCGTTTTCCGCTGCATTGGGCAGGGCGGTGAGTTCCTGTTTTCGGTTCAGGATGTCTGCCAGCACCTTGCGCTCCACCGCTTTCCAACCTTCCTCCAAAACCTCCTTGCCCTTGGCGGTAAATTCCTCCCCGGCACATTCGGTGGTCAGCAGAGTTTCCAGATACCGGAAGGGCTTGCTCACCGCCATCAGCGTCCGGGCGATGATGAGCTTCAGGACGTTCTGCTCCCCCTTGGGCAGTGCGTCCAGATCGGCTTGCAGCATACTGCGGGTGGGCAGGATGGCGTGGTGGTCGGTGACTTTTTCCCGGTTGACGGTGCGCCGTGTCCGGGGCACAGCCTCGTCCACATCTTCCGGGGCAATGTCGAGAAAACCTTCCAACTCCTCGGTCAGTTCCTCCAGCATTTCCTCGTCATCATCGGTGATATAGCAGCTATCAGTTCGGGGATAAGTGGTAAGTTTCTTCTCATACAGGCTCTGCACATAGTCCAGCGTCTGCTGTGCGCTATATCCCAACAGGCGGTTGGCATCTCGCTGAAGGGTGGTCAAATCGTACAGCGGCGGCGGATTTTCGGACTTTTCCTTGCGAGTGATGCGCTGGATCGTTGCCACCATCTCCTTTCGGCAGGCTTCCATCAGCTTTTCAGCAACGGCTTTTTCAGGAATGCGGCGGCTGGATGCCGTGCAGCCGCTGGTCAGTTCCAGATCTACCGTGTAGAATTTTTCCGGCACAAAGGCGGCAATAGCAGCTTCCCGCACTACCGTCATAGCAAGCACCGGGGTCATAACACGCCCTACCGCCAGCGGTTGACCGTACAGGCACGAAAAAAGCCGAGACGCATTGATGCCGACCATCCAGTCGGCACGTTCCCGGCAGAGTGCTGCATTGTACAGCGCATCGTATTCAGTTGACGGTTTCAGGTGGGCGAACCCTTCTCGGATAGCGTTTTCCTCCATGCTGGACAGCCATAGGCGAGAAACAGGCTTCTTACATCCAGCCTGTTCATAGACCAGCCGGAAGATCAGTTCTCCCTCCCGTCCGGAATCGCAACTGTTCACAATACTGTCTACATCCGGGCGGTGCATCAGTTTTTGCAGGATGCCAAACTGCTTTTTGGTGCTGGCAGACACCAGATACTGCCACTTTTGCGGCAGGATGGGCAGATCTGCAATGCTCCACTTGGTGTACTTGGCATCGTAGACATTGGGTGGGGCAAGCTCCACCAGATGACCAACACACCAGCTGACAAGATAGCCGTTTCCTTCAAGGTAGCCATTCTGACGGTTGGTGGCACCGAGGACTTTGGCGTAGGACATGGCGACAGACGGTTTTTCCGCCACGATCAATTTTGCGATAAAAATCCCTCCAATCTGTTTCGGATTGCAATATGTACGGCGGCAAAATGCCGCCTTAAAATCAGATGAGTTCGGTATCTTCCTCGCCGGAGTCCTCCGGCTCGTCCTCGGTGGGAATGTCAAAATCGCCCTTGTCCTCGGTGTAGTTTGCATCGGGGTCAAGGGCTTCTTTTTCGGCCTGCTTTTTCTGCTTCTGCTTTGTGAAAGCGTAGAAGCCGCCGCCTGCCGCCAGCGCAATCAGCACGACCACACCCAGAAAGCCGGATGCGATCTTTGTGACCTTGTTTTCCTTGGGCTGTTCCTCGCCGGATGCTGCCGCTTCTTCGGCGGCTTTTTTCGCTTCTTCCTCGGCTTTCAGCTTATCCTGTTCCGCCTGCGCCGCTGCTTCTTTTTCAGCGGTGTAGGCATCGGCGGCATCCTCTTCCATCAGTGTCAAAAGGTCCGCTTCGTCCACCAGATTCATAAAGTGGACGGTCTGCTGCCCTTTGGCGTTGCGGTCTATCACCAGATAGAAAGTCGCACCCGACTTCGACACCAGCGTGATAAACTGCTGACCGCTGCCATCAGAATAGTTGGTGTGGTAGTCGTCCACCAGCGTCAGGTTGCCCTCCGGGGTCAGGGCACCGGTTTCCTCATCGGTCACGGTGACAGCCTCTTCCTCTTCGGTGGTAGAAGTCAGGACGGGCTGTTCCACTTCCTCCACAGGCTCACCGCCATAGGCAAAAGCAGGAGCAGCCATGCCAGCGCACAGTGCCACCGACAGCACCAGCGCACAAACCTTATTCATCATCTTCATTATCAGAATCCTCCTTGTTGAATGTTGCACCAACTGCGGACAGCGCAGCCGGGTTCGGGGTAGTGTTTGCAGACTGCCGCAGCAGCGCAGCCAGCTGTTCCGGCGTGACCTTTGCCGTCCGAACCATCTCGTTCACTTCGGCGGCTTCCGCTTCCTGAATCCGCCGCTCAAGACTTTCGATGCGGTTGTTGATCTTGATGCGCCGTTCCTTCTCTTTTTCCAGAGAAGCGCGCAGCTTATCGAGTTTTTCGCTCATTTTTTCCTCCAATCATTTTGAGAGTCGCCCAAAACCGGACAGATATTTCTGCCAGTAGGACGAATGAATATCGGCATACTTTATGGGGTCTCCAGCGCTGACCATCATGCCGTTGCCAAGGTAGATGCCCACATGACTTTTTCCGGGGGTATCATACGTTCCCTCGAAGAAAACAAGATCACCGGGCTTTGCTTCGGCTTCGGAAATGTGCTGGCTTTTCTGCCAAAGACCGTTGGCTGTGGTGCGCCCTACATCATAGCCGTTCTGGTTGTACACCCAACAGACATAACCTGAACAGTCGAAGCCGGTTTCCGGGGTGGAGCCGCCCCACACATAGGGTGTGCCCACATACTTTTGGGCTTCCTTGTAGATGGCGGCAAATTCCTCGTCCGTCAGGGCTTCTGCCGGAACCTGATAGTCGATGCTCGGTGTGCCGGAGCCATCGGAGCCACCGGGCGGCAGACCGCCGTTAAACAGGTAAGGTCTGCCACCCAAGGTATCTTGAAAAATTTCGTACCGTTTCCATTGGTCGTTGTTCAGTTCCTCCCGGATAACGACCTCCAGCCCTTTATTCACCAGCTTTGTGTGAAAAATTCGATACTCATAGGGCACCTGCGTAGGGACTGGGATTCCTGCCGGACTGATGACCCAGACGGTCTTATACCGTATCTGCACCTCCACCCATGTGGTCAGCTTGTACTGCTTTTTGAAGGTCTCCTTCAACTTGCCCTGCACCTCTGACCGGGTGTAATCGTCATAGAGAGTCGTGAGAAAAGAGGTCAACTGCCATGGGTCATGCTCGATGGGGTCGAGGTGGTACTGGTACTCGTTGTAGCCGGGATGGTCGGCGGGGGTGCGCTTGATCTTTTTGTCCAGCTCCTTTTCCAGCTTCTTGTAGTCGGTTTCGGCTCCCCGGATGTCCCGGTCCTCTGCGGTGTAAATGGTCTGACCGGATACCTGCGTGGTGCCTGAAAACAGAATGGAACAGGACGAAAATGCCGACATGACCAGCAGCAGGAGCAAAAGAAAAACGCCCACGATCAAAAGAACGTGCGCGTTACTTTTTGCAAAATTGGCAATGCCGTTGACTGCGGTACTGACCACCGATTTTCCTTTGTCGATGACCTGTTCCATGCCAGACTTCGCAGCAGTGGTGCCATTGGATACCGCTTTGCCGCCTGCGGTCTGTGCCGCTGTACCCGAATGGGCGGTGGCATAGTGACTTTTACGGATTTCTTGCCGCTGTTTCCAGCGTGAAAGCCAGTTGGAACTGCCCTCGCCGGTGCCGGATGCGCCTGCATCTTGTGCCGCAGGCGGCTTCTGCACGGAAGATTTTGCGGTTCGGGCCCTTTTCTTGCCCTGCATCTTGGCTTTCTTTTTCAGCTTTCTGGCGTAACGGCTCTTGGAAATATCGTGGGTAGTCTCGGCAGCTTTTTCGCCCTCGCTTAAAGCCTGCGTGCCCACATTGTCGTCCTCGTACTGATCAATCTCTCGATGTGCCGCAGACCGGGCGGCAGCAGCGGCATACATAGCACGTTTCTGCTGCTTTGTCATGCGGGATGCTTCATCCGGGGTTATCTCGGCTTTGCCAAAACGCAAATGCTGGGATTTCTCCGCAGCTTTGTCTGCATCCTGTTTCAGTTTCTGCTTTTTGGGCACCGACTGCTCCACTTTGGACTTTTTCGGAGGGGAGCGTGTAGCCGTGCGCTCCTTTTCCTCCTCGAATTTCAGCTTTGGCTGTTTCTTACTCATGCTTTTGCGCCTCCGCAACTTCGGAAAGGCGGGTCGTAAGGATGCGGTAGAGTTCAAGGTCTTTCGGGAAGTGATCGACGAACGGCAAAATGACGTTGCCGAAGAACAGCAGCCCTTCGCCCCTGTCTCTTATACACATCTGACG
>ERZ1027064.1065-NODE-1065-length-10735-cov-4.545787_pt1 | contig 10735 bp, 6 predicted proteins | sample MGYA00519422_ERZ1027064 | MGnify/ENA primary metagenome ERZ1027064 (study PRJEB26926, sample SAMN06164492) | human gut metagenome | biome: ENVO:00009003; feature: ENVO:2100002; material: ENVO:00002003 | host: Homo sapiens | place: USA | collected 2012 ... | reverse complement strand
TCGTACAATGAACTTGAGGAGGAAATGATCCGGTTCAGTACGTTAGTGAAGGAAGTGATGGCAAGCATCACGATGCAGGAGTTTGTGCCTGAAAAAGCAAATACAGAAATGATGCAGTGCATCATGGAGTTAAATACTAAACAGAAAGAGTGCTTAAAGCTTTATAAGCAGGCAAATCTTGGTGATGCAGCTCCAAAGAAAATGCATATCATGCGCGATCAGATTGAGAAGCGAATGAATGAAGCACGTAAATTAGAATATCTTGAGGCAGTCAAGAAGAGTTTCCTTAGCTTGCACACAGAGGATGCCGATGTGGAAGAGAAGTTACAGGCATTTAAGGATAAAGTGGTAACGATCAAAGTGGAAAAATATCCATTGGAACAGTGCTTGGTTTATATTAGACCGTTTGCTGTATTTTTGACAATGATCAAGTCCGACGATCCGGTAAAAGCAATCGAGCAGGTTCCGGTTTTGAACGAATACTTTGGTTCAGCACTGGTTGCACATATTACGATCAGTAAAGATATCTTTATTGGTGATGACGCTACGGAGTTCAACTTAGAAGGAGAAGAGGCGTCGGACCTACATAAGGATTCAGCGGTAAAGAAAAAGAATGAGACGGTACAGAACGCTGGGTCCAAAGAGAATGCTGATACCGCAAAGAACGTGGAGACGAAGCAGGAGCCTGAGGCACAGCCTGTAGAAGAGCAGGCAGCACCACAGGAAGAGGAGCAGATCGCAGAAGAAGAGACTGTACAGGAAGAGACTGCACAGGAAGAAGCTCCGGCAGTGGAAGAGACTTCGGAAGAAGCAGAAGCTGCAGTAACGGAAGAGGCGGAAGAAGAGGCAGCTGCCACGGACTCAGCAGAGGATACTTCTGCAGAGACGGCAGAGGAGGACACACAGGAAGCTGACGAGCCTGCCGAGGCAGAACAGAAGGAGGCACCTGTCGCAAAGAGCAAAAGAGTGCATCCGGATCCGAAAAAGCCTTCCAAGCCTAGAAAAGCAAAGAAAGTTGATCTGAAAGCATTGTTGGAGGAGGACAACTTCAAAGAGTCCAAGTACGATGATGAAGAGCTTCATAGAATGCAGCAGGCAGAGCGAGGCGGAAGAAAAGATAAGGGAGATTCGAAAGCATCTTTCTTGAAAGGTTTTCAGTAGAGTGAATGAACGGGCATCCGGTGATCAAATCACCGGATGTTTTTTTTCGTTCCTTGTGCAGAGGGTAAGGAATATGGTATTCTAATAGCGATGGGGTTATCACATAATATGCCGGATAAAGAAAGCTCGGAAGAAACCGAGAGAAAGGATAAGCTGGTTGATAGATCAGTGAATAAAAATATGGTAATAGATTTAGCAGAAAGCCGCAGAAAAATTGATGAAATTGACAAAGAGATCATTCGTCTCTTTCAGGACAGAATGGACGTTGCCAACGACGTTGCAGCGTATAAGCGCAGTACCGGAAAGAAGGTATATGATCCACAGCGTGAGAACGAAAAGATCGCAGCAATGCGTAAGATGGCAAATAATGAATTTAATGAGACAGCAGTTGAGGATCTGTTTCGCCAGATCATGTCCATCAGCCGTAAATATCAGTATCAAAAACTTGGTCCCGGAGTAAACCATATTCCATTTCGTGAAGTAGAGAAACTGGATGTCAATGAAGACACCAGAGTTGTCTATTTTGGGGAAAAAGGAGCCTTTACCGAGCAGGCGATGTTGGAATATTTTGGGGATAAGATCACCTCTTTTAACAAAACAACTTTTAAAGAAGTGATGGAGACTGTTGCAAATGGAGAGGCACTGTATGGCGTTGTGCCGATCGAAAACACTTCCACCGGAAGCATTGCAGACATTTATGATCTGATGGTCGATCACGATGTGACTATCGTGGCAGAGCATGTTATCAAGGTCGATCAGGCATTACTGGGACTTCCGGGAGCTTCCATCGATGATCTGAAAGTTGTGTATTCGCATCCGCAGGGATTGATGCAGTGCTCGGATTTCTTAGAGGAACATCCTGCCATTCGTGGTGTGGAATATGACAGCACGGCAGGCGCTGCTAAGAAAATTGCAGAAGAGGGTGACAGATCACAGGGAGCGATCGCCAGTGTGCGCGCAGCTGAGGAGTTCGGTCTTACCGTGCTGCAGCCAAAGATCAATCAGCACAACCAAAACTATACTCGTTTCATCATTATTTCAAATCAAAAAATATATGTAAAAAATGCCAATAAAGTCAGCATTGCATTTGAAATAAAACATGAGGCTGGTACCCTGTATCATATGTTGGCAAACTTTTATTATAACGATCTGAACTTAACTAAGATCGAGTCCCGACCAATGCACAAAGGCAGTTGGGAATATCGTTTCTTCGTTGACTTTACCGGAAATCTGCAGGACTCCGGTGTGGAAAATGCGATGGCGTCGATCGAAGAATATGCCAGCAACTTAAAGATCATGGGTAACTTTGCGGACAAGCCAAGAGAATAATGGAAAATCTGCCGGTGCAGAAATAAATGAATAATAAAACTGTTGATGCAGATTTAGATAAACATAAAATCTGTTGATGCAGAAATGAACGAGCAATAAAACTGTTGATGCAGAAATGAATGAGCATGAAAATTGTTGATGCAGAAATGAATGAGCATGAAAATTATTGATGCAGAAATAGATAAATATAAAATCTGCAGTTACAGAAATGAGGATAGACATGAAAAAGAAACAGATTTTAACAGGCGTGGTAGAACGCGTTGACTTTCCGAATAGAGCAGTTGTAAAGGCGCAGGTGCCACAGCCTGACGAAAGCGTGGCAACCGAATATGCTGTCGTAAAAGGAGCACTTCCCGGACAGACAGTAGAGTTCTCTGTCAAGAAAGCACGCAAAAATAAATGTGAAGGACGATTGCGATCTGTCCTAAAAAAAGGACAGTTAGAAACGCGAGAGGCGAAGTGTCCAAATTTTGGTACATGCGGTGGCTGTAACTATCAGGAAATTCCGTATGAACAGCAGCTCGCCCTCAAAAAAGAACAAGTGCTTCGTTTGATCGATGCCGTCTACGAAGGAGATGGTTATCAGTACGATGGAATCTTATCTGTACGAAAAGATGGACAGTACAGAGAGTGGGGATACCGTAACAAAATGGAATTTTCCTTTGGAGATGCCGTTAAAGACGGTCCATTGACGCTCGGTCTGCACAAAAAAGGAAGCTTTCATGATATCGTCGATGCGGAGGGCTGTCAGATCGTACATCCTGATTACTCTGCAGTCCTTGCCTGCGTGCGAGAATACGCCAAAGAAAACAGCATTCCGTATTACCATAAACGCGATCATCAGGGCGTACTTCGTCATCTGCTCGTTCGCCGTGCCGAAGTGTCCGGTGATATGCTCGTAGCACTCGTCACCTCCACACAGCAGGAAATCGATTATAGCGAGCTTGTCAGCCGCCTGCTTGCCCTCCCTCTTGAGGGACAGATCACAGGTATTCTGCAGATCTGTAACGACAGTCTGGGCGATGTCGTACAAAGCGACGAGACAAAGATCTTATATGGCAAAGATTGGTTTGAAGAGAAAGTCTTAGGACTCACCTTCAAAATCTCCCCATTCTCCTTCTTCCAGACAAATACAAGCGGGGCAGAAGTACTCTATCAGCGTGCCCGCGAGTATGTGCTGGGTGAGATTAATATTGGAAATGCAGGAGAAACCAGCAACGGAAATATGACAGAAAATACACCAGGCGAAGAAAATACACCGGGCAGTGATGCGCTTAACGAAAAAGCATCAGGTGGCAATGCCACAGAAACACATACAATAGATTTGCACGATAAAGTCGTATTTGACCTGTATAGCGGAACAGGAACGATCGCACAGCTCATAGCACCTGTTGCCCGTAAAGTCATCGGTGTCGAGATCGTAGAAGAGGCTGTCGAGGCTGCAAAAGAAAACGCAGCCCTTAACGGTCTGGATAACTGTGAATTCATAGCCGGAGATGTCCTCAAAGTCATTGACGATATCGAGGAAAAACCAGACTATATCATCCTCGACCCACCACGCGACGGCATCCATCCAAAGGCATTGCAAAAGATCATCGACTATGGCGTGAAAAACATCGTGTATATTTCCTGTAAGCCAACAAGCTTTGCCAGGGATCTGGCGGTGTTCCAGGAGCGCGGGTATGAGTTGAAGAGGGTCAGTAATGTGGATTTATTTCCTGAGACTGTGCATGTAGAGACAGTTGTTCTTTTGTCCCAACAGAAGCCAGATGACACGATAGAGATCGACTTAGACCTGGATGAGCTGGATGCCACCAGTGCCGAGTTGAAAGCAACCTATCAGGAAATCAAAGATTATGTGCTGAAAGAATTTGGCTTGAAGGTTTCAAGTTTATATATTTCTCAGGTAAAACGCAAATGTGGAATTGAAGTGGGAGAAAACTATAATCTTCCAAAATCAGAAAATGCAAGAGTTCCACAATGCCCGAAAGAGAAAGAAGATGCTATCAAGGCTGCCCTGAAATATTTTGCGATGATCTAAGGACATCGCTGATTTCAAGGAGGAATAACACATGAAAAGCACATTTGAAAAAATGGGTGGAACCTACACACTTGGCGCAGACGGAATTTACTATCCGAATCTTGTCAGTACAGATGAAGAACCGCATTATGGGAAATATGGAATGATGCGGAAAACGTATCTGAAAGAGCATCGTCCGGCAATGTATTCACTGTATATGTTGGAAGACAGACTGGTGGAACATCTGAATCTTGTGGACGATGAAGCACAGGAGAGAATGGATATTCTGGTGCGTCAGATGATGGAGCGGCAGGGCATTACGGAAGAATTGAAAGCCCATGACCAGATGGAATGGGTCAGGGCTGTAAATAATATCCGAAATGCAGCAGAAGAGATTGTGTTGAAAGAATTAGTGTATATTTAAAGCGTGGAAAGCTCCTTCGGGAGCTTTTTGCTGTTTATAAGATAAATTCTGTCGGAGCTTTTGACTTAATGATTTGATTTATAAAACTGGCAATGATACAATTAGCGTAATTTGAAAGAAAGCAGAGAAAATATGAGTGAAAAGTTACTGATTGTTGAAGATGACAAAAAATTAAATGATGGAATACGTCTTGCATTGAAGAATGATTCCTATTTCTTTTATCAGTGCCAGACTTTGCAGGAGGCTAGAGAAATCTTGAAAAAGGAAGATATCACATTGGTTTTATTAGATGTGAACTTGCCGGATGGGAATGGGATTGATTTTGTAAGAGAAATAAGGAAAAACAGTCAGGTGTCGATTATTTTGCTTACAGTAAATAACATGGAAGTAGATATTGTAACAGGATTGGAAGCTGGGGCAAATGATTATATTACGAAACCGTTTAGCTTGATGGTTTTGCGTGCAAGAGTGTCTGTGCAGCTTAGAAATAAAGAGGCAGCAGCTAAAAATTCTATGGAGCTTGATGGATTTGAGTTCTATTTCGATAAAATGGAATTTTTCAAAGATGGAGAACCTATTGAACTTAGTAAGACAGATCAAAAGCTCCTTAGAGTGCTGTGTGAAAACAGAGGAAAAGTATTGAAACGGGAATATCTGATTGACGAGGTATGGCAGGGAGATACAGAGTTTGTGGATGCTCATGCTCTGACTGTTGCAGTCAAACGCCTCAGGGACAAATTAGAAGATGATACGCAGAAGCCTGAATATATCAAGACAGTCTATGGAATTGGTTATACCTGGGCGGTGAATGGATGATAGAACTAATTATATTGATTGTAGGAATATTTGTTTTAAGTGGAATCTTTTGGCATAGCATTTTTTATCAGAAAGAAAAAAAGCTTTTGAACCGGCTGCAGCAAATGCTGGATTGTGCTATAGATGGAGAACTGGAACGGACAGAAATATCAGAAGAAAAGTATTCTGCTCTTGAAAACAGCATGAAACAACATTTAGACAGTAGCTTTCTGGCAAGAAAGAACCAACAGGAACAAAAAGAAGTGATACAGAAACTTATTTCCGACATTGCGCATCAGACCTTGACTCCTATTTCAAATTTGAAAATTTATGGTGAAATACTCTCTGAAACAAATCATGAAAATCAGGAGGAGATAGCTACCATTTTGGAGCAGACAGAGAAATTAGATTTCCTGATACAATCATTGGTCAAATTGTCACGGATGGAGAGTGGAATTATCGCAGTACATTCGGAGGATACTACTATTGCACAGATGTTTGCATCCGTACAGCAGCAGTTTAACGTAAAAGTAAGGGAGAAGAATATTACTCTGAGCCTATGTGACACGGATTTGCATGTTCGATGTGATCCAAAATGGACCGTGGAGGCACTCGGAAATATTGTAGATAATGCGATTAAATACACAGCATGTGGGGGAAATGTTCAGGTAAAAGCCGAGCAGAATTCTTTCTTTGTAAAGATTGATATCATTGATGATGGCATTGGAATAGAAAAAGAAGAAATACCAAAGATATTTGGAAGGTTTTATCGGAGTCTGTCAGTGGCAGACCAGCCAGGAGTAGGAATTGGCTTATTCCTTGCAAGAGAGATCATTCAGGCACAAAAGGGGTATATAAAAGTGACATCAGAGAGAAAAAAGGGCTCTACCTTTTCTGTGTTTCTCCCGATATCAAAAAAGGAATAGTATCAAAACTGTGATATTTCAGAAACCAGATGGAGACATTGTTATGATAAAGTCTGTATTGTAAAGATCAATACAGGCTTTTTTGATGGGAGGATGGCATGAATATATTAAAAGCAGTGAATTTAAGAAAAATATATGGACAAGGAGAAACAGAAGTCAAAGCCCTTGATGGTGTAAATTTAGAAGTGGAAAAGGGGGAGTTTGTAGCGATTGTTGGAACTTCTGGGAGCGGAAAGTCTACGATGCTTCATATGATTGGAGGATTAGATAATCCAACATCCGGTCAGGTCATTGTTGACGGACAGAATTTAAGCCATATGACAGATGAAGAGCTTACTATTTTTAGGCGTAGAAATATTGGATTTGTATTTCAACAGTATAATCTGGTTCCGATGCTGAATGTATGGGAAAATATTGTTCTTCCTGTAAAACTGGATGGAAAAAAGATTGAAAAAGATTATGTAAATGAAATCATAGATACACTGGGCATTCGGACAAAACTGGAAAATCTTCCAAGTGCACTGTCAGGGGGTCAGCAGCAAAGGGTGGCAATCGCAAGAGCATTAGCGGCAAAACCTGCTATTTTGCTGGCAGATGAACCGACAGGAAATCTGGACTCAAAAACGAGTCAGGATGTATTGGGACTTTTAAAAGTCACCGGTAAGCGTTTTCATCAAACGATTGTAATGATTACTCACAATGAGGAGATTGCCCAGATGGCTGACAGGATTTTACAGATTGAAGACGGAAAAATTGTTTCAGACAGTGGTTTGGTATAGTGAGGGCGTTTATATGGTAAAAGTAGAGAATAAAGAAACGTTACGATTATTGACGAAACGTTTTATGAAAATGAACCGAGCAAGAAATATTATTGCTGTTATTGCAATCATGTTGACATCACTGTTATTTACAAGCCTCTTTGTGGGGAGTGTATCCATGATACTTTCCAAAAGAGCAACGGAAATTAAGCAATTTATGGATTCATCCCATGCTATTGCGCAGAATTTGTCAGAAGAAGATGCGGAGAGATTGCAAAAAACAATAGAACAGGATGAAGATGTGGAACGATATGGTTCCGGTATTTTTCTGGGAGCTGGAATGGACGAACGGTTTGGATTTTCCGTAGAGGTCCGATATGCAGATGAAAATATGGCAGAAAGTTTTAATTGTCTGCCAACTACAGGAAGACTGCCGGAGAAAGAAAATGAAGTAGCACTTAGCAGCACGATATTGGAATCTCTGGGTGTTACATCAAAGATTGGGGAAGAAGTAACGCTGACCTGGGAAGTAAATCCCATGCTGAAACAATATAAGACAGATACGTTTCAGATATGTGGATTCTGGCAGGGGGATAAAGCTGTTTTAGGTCAGATGGTCTGGGTATCCGAAGCCTATGCAAAGGAGAATCGTTATCCCGTTACGCAGGAAGAATTAGAAAATGGCATCTACAATGGAGGGAAAGAGTATTCTGTCTGGTACAAGAATCTTTGGAATCTGGAAAAGAAAACAGAAAATATATCTAAGACAGCAGGATTTACGAAAGCAGGGACAGGATTGGAGATCAATCCGGCATATAATCTTTTTGAAGAGGATTCATTTTCATTCACTTCCTTTATTGTAATGGTACTGTTTGTGATATTGGCTGGTTACTTAATTATTTATAATATTTTTAACATTTCTGTGAAAACGGATATCCGGGCTTACGGATTGTTAAAGAATGTGGGGACAACGGGAAAGCAGTTGAAGAAAATTGTACGTATGCAGGCGTGGAGATTATCAGCTATTGGCATTCCAATCGGATTGCTTTGTGGTTATCTTGCAGGTCTTTGTATGGCTCCGTCCTTGACTGCAGATGCCCAAATTAGTGCACAGGCAGGAAAAACGGCTCAGACAGTAGTATCAGCAAATCCTTTGATTTTCCTTGCAGCGATACTTTTAACGCTTTTAACGGTGTATCTCTCCAGTCTGCAGGCTTGTAAAATGGTGGAAAGAGTTTCGCCTGTGGAAGCTCTGCGTTTGGCAGAAGGAGAGCAGTCACATAGGAAAATAAAAAAGAATACTTCTGTAACCTGGTGGGGGATGGCAGTTCAAAATGTGTTACGAAATTGGAAAAAGGGATTGATTGTTATGCTTTCTATCGCTCTTTCTATGGTGGTTGTCAACTGTATCGTGATGTTGGTGCAGGGATATGATTTTGATTCTTACCGAAAAGTGTTTTTAGCTTCCGATTTTCAACTGGATCAGATGACGGGAAGTTTGTCAAATACGAATTTCAACGGTATTACACCTGAAATCAAAGAGATTTTGGACGAATGTCCTGATAGTGCTAAGACAGGATATGTGTATTATTCTGAGGAAACCCACAAGATGGAGCCGGAACTTCTGGAAACATGGGAAGCATTCGCAGATAAATATGAAAAAAACTGGACCGATTATGAAGAACAGGTTTGGGAAGATGCAAAGGCTTCCAATACAGTAAGTGTTCATTTTCTCGGAATCAGCGAGTCGGTGTTTGACAAATTAGAATGGAGAGGGGAAAAATGCTCTTGGGATACATTTAAAAGCGGAAATTATGTGCTTGTAGATTATGGTGATAAATATGCAGAGCATCCGGTTTCTTATTATCAGACTGGGGATGTTTTTCAGATGGAGTACAAAAATGGAAACCAAAAAGATTACGAAGTCATTGGAGAAGCACTGATGCCATATGCATTGGATTATCCGTATGCAGACCTTATCTATATTACGGTATTAGTTCCAGAAGATGAGTATATTACCCAGACGGGAAATGAATCAGCCATGTATGCTGCCATCGATGCAAAGAAGGGCGAGGACAAGAAGATAAAAGAATACATTGATGAAAATATTTTGAAAGAAAATGATATGATCAATGTTTTTTCTGTATTGGATATGAAGGCGAGCTTTAGGCGGTTTGTCAGTAAATATTATATGATCGGTAGTTTTCTTGTCGTTATTTTAGCCTTTATTGGCATTATGAATTTCTTTAATACAACAGCAACTTCTGTAATTAGCAGAAAAAAAGAACTGGCACTTTTGGAAGTTGTTGGAATGACGAAAAAACAGATATCGAAAATGCTAGTGGCTGAGGGATTCCTATATTTGGGAGGTGCATTTATGATTGCAGTATTGTTAGTTGTGGTTGGAGCAAAGCAGATTTTAATAAATACGCTTGGTACAGCATTTTTCTTTCAACTGCATCTTACAATCGTGCCGTGCCTGCTTATGGTTCCGATATTAAGTGGAATTGCATATGCGATTCCAAAGTATCAGTTTAAAAAGATGAGTCAGGAAAGTGTAGTTGAAAGAATTCGTAAGGAATAATAACAATATATAAATCAGGCGTATGGAAGTATATTAAAGAAGAGCGGCATGACAATGGTAGAAATTGCGAAGCGGAACAATGTCAGTGAGCGGACGATTTATAGGTATAAAGAATATAAAAGGTCGTCAGGAATTTATGCGGATGCTGAATGATATTGAAGACGGCAGAGGATGAAGTGAAAATTATTCAAATGGTTTTTGACAGGTATATTCATACCAATGATGGAATCAATGGTGTGGCAAATTATCTGAACAACCACGGCTACACCAAGAAGCTCCGTCAGAATGGAACCATCCCCGGATTTTCTTCCAACTTTGTGAAGGATGTTCTGGACAATCCTGTTTACATGGGCAAGATTGCCTATGGCAGACGCAGAACGGAAAAGAAGCTGGGGACAAGGAATGAGTTTCATGTGGTCGAACAGGACGAATTTCCGGTTTATGAAGGGCAGCATGACGCCATTATTTCGGAGGAAGATTGGAATCTGGCGCAGGAGAAGCGTAAAATCAATGCTTTTAAGCGGGAAAAGGTGCATGACCCAGAACACGCACATATCCTGTCCGGCATCCTGAAATGCCCTTGCTGCGGCAAGAGCCTTTACGGAAATATCGCAAAGGCGCACAGTAAGGACAAGAAAACCCGCTATTATTACTATTGTAAAAACACGGTGGGTGCCACCGGACACAAATGCACGTTCCGTGTGAATATTGAACAGACAGAAATGAACCGCATGGTAG
>ERZ1027064.1047-NODE-1047-length-10873-cov-4.490849_pt1 | contig 10873 bp, 9 predicted proteins | sample MGYA00519422_ERZ1027064 | MGnify/ENA primary metagenome ERZ1027064 (study PRJEB26926, sample SAMN06164492) | human gut metagenome | biome: ENVO:00009003; feature: ENVO:2100002; material: ENVO:00002003 | host: Homo sapiens | place: USA | collected 2012 ... | reverse complement strand
GCCTCCACCCTTGTCAGCAGCAATCACCGTATACTGAACGGGCGTCACTTCGGTACACTTTTTATTGATGAAGCTGCCCAAGCCCTGGAAGCCGCCTGTTGGATAGCTATTCGCAAGGCCGACCGTATAGTACTGGCAGGCGATCATTGCCAGCTTCCGCCTACTATAAAATGTTACGAAGCTGCCCGTGGAGGCCTCGAATGTACATTGATGGAAAGAGTGGTTGCCAATAAACCCAGCACTGTCTCCCTATTGAAAGTACAATATCGTATGCACGAGGATATCATGAAATTTCCCTCTCAGTGGTTTTATAATGGAGAACTACAAGCGGCTCCTGAGATACGATACCGCGGTATTCTCGACTGGGACACTCCTATCAACTGGATAGATACTTCTGACATGGATTTTAAAGAAGAGTTTATAGGAGAAACATTCGGGCGTATCAATAAAGCAGAAGCAGATTTACTTCTTCAAGAATTAAAAGCTTATATCGACCGCATCGGTGGAAAACGCGTGTTAGAAGAGCGGATCGATTTCGGTATAATTTCCCCTTACAAAGCCCAGGTGCAATATCTTCGCAATAAGATTAAAGCAAGCGGCTCACTTAAGCCCTACCGGAGTCTACTCACCGTTAACACCGTAGACGGCTTCCAAGGACAGGAACGTGATGTCATTTTCATCAGCTTGGTCCGTGCCAATGAAGACGGACAGATAGGTTTCTTGAATGACTTGCGAAGAATGAACGTAGCCATCACCCGTGCCCGCATGAAGCTGGTGATATTGGGCGAAGCGGAAACAATGAAACGCCACAAGTTCTATAAGGAACTCATTGAATACATCCATACCATCACATAGACTCGCCGAAAGAAAAACTCATCGACTTATACTGAAATATCTTTTTCCCAGTTGAGATAATATATTTTCCCAGTTAGAGAAATATATTTTCTCAACTGGGTAAAAATAGGCTTGCTTTAAATTCAACTATAGAAATCGGAAAACTTAATGTAAACACCGGATATTTCGGCTAATCCTTTTTTGTCAATAATAGATTTATGAAGTCCCCGGTAACTTCATGCTTTGTTATAAAAAAAGAGGAGCAACTTACGTTACTCCTCCCATTGTCTTCTTCCCGAACTTAAATCAGGATTACGGTTACAAATATACTACATTGAAACACCGAAATCAAATATTCGGGCATTTTTATTCTTAATCCCCAAGAAGGATTAGTTGTTTTCCGGACGCAACTGACGCACCGTAACAGCAGTCTGCCACATTTCGCTTTCGCGCAACTGACGAAGTTCTTCGTTCAGTTTCTCACGATAATCAGGTTGAGAATTGCTATCGATAGAGATCTGAGCTTCATTACCAGACTTAACGCTTGCATACAATTTCTGTACTACCGGCTTAATAGCATCGTGGAACGGAGTCATCCAGTCCAGAGCACCGCGTTGTGCAGTAGTTGAACAGTTAGCATACATCCAGTCCATACCATTCTTTGCGAACAACGGCATCAATGACTGAGTCAATTCTTCTACAGTTTCATTGAATGCTTCTGACGGAGTATGACCGTTTTCACGCAATACTTCATACTGAGCCAACAGCAATCCCTGAATAGCTCCCATCAATGAACCACGCTCACCTGTCAGGTCAGAAGTAGCTTCACGTTGGAAAGTAGTTTCAAACAAATATCCTGAACCTATACCGATACCCAATGCAATGGTACGATCCATAGCTTTACCTGTAGCATCCTGATAGATAGCGTAAGAAGAGTTCAAACCACGACCTTCGAGGAACATAGTACGCAATGAAGTACCCGAACCTTTAGGAGCTACCATGATTACGTCGATATCTTTCTGAGGAACTACACCTGTACGGTCGCTCCAAGTGATAGCGAAACCATGAGAGAAGTAAAGAGCTTTTCCTGGAGTCAGGTAAGGTTTGATAGTAGGCCATACAGACATTACGGCTGCATCAGACAACAAGCACATAATGATAGTACCTTTCTCACAAGCCTCCTCAATGCCAAACAGTGTTTCACCCGGTACCCATCCGTCAGCTATTGCTTTCTCATAAGTCTTACCCGGACGCTGTCCAACGATTACGTTGAAACCGTTATCGCGCAGGTTGCATGCCTGTCCCGGTCCTTGTACACCATAACCGATCACTGCAATTGTTTCATCTTTCAAAACTTCACGTGCTTTTTCCAAAGGAAACTCTTCGCGGGTCATTACATTCTCAGTAACACCGCCAAAATTCAATTGTGCCATTTTCTTTTTTAGTTTTTTATTTGTGGCTTGCGCCAGCTAATGATTAATAAAATTATTTCTCTGTAAATATTACTTGTGAACGGCAAACCACCTCGCTGCCACTCTTTTTCACTTCAATATCGAAAGCTCCGTCACCCAATTCATCTTTATAGAGTGTAAGTTCATCACCGTAATAACTCTCAGCTACGTAAGCCATTTCAAAACGGCGGATACGCTTTTCCTTATACATCTCTATCGGAAACAAGTCCATGATATGTTCGATGTAGCGGATACTGTTCACGTGTCCGTTGATGTCGATATCACTGTATTTAGCTTTCAATGTAGCTACCGGTTCGGTAGAAGTCACTTTGATGCGTGAAGGTTTCTCGATAGGGCAAGGTTCATCGCACACATAATCTACAATGCTACCTCCGTGCAATGCCAGCAAATCGGCAGGCTTGCGGGTATTGAGGTTAATCATAGCCCATACAGAACGCGCATAACCAATCTTCTTTCCGTCTTTGTCCAACAAGGCAAAGTTACGATCTGTGAAAAGGCGGTACACATTCTCTACCCAAGTCCAGATGGTAAAGTCCTCATATTGATAAGGCATTTCATCCAGTTCGATGGCAAGGCGGGAGAGTACCCATGTGTAGTTGTCCTCATTCAGCGTGGCTATACCGAACCCACGGTCGCTGGCATGGAAACCGGCGCAATTCAGCAAATGGTTTCCCAACACGCCCATGGTAAGACGCCCGGTAAAGTCCACATGAAAAGGCTCCGCTACAAACTGATATTTTCCTATCTTACTACTATTCTCACTCATTGTTTTGCTCCTTTTCTTTTTTCAAGCGATATTTCGTTTCACGGTCAGCAAGGTATTCGTTCACACGCTCGAAGCAACTCGTGGTGATAGCCACACGCCCTGAACGAACAAACTGAAGTACACAATCAAGGGCACGCAGCTCGTCATAAAGATTGGTGATTTCTTCACCCATACCATTCTTCTCTACGATAGCAAACACAGCATTCACCTCTACGATACGTGCATTATACTTGCGGATTACTTTTGATACCTCCGGTTTTTCTTCCAGTATCGGGGTTGTTATCTTATACAATGCAATTTCGTGCTGATAGATCTCATCATCCGTGAAGTAGTGCGCTTGAAGCACATCTATCTTCTTGGTGATTTGCTTAGTCACTTTCTCAATGGTGTCTTTATCCGTCCATGCGGTAATGGTGTACTTATGTACACCCTTGATGGACGAAGCCGAAACATTCAGACTCTCGATATTGATCTGGCGACGGGTAAACACTGCGGTTACCTGGTTCAGCAAACCGGCGAAGTTCTCCGAATGAACGATTATCGTATATAATGTCTTATCCATACTAAATTAAGAATTAAGAACGAAGAATAAAATTAGCATTCCAACAACATCTGGTTTACCGAACCACCCGGAGGTGTCATCGGCAACACATTGCCTTCTTCCATAACGCAGGCTTCCAACAGGAACGGACCATCCGTAGCAAGCATTTCCTCTATTGCACCTTTCAGTTCTTCACGCGTCATTACACGACGTGAAGGAATGTCGTAGGCAGAAGCTATCTTCATATAATCCGGATTCAACATCGGAGTGAACGAATAGCGACGATTGAAGAACATCGCTTGCCACTGGCGTACATTACCCAGGAAGTTATTATTCAGCAAGATCATCTTAACAGGAGCCTTCTGTTCCATAATGGTTCCCATCTCCTGAATGTTCATTTGCAGACCACCATCACCCATAAATACACATACAGTGCGGTCGGGACGTCCGAAAGTTGCACCGATTGCTGCGGGAAGTCCGAAGCCCATTGTACCCAATCCACCGGAAGTTACAATGCTACGTTCCTTACTATACTTAAAGTAACGGGCAGACATCATCTGATTCTGACCAACATCAGTAACCAATACAGCTTCATGATTCGTTGCCTCACTTACGGCACGGATCACTTCTCCCATACTCAAAGATTTACTTGCCGGATGCAATTCAGGACGGATCACCTTTTCTTCCTCTACTTCCTCGTAAGGCAAGAAGCTATCCAACCATTCCTGGTGAGTAGCAGGTTTCAGAAGTGCCGTAACGGCAGCAAGGGTTTCCTTGCAATCGCCCAATACGGCAATATCTGTCTTCACATTCTTGTCTATCTCAGCAGGGTCTATGTCGAAATGAATGATTTTCGCCTGTTTGGCATACGTATCCAACTTTCCGGTTACACGGTCGTCAAAGCGCATACCTACGGCGATAAGTACATCGCACTTATTCGTATTGATATTCGGTCCCAAGTTGCCGTGCATCCCCAGCATACCTTTATTTAAAGGATGTGCGGTAGGCAAAGCAGAAAGTCCCAACAGTGTACAACCGGCAGGTATTCCGGCTTTTTCTATGAAAGCGCGTAGTTCCTGTTGTGCATCACCTAACTCAACACCCTGTCCCACCAATACCAATGGACGTTCAGCGCTATTGATCAGTTCAGCAGCCTGGCTCACAGCCTCTTCATCCATTTCGGGAACAGGCTGGTAACTACGGATGTAATCCAACTTGGCAGGAGCATATTCACTTTTCTCTACTTGTGCATTCTTGGCAAAGTCCAATACAACAGGACCGGGACGACCGCTTTTTGCAACATAGAAAGCGCGGGCTACAGCCCAAGGCACATCTTCAGCACTACGAATCTGATAGCTCCACTTCGTGATAGGCTGCGTAATACCTACCAGGTCAACTTCCTGGAAAGCATCCGTCCCAAGGAATCCCGTACCTACCTGACCGGCAATTACTACCAAAGGGGTACTGTCTATCATAGCATCTGCGATACCTGTTATCGTATTCGTCGCTCCGGGACCACTAGTCACCAGGCAGACACCTACTTCGCCTGATACGCGGGCAAAGCCCTGCGCGGCATGAGTAGCACCCTGTTCGTGTCGAACCAAGATGTGATTCAATGTCTTCCGATGGTCGTATAAAGCGTCAAATACCGGCATGATGGAGCCACCCGGATATCCGAAAATGGTCTTTACTCCCTGATGTTCCAAGGAACGCATCAATGCTTCAGCGCCTGTTATTATATCTTTCATTCTATTAATGGATAATGGAATTCTATTTCATTTGTCAATTCTCGGTTAATCAATCAGTCTCACTGCCCCCTTATCGGCAGAACTTACCATACTGGCATATGCCTTCAAGCTCTTTGAGACTTCGCGTTGACGGGTGACGGGGGTCATCGGGCGGGCTGCCAGTTCCTCATCCGTCATGCTTCTGATTCGGTCTGCATTGGTCTTTTTTCTTGTTACTGCATATCCTTCTGGATATATTCCGTTTTTCATATCTTCTACCTCACTTTCACATCCTTATCATTTTTCCTGATTTTGAATTCCAGTCCACACTCTTCTTTGAGTATTTCTATCTGCTCGTCCCAAGTTGTGTAATCATCCATAAGGCACTCTGCCTTGCTATTGAACCGCTCTATGTACCTTTTAATTCTTTCTGCTCCAAATCCGAACTGGTCCCGGAGTGTAATTGCTGACAGAATTGTTATTGTATCAATGGTATTCTCTTTGATTTTCAGCACACATTCATCTATCGCATTCTTTGGAAGTGCCAGGGGCATTTTCGTTGCCCCTCTGAATTTGCATTCCTCTTCCAGTCCTTCTATTCCTTTGGTTTTGGCTATTTTTAAGGCATAAGCCATTCCCTCTCGTCTTGCTTCTTCTAATTTATCCCTTGCCATAACTACCTCACTCACTTCCTTCCACCAAGCGAATCATTCTCAACCATGCTGCATATAATATAATCAGGAGGTATCAATATGATTGCTTGGTTTTGTTATTTATATTTAAAACTTAAGGGTTAGGCAAACCGGAGTTGTCCGGTCTGCTCTGATTCTATTTTCATATTTGGCATACGTTCCGCCACACACAGTTCCGGCAAATTTGCTCTGACAAGTGCTGCCGGTATCGGTGGACATACTGCATTGCCGCATCTTCTCACCTGCTCGCTTCTCGGATAAGTCTTCCCGGTATAATCATGGTCGATGATATAGTCGTCGGGGAATCCCTGGCATCCATACAACTCTCTTGGCTCCAACATTCGAAGTCCGATATCTACAATCTGATAATCCACGCCCTCTATTGTCACCAGTCCGAATCTGTCCTTAGTTGTCACGGTATCAAGTGGTTTTTCAATATCTTGTCCGGTCGCATCTCCGTAATATTTGATTAGAAACGCTCTAACCTCTCCAAAATGTCCACCCCCTGCATTTGCTGTTACCGTTCCCAGTGGCTCCCGTATGTCTTGTCCTATACCAGTTTTATAAAACTTGCTCAGAAACGATGTGACCAGTCCATACCTGTTTGAGCTGTCAACGGTCATTATTGGGTCTTTAATTGTCTGCCCTCTGACTTCTCCCTGTGCTGTTTCGGAATGGTACTGTATAAGCGTTGGAACCACTAACCGATTATGGTCTACAGTGGTAATTGTATCTATAGGCTCATTTATATTACTTCCACTTCCTTGGTAGTTTCCACCATATGCCTTATCAATAATTGGTGTAAGTATAGGCTCCACTATACCAAAACCATGCTTCCCAGTAATCGTCCCCAGCGGTCTATTCAAGCTATTACAATAATCATATTTTGCACCGCTGTGATTCACTTGCACTACAAACGGCTCTGCATTATCTATAACAAACTTCTTAAGTCCTCTGGCAATCCTCTCCATTGTCTTTGGTGCAAGTGGCCGCACCGCCCGGATGCCGTACTTTTCTTTAATTTCCTCGGACGTATCAAATATACTTGGACATGGTCGGCTGAAATCAATCTGTGTGTACGCTCCCACATAAGGTTTCAGTAATCCAGCTTTCACTTTCTCGCTGTCTGCAGGTGCGTGTGTGGGTTCTGGAAAAACTATCGGTTTGCCATCACACCGTGCAATCATGAAGAATCTCTTACGCATGGTTGGTGCTCCATAATCAGCAGCCACCAGTTCCCGGAATTGCACTTCATACCCCAAATTGGTAAGCTGTTGCACAAACTTTTTGAAAGTCTTCCCCTGTTTGCTCTTAATTGGATGATGCCGCCTGTTCAATGGTCCCCAAGTTTTAAATTCTTCTACGTTTTCCAGCATAATTACTCTGGGTCTTACCAGCCCTGCCCATCTACACGCTACCCATGCCAGTCCTCTGATTTTCTTATCCTTGGGTTTGCCACCTTTCGCTTTGCTAAAGTGTTTGCAGTCTGGCGAAAACCAGGCAAGTGCAACGGGATGCCCTCCACATGCTTTCACAGGGTCTACCGTCCATACATTTTCGCAGTAATGCTTTGTATTCGGATGGTTCGCCTTATGCATTTTAATAGCTTCTGGGTCGTGATTTATTGCAATATCCACGCTATAGCCGGTTGCCAATTCTATGCCAGTAGATGCACCGCCACCGCCGGCGAAATTATCTACTATCAATTCACCGTTTATCATGGCATCACCTCCAGGACATCTTCCAAAGGGACATAATGCTTCATGTTATTCCCATAATAGACAACAGCACATTTTACCGTTTCTTTTGCTCTTTTCGATACATAAAACGCTTCTGGAATAACTCCGACACCCACATCGCATTCATCTTGATAAATTGCATCAAGATAACCTTTCACAACAATATTCTTATATCCGACAATTACACCGATGAAATTCTTATCAACGTGTTTGAAATAAGTTTTCTCGATATATTCAACATTCTTTTCGACAGTGCCATCATTGTGTCCATCTGCCAGATTATTGTCCATTGCATCAGCAGTTAATGTTTCCCTGTCGAGATACAGCCATCTTCTGTCTTTAAATGGTTTATAGAAGCCTTTACATTTTACTTTATCGAATAATTTCATGGCATCACCCCCGGCATAAAATCAAACAATGTCGGCTCATCCACCTCATTTTCCGCCGCCTGCAGGTACCCCACGCCATCACGGAAGTAATCCGGATTCAGTTCACATCCTTTTCCATATCGTTGCATCTTGACCGCTGTCATTGGCACTGTCATCAGTCCACCAAATGGGTCATACACTGTATCGCCCTCGTTGCTGTACCGATTGATGATTCTTTCCACTATGTCAAGCTGCAGTGGGCAAACATGCATCTGCGCCCTCCGCCTGCTCTGTGTAGTGTTAAGCGTCCGCATCCGGTTAATATCATCCCATACTTCCAACTGATTCCAAGAGCCTGGGGCTACCACCATGAAAGTTGCCGGTAACTTTCCATTTTCATCCAAATCCTCGGCAAGTTTCACATGCTCTGCATAATTGTAAACAGTACCACGGCTATAATCTCTGTATACCTGCTGTAGACTCTCTACCGGAAACTCTTTCAATTCTTCTTTGCTTACCAGATGATTGCCGGAACTTCTCCAGTATCCGTGAGCATCTATCTGCCACTGTGCCCGTGTATAATCTTCTTTCGATTTCTTTACCGGCACATCCGCATAAGCCGTTGAGCGGTCAGTAGGCAACTTACGGAAAAGCAGGATATATTCCGGGCAGCCAACTCCCATCTTAGAACCATCTTTGCACTGTTCTGTCCATCCAAGGCGGTATGTCTGGTTATTCTCCCTAACCACATCAGTTACTACCGTAATCATTCCAAAATACTGGAAGCCATATTTCATATAATGCTCAATGCAAAGTGCATGAAAGGGTTCTATAGTCGGCATTCCGGTACCGGTGGCATTTCCAAATAAAACTCTGTCTTTCACATGGATTGCTGCCACTCTTCCCGGCTTAAGAACGCGAAGCAGCTCCGGTGTCAGATAACACATCTGCTCAAAAAATCGTTCAGTATTCTGGTTGTGTCCAAAATCGTTATAATTGGCACTGTATTCATAGTGATTACCGAATGGAATAGAGGTATGTATCAAATCAATGCTGTTACTTTCCATTGCCCTGGTTTCTTCCACACAATCACCATATACTGCTTCATAATGGTTTCCTCTTACTGTTCTTTCTTCTCTGCTGCCTTCCACACCCATCTTCCTTTCTAACCGCTGCGCCTTATTTGCGGAATTTAATCCATATTTCTTCACAATTTCTATCATTTTATCCACCATATGATTATGGTTTTTCCACTTCTCCAAAAGTGCTTCTTTAATCTGTCTCTCATTCTCCATATAAATGATGTCAATCACTACTGGCTCTTTCTGTAGGAAACGATAACATCTATGAACTGCCTGGATAAAATCATTAAATTCATAATCAATTCCAAGAAATATCTCCCGGTGACAATATCTCTGAAAGTTGCATCCGGATCCGGACAATGATTTTTTTGTAGCAAACAGCCTTGTTTTTCCATTTGCAAAATCAATTACCTTCTTTTCCCTCATGTCATAATCCATAGAACCATAAATATCTACGACTTCTGGAAGTGCTTTTTTAATTGCGTGACGCTCATTTTCCAAATCATGCCACAAAAGAAAATGTTCTTCCGGAGATTCCTCTACAATTCGCTCCATCTCTGCAACTCTCTTATCTATGCTATCCCTTTTTACTGCTGCAGCTTCCTTTAATCCCTCTGCTGCTTCCTGAAATAATTGCATCTGTCCGTCTCTGTCAGCAGTATCCCCATAATGAACCGGTAATTCATGCCACCTTACATCCAATGGCGGTAAATCGTATCCTTCATCGGAATAATCTGGATTTAAATCTGAAGGTTTTGTAATGAAAAGTGCCCAACTGCTAACCCACATCCAAAACTCATCTTCCATATTGGGATATAATTTCAAATTATTTGCTTTTGTGCTATCTCTCTGAAAAAATCTTGTTAATGCCTGTCCGGTATCCATCACTTCCAGATATCCGGCATAATGTATCAATTCCTTATACTTATTTGGTGATGGTGTAGCTGTTGCCACCAGCTTATACGGTACATTCTTGAATTTATCCAAAAATGTCTGATATGTCTTACTGCCAAAACTCCTTAAAACACTGGCTTCATCCAATGATGTGGCTATAAAGTATTCTGGCCGGATGTCTCCATCCCGGACACGCTCATAATTTGTCAATACAATCTGGCTTGTACTCTTTTCTACTTCTTCCATTGTCCGGCAGTATTCCGGCTTTTCATATCCAAGCACATCTACAGCATCCCTGGTAAACTCCTGCTTTACTCCAAGCGGAAGTACAATCAATGCTCTTCCACCACACTGCTCTGCTGCCAAATGGCAAAATTCAATTTCCTGCACTGTTTTTCCCAATCCAAAAGATTCAAACAATGCACGCCTGCCACCTTTTAATGCCCATATAACAGCATCCCTCTGGTGCGGTTTCAATACCTTGTTGACTTTTTCCGGATCCACAATAAATCCGCTTTCTGTTGCAAGTTCAATCTTTGTTTCTAAAAATTCTTTATATGTCATTTTTCAAAAGGAACCCGATATATCGTTGCCCCGGCCGGAGGTTCGGCTCCTTTCCAATATGTCTTGTATTAACATAAACAATGTTATATAATGGCCATGTCTTACTCTGGCCGGAGGATCGAAAAAACAATATGATTGTATTTTTGCTGTCTCTTATACACATCTCCGAGCCCACGAGACCTCTCTACATCTCG
>ERZ1027064.1041-NODE-1041-length-10912-cov-4.641614_pt1 | contig 10912 bp, 9 predicted proteins | sample MGYA00519422_ERZ1027064 | MGnify/ENA primary metagenome ERZ1027064 (study PRJEB26926, sample SAMN06164492) | human gut metagenome | biome: ENVO:00009003; feature: ENVO:2100002; material: ENVO:00002003 | host: Homo sapiens | place: USA | collected 2012 ... | reverse complement strand
CGCCCATAATGGCCACATATTCCCCCTCCTCCACGGAGAAGTCCACCTGGCGCAGCGCCATGACCTGGCTGCCGCCGAAACGGGTGGTATAGACCTTTTTCAGGCCCGTTACATTGAGAATTTGCATATCCATGCCTCCTTTACGGGGCCTATTATAGCAGACCGGGGAAATGCGCGGCCATCGAATGGGCTTACATTTCCCCGGTCTGAGCTTACATTTTTGTCACTCGTGGGTGCGGACGTTGATGAACTCCGCACGGAGCTTGGAATAGAGGATGGTCTGGCTGCTGTACAGGCCGCAGTAGCCGGAGAGGAGATAGCTCAGGGCGCAGGCCACGGCGAAGTAGGGCGCCCCGGCAGAGCCGAACAGCTCCACGCTGAGCAGCACCGACGCCACGGGGCAGTTCACCGCCCCGCAGAACACCGCCACCAGGCCGATGGCCGCGGCAAAGCCCGGAGGCAGGCCCAGGAGCCCCCCCATGAAGCAGCCGAAGGCAGCACCCACGAAGAACGACGGCACCACCTCGCCGCCCTTGAAGCCGCAGCCGATGGTGACGGCGGTGAACAGGAGCTTCCACAGCCACGCCCAGCCGCTGACGTCCCCCCGCAGGGCCCGGGCGATGACGTCCATGCCCGCGCCGTTGTAGTCGCCGTTGGTGAGCAGGCTCAGGACGATGAGGATGGCCGCGCCGGCCAGCACCCGCAGCCAGGGATTCCGGAAGCTGCGGGTCAGCAGGTGCTCCGTCCAGTGCAGCCCCTTGCAGAACAGGATGCTGACCAGGGCGCACAGAATGGACAGGACCACCACCGGCAGCATCAGCTCCAGGGTCACCCGGGGCATGGACACCGTGAAGCGGGTGGGCTCCACCCCCATGAGGGCGGATACACCGAAGGCCGCCATGGCGGCGGTGATGCAGGGCACCAGGCCCGCGTAATACAGCACGCCCACGCTGATGACCTCCAGGGCGAACACCGTGGCGGTGAGGGGCGTGCCGAACAGGGCGGAGAACACGCCGCTCATGCCGCACAGGGTGGCAAGGGGCAGGTCCTTTTCCCCCAGGCGCAGGAGCTTGCCCGCCTGGAAGCCCAGGCCGCCGCCGATCTGAAGGGCCGCGCCCTCCCGGCCGGCGCTGCCGCCGCACAGGTGGGTAATGACGGTGGACACGAAGATCACCGGCACCAGCAGAATGGGGACGCTTTCGCCGAAGTGAACGGACTCGATGATGGCGTTGGTGCCCTTGCCCTCCAGATGGCAGAGCTTGTAAAGCCCCACGATGGCAAGGCCCCCCACCGGCATCAGGTATAGGATCCAGGGGTGGGCCAGGCGCACGGCGGTGGCATAGTTGACGCCGATATGAAACAGGGAGCCGATCACGCCGCCGGCCACACCGATGATGCCGCCCAGCAGCACCCATTTGAACAGTGTTTTCACATAAAGCCCCATATGGGCAAACTCATCCCGCAATCGCCGCACCTGTGACACGACCTTTCTCTCTTTTCTGAACACCTGCTTGATGGTAACATGTTCCCGGGCATCTGTCAATCTCCCGCCAAAAAACTTGGGCCTGCCTGAAAATATTTCAGGCAGGCTGATTTTTTGAGATTTTCCCTGTTGATTCTGGGGAACATTTGCCGTATACTATGAGATAGAAGCAAAAGGAACAAACCGCAAAACACCCTATCACAACAATCAGGAGGAAAAGCAACATGAAATACGGTCGTACTTTCAACTTCTCCGCCGGTCCTGCTATGATGCCGGAGCCCGTGCTGGAGGAGATCCGCGACGAGATGATGAACTACCGCGGCAGCGGCATGTGCGTCATGGAGATGAGCCACCGCTCCAAGGTGTTCCAGCAGATCGCCGACGAGGCCCAGGCCGACCTGCGCAAGCTGATGAACATCCCCGATAACTACAAGGTCCTGTTTATCCAGGGCGGCGGCACCCTGCAGTTCGCCATGGTGGCCATGAACCTGATGAAGAACGGCAAGGCCTGCTATGTGGAGACCGGCGCATGGTCCAAGAAGGCCATTGCCGAGGCCAAGAAGTACGGCGAGGTGCAGGTGGTTGCCTCCTCCGCCGACAAGAACTTCTCCTACATCCCCGACTGCTCCGACCTGGACATTCCCGAGGACGCCGACTACGTCTATATCTGCGAGAACGAGACCATCAACGGCACCACCTGGCACAAGCTGCCCAACACCAAGGGCCACGTGCTGGTGTCCGACCAGTCCTCCATGTTCCTGTCCCGGCCCTGCAACGTGTCCGACTATGGTCTGATCTGGGCCGGCGTGCAGAAGAACGTGGGCCCCGCCGGCATGGCCGTGGTCATCATCCGGGAGGATCTGATCCGGGACGACCTGGATCCCAAGACCCCCATTTACATGAAGTATAAGACCCATGCCGACAACGACAGCATGTACAACACCCCCAACTGCTGGGCCATCTACTGCTGCGGCAAGGTGTTCAAGTATCTGCTGAGCATCGGCGGTCTGGAGGAAATGGAAAAGCGCAACATCGCCAAGGCCCAGGTCATCTATGACTTCCTGGATTCCTCCAAGCTGTTCAAGGGCGCCGTGGTGCCCCAGGACCGCAGCCTGATGAACATCCCCTTCGTCACCGGCGACAAGGAGCTGGACGCCGCCGTGGTGGCCGCCTCCAAGGAGGCCGGCTTCGACAACCTGAAGGGCCATAAGTCCGTGGGCGGTCTGCGGGCCTCCGTGTACAACGCCATGCCCATCGAGGGCGCCCAGGCGCTGGTGGAGTTCCTGACCAAGTTCGAGGCAGAGCACAAGTAACACGCAAAACGGGGGACGGCGTCCCCCTGCCCCCTATATCCAACAACATTTTGTATTATGGAAGGAGATTATTACGATGCGTATTCTGGTTACTGACGGTATGGATAAGACCGCTATGGCGCAGCTGCGGAAGCATGGCCATGAGGTAGTGGAGCAGTTCTATGAGCCCGATCAGCTGGGCGAGGCCCTGCGCGGGTTTGACGTGGCCGTGGTCCGCTCCAAGACCAAGGTCCGCAAGGAGCACATTGATGCGGCCAAGGGCGGCCAGCTGAAGCTGATCATCCGCGGCGGCGTGGGTGTGGACAACATCGACGTGGACTATGCCAAGGCCAACGGCATCGACGTGAAGAATACCCCCCGCGCCTCCTCCCAGTCTGTGGCAGAGCTGGCCATGGGCCATATGTTCGCCTGCGCCCGGTATCTGTCCATCGCCGGTCACACCATGCGCGAGGGCAAGTGGGAGAAGAAGGCCTATGGCAAGGGCATCGAGCTGCAGGGCAAGACCCTGGGCATCGTGGGCTTCGGCCGCATCGGCCAGCACCTGGGCGTGATGGCCAAGGCCATCGGCATGAAGGTCATCGCCTTCGATATCTATCAGATCCCCGTGATCTCCGAGCAGCTGGACATCCCCTATGTGGAGATGGATGAGCTGCTGGCCAAGTCCGACTTCATCTCCGTCCACGCCCCCGCTGTGGACGGCGGTGCGCTCATCAACGCCGAGCGCATTGCCAAGATGAAGGACGGCGTGGTGATCATCAACACCTCCCGGGGCAGCAACGTGGACGAGGATGCGCTGCTGGCCGCTCTGGAGTCCGGCAAGGTCCGGGCTGCCGGCCTGGATGTGTACGCCGACGAGCCCGCCAGCAACGTGGCGCTGTACAGCCATCCCATGGTGTCCTGCACGCCTCATATCGGCGCGGCCACCGTGGAGGCCCAGAAGCGCATCGGCCAGGAGATCGTGGAGATCATTGCGGCTATGTAACCGGGCTCGGCGGGCTTGCCCGCTCCCTTCCCTGCTGATCAAAGGCTCCCCCTGTCATAGGGGGAGCCTTGTGCTTGTCAAAGAGAACCCCTGCTTTTATGCGGCGAAAGCAGGGGTTCTTTGACAGACGGAAGCGGATGTAACTGAAATCAGTTACATCCGCTTGATATGGTTGCGGAGGGAGGACTTGAACCTCCGACCTCCGGGTTATGAGCCCGACGAGCTACCAACTGCTCTACTCCGCGATATTGAATTGGACCCGGTTGGTGCCGGTGACCGGACTCGAACCGGTACGGTATTGCTACCGGGAGATTTTAAGTCTCCTGTGTCTACCATTCCACCACACCGGCGGATATCGGCAGGGATTATAGTACCACACACAGGCGGCAAAGTCAAGGCCTTTTCAAAAATTTATTTCAAAGGCAGGGGAATATATAATTGGGCAGCCCATGGAAGCTGTTGCAAAAAGGGTCGGACCAAGGTCCGGAGAAATATGGTGCGGTGTTCATTTTTTGATTTTTTCTGTTTACGACCACCCGGTATTCTGGCGGAGCTTGCGTTTTTGCCTCAAATCCTGTAAAATACAGGATGAAAACGAACTGGCCCCACACTTCGCAGACAACTGCTGCGAGGCCGATCATATAAGGAAGGAGCAAGCTGCTGTGTCACAGGTAACAAAACGAGCCTTGGAACAGTCACTGAAGAATTTGCTGCTGAAAAAACCGCTGACCAAAATCACCATCAATGACATTGCCGAGGACTGCGGTATCAACCGCATGACCTTTTATTACCACTTCAAGGATATTTACGATCTTGTGGAATGGTCTTGCCTGGAGGATGCCAAGAGAGCGCTGGATGAGAAAAAGACTTATGAAACGTGGCAGCAGGGATTTTTGCAGATCTTCGAGGCGGTACAGGATAACAAGCCCTTTATTCTGAATGTTTACCGCTGCGTCCACAGGGAACAGGTCGAAAAATATCTGCGGCCGCTGGTAGACCGGCTTTTGTTGGATGTGATCAATGAAGAAGTCGGCGAAATGAAGGTCCGGGACGAGGACAAGCAATTCATCGCCCAGATCTATTCATACATCTTTATCGGGCTGATGCTCGACTGGATCAAAGACGATATGCGGGAGGACCCGCAGCAGATCGTGGACAGGCTTGCCAGGCTTATCAAAGGCTCTGTGTCAGCAGCGCTCTCCCGTTTCCAATTCTGATTTTATCATTTTTGCGAATCTGATTATAATTTTTACACTTTGCGGCTCCGTGATAAGACTTTTATCACGGAGTTTTTTCTGTTTATTGTAAGCCGGACGGGAAACGCTATAATGAGACCATCGAAAGAAAAAAACAACAGGAGGTTTTGTTATGTATTACTCTGCTGGCACTTACGAGTCCTTTGCCCATCCCGAAAAGCCCAAGGATGTGGACAAAAAATCGGCTTATATCATCGGCACCGGCCTTGCCGGCCTGACCGCCGCTTTCTATCTGGTCCGCGACGGACAGATGAAGGGCGAGCACATCCATGTATTTGAAAAGCTGGACCTGGCAGGCGGCAGCTGCGACGGCCGCAAGGACATCACCAAGGGCTTCTTTATGCGGGGCGGCCGTGAGATGGACAACCATTTTGAGGTCATGTGGGACACCTTCCGTGATGTTCCGTCCATCGAGACGCCGGGCATCTCTGTTCTGGATGAGTATTATTGGCTCAACAAGCACGATCCCAACTATTCTCTGTGCCGCGCCAGCGTGAACCGCGGTGAGGATGCCCACACGGATAAGCAGTTCAAGCTGGACAAGGACTCCGCCATGGCCCTGTCCAAGCTGTTTATGACCCCGGAAAAGGATCTGGAGGACAAGAAGATATCCGATGTTCTGCCCGATTCCTTCTGGAATACAAACTTCTGGCTGTATTGGCAGACCATGTTCGCTTTCCAGCGTTGGTCCAGTGCTCTGGAGATGAAACGGTATCTGTGCCGCTATGTCCATCACATCGACGGCCTGCCCGATTTCAGCGCCCTGCGCTTCACCAAGTATAACCAGTATGAAAGCATGATCCTGCCGCTGGTGAAATATCTGGAGTCTCACGGTGTGCATATCGAGTATGGCATGGATGTCAGGAATGTCATCATCGAAACTGAGGGCGACAAGAAGGTTGCCCGGCAGATCGTGTATGTCAAGGACGGCAGGGAGCAGACCATCGACCTCATCGAGGACGATCTGGTGTTCATCACCAACGGCTGCTGCACCGACACCTCCTGCTATGGCGACCAGACCCATGCCCCCGACCTGTCCGGCGTGAAAAACGGCGCAGGCGAGTCCTGGGATATGTGGAAGGCCATTGCCGCGCAGGCAGAGCACGGCGAGTATGGCAACCCCGATACCTTCTGCTCCGATGTGGACGCCACCAACTGGATGAGCGCTACCGTGGCCACCTCCAACGAGGAGATCATCCGGCATATTATGAGCATCTGCAAGCGTGATCCCCGCTCCGGCAAGGTGACCACCGGCGGTATCGTCACCGTCAAGGACAGCACCGACAACTGGTATCTTTCCTGGACCATCAACCGCCAGCCCCAATTCAAGTCCCAGGATAAGAACATGGTGCTTGTGTGGCTGTATTCTCTGAATACCAACAGAGAGGGCAACTATGTGAAAAAGGCCATGCGGGACTGCACCGGCGAGGAGGTCTGCCGTGAGTGGCTGTATCACATCGGCGTGCCCACCGAAAAGATCCATGCGCTGGCCCACGATGCCTGCAATACCACCACCTGCTTTATGCCCTATATCAACGCCTTCTTCCAGCCCCGCAAGGAATCTGACCGTCCCAAGGTCGTGCCCGACGGCGCCGTGAACTTTGCCTTCATCGGTCAGTTCGCCGAGACGCCCCGTGACACCATCTTCACCACCGAGTATTCCATGCGCACCGGCATGGAGGCCGTCTATACGCTGCTGAACGTCGACCGCGGCGTGCCCGAGGTCTGGGGCAGCGTGTATGATGTGCGTGACCTGCTCAACGCCACCGTCAAGCTGCGCGACGGCAAGAAGGCCACCGACATGGATATGGGCTTCATGGAAAAGATGGCCGTCAAGAAGGCCCTCGGCAAGATCGAAGGCACCGACATTGAAAAGCTCCTCAAGGAGTACGGCGTCATCTAAGGATAAAAGCAAGCAGGATAGCAGGAAAATAATGAGAAAGGGCGGGAGCATAGCTCCCGCCCTTACCCTATTCCGAAAAGATTCAGTTCTTTGTCAGCACGCATTTGTCGCAGGGAGTGAGGCCTCTGCCCATCGCCTCAGCGAGCGTTGCTTCGTAATAAGTACCGCCGTTGCAGGTACCGGAATAGTGATAACGCTTGCCCGTCTTTGTCACATAGATGTGCTCGCCCTTCGTCTTATTCGCAACTGCCGCCGTCTGCGTCTCATTGTACCATGTGACGACGCAGCCAAGCGATTCCGAAACGAAGCGCGCCGGAACCATTGTCCGGTTTCCGATGATCAACGAAGCGCGCCGGAACCATTGTCCGGTTTCCGATGATCTGCGCAGGCACATCCAGCGTGTACGGCACACCGTTGACGTAGGCGGTCGTATTGTCGATCTGGATGATCACGACTGTGTCATCCAGCGTACCAGTCGCCGTTCGAGTGTCATTGTCCCACGTGACCTCCGCGCCCAGATACTCAAAAATCGCCCGCATGGGCACAAGCGTGCGGCCGCTCACCAACTGCGGCGGCACATCGGTCTGCACCAACTCTGTGTCGACATACAGCTCGACTGCGTTGACAGACAGGCAGAGCAGTAGTGTGCAGGACAGCAGGCCAAGCATCAATGCAAATAGCTTTTTCATCGTTTCTCTCTTCTCTCGTTATACAAGTAATTTAATCGGGGGATTCCTGTTATTTTCATTATATCCGTCGTTGCATATAAGTCAACAAAGAAAGGGCGGGAGCACAGCTCCCGCCCTTTCTTGCGCTCTCGCGTCTATTTCACCGGTGCATTAAGTCGCTCAGCGCGCCGTCCACGGCGGTACCCATCTGCTGCATGGTGCGGCCCACGCAGGTCTTCATGGCTTTGCGCTTTTCTGCGACGGTCATGCCGATGATCGCGCCGGCGGCCATGCCGGCAGCCATACCGCGCCAGAATGCGGTATCACACATATCGATCACTCCTTTGCTCACGCGCTTAGTCTGTCCACACAAGATCGCGTCATACGCGGCAATTTTTGCCGCAAATCGCCCTTGCTGAATGCCTCTTTTCGGCCTATAATGAAAATGAGAAAAAGTAAGCATGAAGGAGAACCATATGACCACGATCTATCTCATCCGCCACGCCGAGGCCGAGGGCAACCTCTATCGCCGCGCGCATGGCTGGTACAACAGCACCATCACCGACCGCGGCTACCGCCAGATTGCCGCGCTCACCAAGCGCTTTACCGACACGAAATTCGACGCCGTTTATTCAAGCGACCGTTTCCGCACGATGATCACGGCGCTTTCCATCTATAAAACGCACGGTCTGCCGCTGCGCACCGTCCGCGCGCTGCGCGAGATCGACGTGGGCTATTGGGAGGATACCCCCTGGGCAGAGCTTGAGCGCATCGACCCTGAACAGCTCGCGAATTTCAGCAACGACTCGCAGAACTGGCACGTCCCCGGCTGTGAAAGCTTTGCCGAGGTGCGCGAACGGATGCGCAAGGCGCTCACGGAGATCGCCGAGGCGCACCCGAACGGCACGGTCGCCGTCTTTTCCCACGGCATGGCCATGCGCATCATCGTCGGCACGCTTCAGGGCATGACACTGCACGAAATCGACAAGACCGGCCACGCGGAAAACACCGCCGTTGCAAAGCTCGAGTACGAAAATGGCACGTTCAATGTCATCTTCCGCGACGACGCCTCCCACCTCGGCGACAACATTGCCACCGTGCGCAAGCAGCCTTGGGTCAACGACCCGAAAGGCTTCGAGGGCGGCATCTACTACCGCGCTTCGGGCGAAGCGGGGCATTTCGACGTGATGCACGGCGGCGATGTCATCGGTGCGGTCAGCGTTGTCTCCTGCCGCGGCGGTGTGGGCACGATCGGCGAATTCTGGCTCGAGGAGGACGTGCAGAAGTGCAACCTCGGCGAAAAGCTCGTCGGTCAGGCTCTCTCCTATGCGCGCTCGCGCGGCTGCTCCATTCTCTCGACCGGCCGCATCCCGAAGAGCAATTTGGTCGGCCTCCACTGCGCGGAAAAGTGGGGCTTCCACCCCGTTCATGAGGACGCGGAAAGCGTCACATTTGAGAAGAATTTCGAATACGATGAGGAATCCTGCTGGAAGAGATTGCAGGAAGTTATCGAAAAATGAAGAAAAAGAAGATCGAAAAGGCCTTTCTGCCGGTCTCGAAGGACGAGATGGTCGAGCGCGGCTGGTACTACTATGACTTCCTCGTCGTCACGGCGGATGCGTATATCGACCACCCGAGCTTCGGCACGGCGATCATCGCACGCGTGCTGGAGCACGAGGGCTACCGCGTGGCCGTGCTCGCCCAGCCGGACTGGCACAGCGCGGACGCCTTCCGCGCGATGGGCCGCCCGCGCTACGGCGTGATGATCGGCGGCGGCAACATTGACTCGATGGTGGCGCACTACACGGCGGCGAAAAAGCGCCGCACGCAGGACCTCTACTCCCCCGGCAGCCGCATGGGTCTTCGCCCCGACCGCCCGACCATCGTATACGCCAACCGCTGCCGCGAAGCCTTCGGCAATATCCCCATCGTCGTCGGCGGACTGGAGGCGAGCCTGCGCCGCTTTGCGCACTACGACTACTGGGACGATAAGGTCCGCCGCGCGCTCATTTTCGACGCGCAGGCCGACCTGCTCGTTTACGGCATGGGCGAATATGCCACGCGCGAGATCGCGCGCCGGCTCTCCAAGGGTGAAAAGGCGGATACCTTGACAGATATTCGCGGCACGGCGTTTGTGACGCGCACGCCCGAAGTCTGCGCCTTCGACCATGTCGAGTGCCCGTCATATGAAGAGGTGTGCGGGGACAAGCACGCCTACGCGCTCGCGACAAAGCTCGAATACGAGGAGCACGACCCCATTCGCGGCAAAGCGCTCTGGCAGGCGCACGGGCGTGACACGCTCGTCGTCAATCCGCCCGCGATGCCGCTTTCGCGCGAAGAGCTCGACGAGGTCGCCGAGCTCCCCTACATGCGCGAGGTGCACCCGATGTACGACGCTCTCGGCGGCGTCGCCGCCATCGAGGAGGTGCGCTTTTCCGTCGCGCACAACCGCGGGTGCTTCGGCGGATGCAACTTCTGCTCGCTGGCGTTCCATCAGGGGCGCATGATCACCTCGCGCTCGATTGAATCCTGCGTGCGCGAGGTCGAGGGCTTCACCCACGACCCGAAGTTCAAGGGCTACGTCCACGACGTCGGCGGTCCGAGCGCCAACTTCCGCCATCCGTCGTGCAAGGATCAGTTGAAGCGCGGCATGTGCCGCAATAAAAACTGCCTCGCTCCCTACCCCTGCAAAAATCTCGATCCCGACCACTCGGAATATGTCGAGCTGCTGCGTCGTCTTCGCGCGATCCCCGGCGTGAAGAAGGTGTTCGTGCGCAGCGGCATCCGCTATGACTACATGCTCTGCGACGATAACGACGCGTTCTTCCGTGAGCTCGTGCGCTACCACATCTCCGGCCAGCTCAAGGTCGCGCCCGAGCACTGCGTGGCGGGCGTGCTCGACTACATGGGAAAGCCGCACTTCGACGTGTTTGAAAAATTCTGGGACAAATACCGCTCCGTGAACGAGAAGAACGGGCGCGAACAGTATCTCGTTCCCTACCTCATGTCGTCCCACCCCGGCTGCACACTCGAGGACGCCGTGCAGCTCGCGGAATTTCTGCACTCCACGGGTCACAAGCCCGAGCAGGTGCAGGACTTCTACCCCACGCCCGGCACGCTCTCGACCTGCATGTACTACACCGGCATCGACCCGCGCGATATGACACCTGTCTTCGCCGAGACGACGCCGCACGGCAAGGAATTGCAGCGCGCGCTGCTCCAGTGGTTCCGCCCCGACAAGAAAAAGCTCGTCATCGAGGCGCTCAAAAAGGCCGGACGCGAGGATCTCATCGGCTACGGGCCGAAG
>ERZ1027064.1035-NODE-1035-length-10945-cov-4.601010_pt1 | contig 10945 bp, 10 predicted proteins | sample MGYA00519422_ERZ1027064 | MGnify/ENA primary metagenome ERZ1027064 (study PRJEB26926, sample SAMN06164492) | human gut metagenome | biome: ENVO:00009003; feature: ENVO:2100002; material: ENVO:00002003 | host: Homo sapiens | place: USA | collected 2012 ... | reverse complement strand
TGTTACAGTTCAATTTGTACCAGGGCTAATCTTTTTTTCAAGCAGAAGACGGCATACGAGATGTAGAGAGGTCTCGTGGGCTCGTCCAGGATCAGGAAGTTGATTTCCTCGTCCATGAGCATGCACAGCCGCAGACGGCTGAGCTCGCCGCCGGACAGGACAGACACGCTTTTGAACACGTCCTCTCCCTGGAATTGGTAGGCAGCCAGGCGGTTGCGGGCGGTTTGGGGTGTTATATTGCGCTTTTCGTACAACATCGTGTCCAAAAGGGAACGCTCCGGGTGGTCGAAGTGGATAATCTGGGGCAGATACGCCGCCCGGATGGCGGGACCCATGCGGATGATGCCGCTGTCAATAGGTTCGGTCCCGGCGATCATGTTCAGCAAGGTGGTTTTGCCGGTGCCGTTTTCGCCGAGAAAGGCGATGCGCTCGCCGCCTTCCACCCGCAGGTACACATCGGAAAAGAGAGTGCGGTCACCGAAGGACTTGGACACGCCCTTCAGCTGCAGCACCTCGTCGCCGCGAAACTCCCGGCTGGCGAAGCGGGCGTCCATCTTCTTGGCCTTGGTGGGCTTGGACACGGTGCGCATGCGTTGGATGCGCTTTTCCATGGAAAAGGCCCGCTTGTGCAGGGCGTCGTTGCCCATAAAGGCCCACAGGTGCATCTGCTCCGCCGCCTTTTCCAGCTGCTGGATCTTGGCCTGCTCCTTGAGGTACTGCTTCATGCGCTCCTGGTAGCGGCGCTCCTTTTCGATGGCATAAAAGCTGTAGTTGCCGCTGTAAAACTCCGCCTTACCGTCCAGGATCTCGATGATGCGGGTGACGGTGCGGTCCAGGAAATAGCGGTCGTGGGAGATGGTGACCACGGTGCCCCGGAAGGAGCGGATATACTCCTCCAGCCACTCGGTGGCCTGAAGGTCCAGGTGGTTGGTGGGCTCATCCAGCAGGAGGATGTCCGTATCCTCCAGGATCAGGCGGCCCAGGTTCACCCGGGTCTTTTCGCCGCCGGACAGCTGGTCAAACAGCCTCCGCCGCATATCGCCGTCGATGGACAGGCCGTTGGACACCTTGTTGACGGCTGTGTCGGTGTCGTAGCCCCCCAGTCCCTCGAACCGGGCGGTGAGCTCCCCATAGCGGCGCAGAGTATGGGTGTCGCTGTCCCCCTGCTCCATCCGGCGGGTCAGAGCGTCCATCTCCTCCTTCAGGGCGGTGGTCCGCTGAAAGGCGGAGCGCAGAACATCCTCCACGGTGTATCCTGCGGGATACACCGGGATCTGAGAAATCAGGCCCACCCGGCGGCCCGGGGCGATGAGCACCTCGCCGGAGTCATAATCCAGGTCTCCGGTGAGGATGTTGAATAGCGTGGTTTTTCCTGCGCCGTTTTTTCCCAGCAGGCCCACCCGCTCACCGGTGTCCACCTGGAAGGAGATGCCGTCCAGGATTTTCTTTTCTAAGTCAAAGGATTTGACCAGATCGGTCACACTGATGTCTATCATAGGTCGTTGATTCCAGTTCGTTGACGATTTTGCCGAATTCCATGGCATGGGACGCCTTCACCAGCATGGCGGTGCCGGGGGTCAGCTGCTCCCGCAGGGCGGGCAGCGCCTGCTGAACGGTGTCGAAGTGCAGGGCCCGGGGGCCGGCGGTCTCGGCGATGGCGGCGGACTTGGGTCCGATGGCGATCACCGCATCCAGACCCAGCCGCGCGGTGACGCGTCCCACCTCCAGGTGGGCGTCATGGCTGATGGGGCCCAGCTCCCCCATATCGCCCAGAACGGCTACGCGGCGGCGGCAGGCGGTGTCCGCCAGGATTTCCAGCGCCGCCTCCATGGCCTGGGGGTTGGCGTTGTAGCAGTCGTCGATGATCAGCCGGTCCTCCGGCAGACGGATACGCCGCATCCGGGAGCCGGTGGACACATAGGCGGCCACACCCTCCACGATCTCCTGTTCCGACAGGCCCAGATACTCGCCAATGGCGGCGGCCATGGAGGCGGGGTAGATCATGTAGTCTCCCGGGGAGGGGATGGACAGCCGGTAGCTGCGGCGGGAGGTGGTGACGGTGCAGTCCAGGCCGTCGATGCCCCGGCGGACGATATCCGTGACCCGGACATTGCAGCTTTCGCCCTTGCCGCAGCGGAGTGTTTCAAAGGGCAGGGTCAGGCCGTTGAGCAGGGGGTCGTCGCCGCACAGAACGGCCAGCCCACCGGGCCGCAGATGGTCGAATATTTCGCACTTGGCCTGGAGAATGCCCTGCCGCGTGCCACCCAGGTTCTCGATGTGGGCGTCGCCTATGTTGGTGATGACGGCGATGGTAGGCTGCACCAGACTGCCCATGTACCGGATCTGGCCGAAGTGGTCCAGGCCCGTTTCGATAACCGCTGCCTGGTGCCGGGGCTCCAGCTCCAGCAGCGTCTGGGGGGTGCCAATGTGATTGTTGAGATTTGCCCGGGTTTTCAGGGTGCAGAAGTGTCGGGACAGCACCGAGGCGAGCATCTCCTTGGTGGTGGTTTTTCCGGCGGAGCCGGTGACCTGTATCACGGGGATGTCATACAGCCCCCGGTACCAGGCGGCCAGCGCACCCAGAGCCCGTGTGGTGTCCTGGACCTGAATATAAAACTTGCCGGGCAGCAGTGTCTCCGGCACACGGCTGCACAGGCAGCCTGCCGCGCCGTCGGAAAGCGCTGCGTTCATGTAATCATGACCGTCGAACCGCGCACCCACCAGGGGAATGAACAGGTCTCCGGGGGCGATGCGGCGGCTGTCGCTGGTGACGCCGGTGACGGTGTCGCCTCCGGCCTGGAGAAAGGTCCCGCTTACGGCGCGGCAGATGTCCGCCACTGCCAGGGGCCTCATGCCCGGCCTCCCTTGCGCAGGGCCAGGGATTCGTCCACAATGCGCTGGCACAGGTCGCCGTAGCTGAGGCCCACCTGCGCCGCCTCCTGGGGCACCAGACTGGTGGGGGTCATGCCCGGGAGGGTGTTGATCTCCAGGCACCAGAAGCGGCCCTCCTCATCCAGAATGAAGTCCGCCCGGGAATAGACGCCCAGGCCCAGAGCACGGTGCAGGCGCAGAGCCAGCTCTCCCACAGTATGCCACTGCTCATCGGTAATAGGGGCGGGGCAAAGCTCCTGGGCCCCGTCCTTCTGGTATTTGCAGAAATAGTCGAAATACGCGCCCTTGGGAATGATCTCCACGGCGGGCAGATACCCGTCGCCCAGAACGGCCACCTGGATCTCCCGGCCCTGGATCTTCTGCTCCACGATAACGTGGTCGCCATAGGCCAGCATCCGCTCCAGAGTCTGGGCCAGCTCCTCCCGGGTATCCGGCAGCTCCACGCCGATGGAGCTGCCGCCGTTGATGATCTTCACGGCGCAGGGCACCGGCAGCTCCTGAGCCAGACGGGGGATATCCTCCCGGGTATAGCGCACGTCGTGCCAGGGGGCGGTGGGAATCCCGGCGGCATCCATGATGCGCTTGGTAACGGACTTGTCCATGGCCATGCCGCTGCCCAGATAGCCGCTGCCGGTATAGGGCACGCCCAGCAGGTCCAGAGTGGCCTGAATGCGTCCGTCCTCGCCGCAGGAGCCGTGCAGGGCCAGGAACACCAGGTCCGCCATGGCGCACACGGCCAGCACATCCTTGCCCAGCAGGGACGGCCCCTGGTCCCGGCGGCTGCGGCGCACGGCCTCCAGATCCGGCTCCGTGGACAGGACCCGGTTATCACCGCACAGGCCGTCCGGCGCATCGAAGATATCGGCCAGCCGGCCCGTATACGATTCCAGACCCAGGAACATATCCACCAGAATGGCCTGGTGGCCCCGCTGGCGCAGGGCGCGGCACACGCCGGTGCCGCTGGTCAGAGATACCTGCCGCTCGGTGCTCAGACCGCCGGCCAAAACAACGATTTTCATAGAGATCCCTCATTTCTCAAGGGGACAATGCCCCGAATCACACATTATATCAATATAGCAGTATACCACACTGGCAAGGCAAATACAACTGTTTCCTGCAAAAGCCCCGGGGAGAAAAGGGGAACGGCACACCCCGGCCCGGGATATTTTAACTTTTTCATGGACAAATGAGCCGGAGCGTGGTAAAATAATCCGAATGTATACGCACGGACCGAGGGAGGAAGCATAGCATGAGGGGGAAATTGATCGTATTCGAGGGGACGGACGGCTCCGGAAAGGCCACCCAGACGGCGATTTTGTGCCGGGAGCTGGAGACACGGGGTGTGCCCTTCCGCAAGCTGGAGTTTCCCCGGTATGGGGAAGAGTCCTCGGCGCTGCTGCGGCTGTACCTGAACGGCGCTTTCGGCACGGACCCCGCCGATGTCAATGCTTACGCCGCCGCCACGTTTTACTCCGTGGACCGATTTGCCTCCTATAAGCAGGACTGGGGCGGCTGGTATGAACAGGGGGGGCTGGTCGTTGCCGACCGGTACACCACCAGCAATGCCGTGCACCAGACCTCCAAGCTGCCCCGGGAACAGCAGCGGGCCTTTCTGGACTGGCTGTTTGACTTCGAGTATCGGAAGCTGGGGCTGCCGGAGCCGGACCGGGTGATATACCTGGACATGCCCACGGAGCTGTCCGAGCAGATGATGCGCCACCGGGAGCAGGTGACCCACACAAAGGCGGATATCCACGAGCGGAACGAGGCGTATCTGCGGGCCTGCCGGGAAAGTGCCGCCATGGTGGTGGAATATGGCGGGTGGACCCGCATCGACTGTGCCCGGGACGGTGCGCCCCGCACCGTGGAGGATATCCACCGGGAGGTCATGGAGAAGCTCCGGGACCTGCTGGTGGACACAAAATAAGGAAGGGACGCCTGGGCGCCCCCTCCTATGGATGATGTACGTTCAGCAGGAGCAGCATCCATCGCCGCTGTTGCCGCCGCAGCCGCAGCCGGACCGGGTGCCGCTGCCGCAGCAGCAGAATACCAGCAGTAGGATCACGATCAGCCAGATGCAGGAGCAGTTGTTGTTGTCAAAGCACATGCCGTTCACCTCACTTGTTTTCTGTATGGGCTATTCTATGCCGGACTTGGCTCCGGCGTATCTTGTCCGGGGCAGACCCGGCGAAAAAACAGAAAGGAACCAAACAAGATGTCCGATTATCAGAATTCCGATACGGCCAAATGGGATGCCGATCAGGTTCGCAGACAGACCGGCGAGACGCAGAAGGCCGCCAAGGGAAAGAAAAAACGCCGCTTTGGCTGGCTGATCTACCTGGCATGCGTGATCGTGGGGTCGTGCCTGCTGGCCGGTCTGGGCTGGCTGGCTGTCAACGATGTGTGCGCCCTGAATAAAGCGCCCCTGACCGCCACCATTGAGGTGGAGAGCGGCGATTCCGTGGGAACGGTGGCTACCAAGCTGAAGAAAGCCGGGCTCATCGACTCCAAGCTGCTGTTTATGATCACCAGTCCGGTGTTCCATGCCAGCCGCTATATTCAGCCCGGCGTGTATGAGCTGAACACCGACATGGACTTCAACTGTCTCATCAAGTCCATGCAGCCCACCGGCGGCGTGGCGGCTACCGTGACCGTCACCATTCCCGAGGGCTACACCGTGGAGCAAATCATCCAGCTGCTGGCGGAGAACGACGTGTCCGATGCCGCAGCTCTGGAGGAATCTGCCAAAAATCATGTGTTCGACAAGTTCGACTTTGTGGACAACGAAAATCTGGGCAGCGTCAGCCGCCTGGAGGGATACCTGTTCCCGGATACCTACGAGTTCTATGTGAAGGAGAATGCCGATTCGGCCCTGAGCCGCCTGCTGTCCAACTTCCAGGACCGCATTATGGACGACCCGGATATTGCGCCGCTGCTCGCCAATTCTTCCTATAGCCTGAAGGAGATCGTCATCATGGCGTCCCTTATCGAGAAGGAGACGGACGGTACCGACCGTGCCGTGATCTCTTCTGTCATCCACAACCGGCTGGAGAACGTGGGCGAGACGGCCCACCTGCTCCAGATTGACGCATCCCTGGTGTATGCCGCCGGACGGGAGATCACCGAGGACGACTATCAGACCCTGGACAGTCCCTATAACCTGTATACCCACCAGGGCCTGCCCCCCACGGCCATTGCCAACGCCGGTAAGGCGTCTATTGTAGCTGCCCTGAAGCCGGATAAGACCAACTACTATTTTTATGTGCTCAACCCCGATACCCAACGTCATGTGTTCAGCCGGACTCTGGCCGAGCACAACGCCAACCTGCGTAAGTTCGGGTGATGGCCGAAGTGAGAAAGAAGCCGGAGCTGCTGGCTCCGGCCGGGGATTGGGAAAAGCTGCAAATGGCCGTTTTATACGGGGCGGACGCTGTGTATCTGGCGGGCACGTCCTTTGGCATGCGGTCCTTTGCGGGAAATTTCAGTGATGAAGAGCTGCCCCGGGCGGTGGAATTTGCCCACCGCCGCGGAGTGAAGGTCCACGCTACCGTGAACACCATGCCCCGCAGCGGCGAGGTGGACCGCCTGCCCGAGCACCTGGAAAAGCTCAACGACGCCGGTGTGGATGCCTTGATCCTGGCAGACCTGGGGGCTTTTACCCTGGCGGGAAAGTACGCTCCCCGGTGCCAGCGGCACATCAGCACCCAGCAGTCCATTGCCAACTATGCCTGCGCCCAGGCGTGGTTCGACCTGGGGGCGCAGCGGGTGGTGCTGGCCCGGGAGCTGGGGATGGACGAGATCCGGGAGATCCGCCGCCGGGTGGACCCGGCGCTGGAGATCGAGACCTTCTGCCACGGGGCCATGTGCGTATCCTACTCCGGGCGGTGTCTGCTGTCCAACTACATGACCGGCCGGGACTCCAACCGGGGTGCCTGCGCCCAGCCCTGCCGCTATCAGTACGCACTGATGGAGGAGAAGCGCCCCGGGGAGTATTTCCCGGTGTTCGAGGACGAGAAGGGCACCTACATCATGAATTCCCGGGATATGTGCATGATCGACCACTTGGACGACCTGATGGACGCCGGGGTGGACTGCCTGAAGATCGAGGGCCGGGCCAAGTCCGCCTATTACGCGGCCATCGTAACCGGGGCCTACCGCCACGTGCTGGATGATGCGGCCGCCGGACGGCCCATAGACCCGGTGTGGCGGGACGAGGTGGAGCATGTCAGCCACCGGCACTATTCCACGGGCTTTTTCTACGGCCAACCGGGTCAGTTCTATGAGGATGCCCGGTACATCCGTGATTGGCAGATCTGCGCCGTGGTGACGGACTGCACGCCGGAGGGGCTGGCCACCCTGAGTCTGCGCAACAAGTTTGGCGCCGGGGACCGGGTGGAGGTGGTGGGGCCGGATACGAAGCCCTTCTCCATGACGGCCCCGATGATGACGGACGCCGAGGGCCTGCCGCTGGCAGAGCCGAAAACGCCCCAGATGGTGTTTACCATGCAGCTGCCGCGTCCGGTGCCGCCTATGAGCTTTATCCGCCATGCGGTGGATCTGGGCGGAAAATAAACAAAGCGGCGGACCGGTCGGGACGCCGCTTTAACGGTTCAGGAACAGAATAACAAACAGCCGCGCATGCCCAAGCGCGGCTGTCTGTTATGTTTGGGGTAGGAAAATCCCCATGGAAAAGATGGGCAGCAGGCGCTGCCAAGTATTTTTAGCGGCGAAGGAGGTAAACCATAGCCGCTCTCGGCTGCAAATTCAGAACTGGAGACGGTTCTCCTTGGACCAGGTAGTCAGATCCAGCCGGGGATAGCGCCGGCGCAGTTCCTCAGCGGTCTCAGCATCGCCGCCGGTCATCATAATGCGGTTGATCGCTTCCACATCCGCAGCAGGCATGCCGTGGTCGGCAACCTTTCCGCAGTCCTTACAGGTGTAGGTTCCGTTTTCGGAGACAACCACCTCGCTGCTGCCGCAGAATGCGCAGCGGTTCATTTTCGTAATCAGAGCCATTTTCGATTTATCCTCTCTTTCCTCAAATCTATAGGTAGGGTATCATAAAATTTTGCATTTGTAAAACGCATATTTTCGATTGAAACCATGCGAAAAAGGGTGTACAATAGGGAAAACATCAGAAAAGAGGCAGGTGAGGGCAATGAACGCCACAAAATACCAGATTTTCCTGAAAACCGTGGAATGCGGCAGCTTTACCAAGGCGGCGGCGGACCTGAATTTCTCACAGTCCGGCATCAGTCATGCCATCAACTCCCTGGAGGAGGAGCTGGGAGTAACGCTGCTGAGCCGAAACCGGGGCGGCGTGACCCTGACCGGCGACGGCCGGGCCTTGCTGCCCCAGATCCAGCAGCTGTGCACGGAATATCACCGCCTTGCCCAGCAGGCGGCGGACCTGCGGGGCATGGATGCGGGCCTTGTAAAGGTGGCGTCGTTCTCCAGCGTGTCTGCCCAGTGGCTGCCCATGATCCTGAAGGCCTTCAGCAAGCAGTATCCGGCCATCGAGTTCGAAATACAGACCTGTGACTTTTACGACCAGATCGAGGAGCTGATCATCACTGGGCAGGCAGACTGCGGATTTCTGCGGATGCCGTCGCTGAAGGGACTGCAGGTGTATCCTCTGCACCTGGACCAGCTGAAGGTGATCGTACCCTGCGGCCACCCCCTGTCCCACTGCGACCCCTTCCCGGTGGAGGCTCTGGCCACGGAGCCGGTGATCCAGTTGGAGGAGGGCGACGATTACGAGATCCGAGCTGCTTTTGATGAGATGGGAGTGCGGCCTCACGTGCGCTATATTGCCCGGGAGGACCGGACCATTTTGTCCATGGTGTCCAATGGCCTGGGTATCAGCCTGCTGCCGGAGCTGATGGTGCGGCACAGCCCCTACCCCCTGGTGATATGCCAGCCGCCCATGTCGTTTTACCGGCGCATTGCCATCGGCGTCAAGGATGAAAAGGCGGTGTCCAACTCCACCCAGCGCTTTGTGGACCATGTCCGGGCCTGGGTGCAGGTAAATGGGTTCAAGTAAGAATAGCTCTTTACAAATGCACCCCACTGGGATATGATGGAGAAAGTATAAAGATAAAGGAGAAGCTCCCATGATCTATTTCAACAGCGACTATCTGGAGGGTGCCCATCCCTATGTGATGGAGAAGCTCAACGAGACAAATATGGTCCAGACTGTGGGCTACGGCGAGGACGAATACTGCGAGGCGGCACGGGAGAGGATAAAGGCCGTGTGCCAGGCACCGGAGGCGGATGTCCACTTCCTGGTGGGCGGCACCCAGACCAACACCACGGTCATCGCCTCCATTCTGCGTCCGTGGCAGGGCGTCCTGTCCGCCGTCAGCGGACACATCAACTGCCATGAGGCAGGAGCCATCGAGTCCACCGGCCACAAGGTCATCACTCTGCCCACCGCCAACGGCAAGATCACCGCCCGGCAGGTGCAGGACTATGTGGAGTGGCACAAAAACGACGAGTCCACCGAGCACATCGTTCAGCCCGGCATGGTGTATATCTCCCACCCCACCGAGGGCGGCACTCTGTATACCAAGGCGGAGCTGACAGCACTGTACGACACCTGCCGCCGGTATGGCCTGCCCCTGTTCATTGACGGCGCCCGGCTGGGCTACGGCGTCATGGCCGACGGGGCGGAGCTGACCATCCCGGATATCGCACGGCTTTGCGATGTGTTCTACATCGGCGGCACCAAGGTGGGGGCCCTGTTCGGCGAGGCTGTGGTCATCATGAACCCGGCGCTGAAGAAGGACTTCCGCTTCATGATGAAGCAGCGGGGCGGCCGCATGGCCAAGGGCCGTTTGCTGGGCATTCAGTTCGATGCCCTGTTCACCGACGACCTGTACTTCAAAATCTCCCGCCATGCCGACGAGATGGCCTATCAGATCCGGGATATCTTCGTGTCCGCCGGGTACCCGCTGCTGTTTGATTCCCCCACCAACCAGCAGTATCCCATTATGCCCGACGACGAGCTGGCGGAGCTGGGAAAGAGCTTTGGCTATGAATACTGGGAGCGGGTGGACGAGACCCATTCCGGCGTGCGCTTCTGCGCCAGCTGGGCCACTACCCAGGAGCACGTGGACGCCCTGCGGGCGGCGGTACAGGCTCTGCGGAAATAAAAATCGGGGTTCCCTTTTGCGAAAAGATATGATATACTCATGCTGTCTCTGTCCTGTGGACAGAATCAACAGGGGAAACATCAGCGAAATAGGAACATTTTGAGGAGGAACAAGCACATGGAAACTTACGGACTGGAAAAGCTGGGCATCATCAATGCCGCCGCGGTGTACCGCAATCTGACGCCGGCCCAGCTGACGGAGCACGCCCTGCGCCGGGGCGAGGGCACCCTGTCCAACACCGGTGCCCTGGTGGTAAAGACCGGCAAATACACCGGCCGCAGCGCCAACGACAAGTTTATCGTGGACACCCCCACCATTCATGACGACATCGCCTGGGGCAAGGTGAACCGCCCCATGGACAAGGCCCGGTTCGACGCCATCTATGCCAAGGTCACGGCGTATCTCCAGAACAAGGACATTTTCATTTTCGACGGCTTCGCCGGGGCGGACCCCAAGTATACCAAGGGCTTCCGCATCGTCAATGAGCTGGCCAGCCAGAATCTGTTCATCCATCAGCTGCTGCGCCGCCCCACGGCGGACCAGCTGAAGGACTTCCATGAGGATTATACCATCATTGCCGCCCCGGGCTTCAAGTGCATCCCCGAGATAGACGGCACCCGGTCCGAGGCAGCCGTTCTGGTGGACTATGAGGCCCATCTGGTGGTGATCTGCGGCACCCGGTATGCCGGCGAGATCAAGAAATCCGTGTTCTCCGTGATGAATTACGTTCTGCCCAAGCAGGGCGTGTTTCCCATGCACTGCTCCGCCAACATCGGCAAGGACGGCGACTCCGCTGTGTTCTTCGGCCTGTCCGGCACCGGAAAGACCACCCTGTCCGCCGACCCCGCCCGCAAGCTCATCGGCGACGATGAGCACGGCTGGGCCGACGACTCCGTGTT
>ERZ1027064.1026-NODE-1026-length-10991-cov-4.289685_pt1 | contig 10991 bp, 5 predicted proteins | sample MGYA00519422_ERZ1027064 | MGnify/ENA primary metagenome ERZ1027064 (study PRJEB26926, sample SAMN06164492) | human gut metagenome | biome: ENVO:00009003; feature: ENVO:2100002; material: ENVO:00002003 | host: Homo sapiens | place: USA | collected 2012 ... | reverse complement strand
AGCGTCAGATGTGTATAAGAGACAGCTATTCTTTTGGGACATATCACATACTTTTTTCACATATGTCCCACTTTCTTTTAGGTTCGGGACATATCTCATAACTTTTTTCACATATGTCCCATTTAAACATCTTCCCCGTATTCACCGTCTGTTTCCGGTTCTTCATAATCATCTGAGCCATCATAAATGTCCTGCATCAATGGTTCTTTTACTATCTTTTTCTTTCCGATAAGCACTGCCGCTACAGCTGCGGTAATCGGTACGGTCAGCACAACCCCAAGAGTTCCCGAAAGTCCCTGCATGATTTCTGTTCCGATTACATAAGAATTGATCAGCTGATTATAACTCAGATTGTATGCATAATTGACAACGAGCGTAGACAATGAACCACCGACATAGGCAAAAATCAGTGTATTGGCCATGGTTCCCATCATATCGCGCCCCACACGGATTCCCGACACAAACAACTCTTTTGTCCCCAGCTGCGGACTGCGTTCGTGCAGTTCCTGAATCGTGGATGCAATTGACATGCCAACATCCATGGTTGCCCCAAGTGCGGCTATAATGATTCCCGAAAACAGAAGCTGTCCTATTTTTATCTGTGTATTCTGTGCCACATAATTCAACGTTTCGATATCAGACACATTATACCCGGTAATGCCTGCGGCTTTTCCAAACACAACTGCGGCTGCGGCTGCCACAACCACACCGCTGACCGTTCCCACCACTGCAGATACCGTCTTTTTAGAGACTCCGCCCAAAAGCCACAGGGTCAGCAATGTCGAGAGAATAACAACAACAATGGTAATACCGATCGGTGAAATGCCCCGGTACATCAGCGGAAACATCAGATAAACAATACACACACCAGTAAATGCCAGACTTGCAATGGCTTTGACTCCTTTTTTCCCACCTATAATACATATCACCAGACAGAAAAAAAGTACAAACAGATAAATTGCCATAGTACGGTCTTTGCTGTATACCGTAACGACAGCATTATCATCTGTGGAACTGACAATGACAATTACGCGCGAACCAACTTCACAGTTCTCCATGCCAAACAAGGAACCGCTTGGATTGACGGCATCAAACTCTTCCCCTGCATATGCTCCGGATTTGACCTGTACGCGCACCTCCTGTGTCCCGTATCGGTTTCCATCTTCTGCCAGATTATCTTTCGTGATCTTTGTCACGACTGCTTTCTCATAGCTTTGCCCTTCCGTGGAAATCAGGGATACTTTTTCGAACTGGTTTCCTTTGACTAATAACAGTAGGAACCCCACCAGACAAAGGGTTCCCACTAAAACTTTTTTCCAGTTTTTCTTCATTATTATTTAGCTGCTTTCTTTACTGCTTTCTTTGTAACAGTAATCGTAATTGTTTTTCCTGCTGCCTGATACTGGCTGGTTGCTGCTGCCTTCACCGTAATTGTAACCTTTCCGGCCTTTTTTACGGTAACTTTTCCGTTCTTATCAATAGTTGCAATCTTTTTGTCGGAAGAGGTATAGGTAAGCGGTGTTTTTGCTTTTGCATTTAAGGAAAAGGCTTTGTCTCCTACGGTTTTTTTGTAAGAGTTCTTCGCCTGAATGGTCTGCTTTACCGCATCTTTTACGATCGTATATGTAGTAGATCCCTGTAACTGTTTTCTGGTCGTTGCATCATAAGTTGTTACAGAAAACTTTTTGTCCGTTACTTTTACGACGGAATAGGTTGGTGTCCAGGTCTGGCTTCTCTCAGAAATAAAGTCCTGTTTGGAAGCAATCAGGCTATAGAATTTTGAACCTGTTGCAGAGTTTGCCTCTAAATATACGGTTCCTTCCGGATTGGTAACGGTTCCGCCAACGGTCTTGTTTACGATTTCATAGCAGTTATTCTGTGCCTGATAACCACTGTCTTTTTCAGCTTCCTCTACAGATTTGTATCCATAAGTGCTGTAAGAAGTATGATCCTTTCCATCCCCCTCAAGCTGGAAGGTTCTGGAATAGGTATGATCATGTCCCTGCATCACCACATCAATCTTATACTTATCCATCAGTGGAGTAAGCTGTGTACGAAGCACCATACCATCGGAATCGGAATGGTCGTAACCACTGCCGTAAATATCCTGATGGAATACCACAATACGCCATTTGGCATCTTTATTCTCATTGATTGCTTTTTTCATGACATTCTCATGCGTTGCACAGTTATAGTTGTTTGTATCAAGAACAATGAACAGGACATTTCCATAACGATAATAGTAATCGGTTCCTGCCTTTGTCTTTCCCTGTACATAATTGGTATCGGTATCGGAAAAAGCATTTGGATTATTAAAATGCAGGCTGTACTGATTCGAAACACTGTCGTGGTTACCAATGGTCGTTGCTACCGGAAGGGAAGTCAGTGCCTCTGCCCCAAGATATCCTGCATATTCCCGCTCGTTGCTTCCGTAGTTCACCTGATCTCCTGCGGACACAAGAAAACTTACATCGGAATGATCCTCGAGTGCTTCATTTAATACGTTGTTCCAGTTATAGCTGTCATTTCTTGCTGCAAGATTTTTTTCCGGTGCAGAAGTTACAACATTTCCTGCATTTTCCATCTTTTCACTCTCACTGCTGGTCTGACCTTTCGAAGCACCGATCTGCGGATCCCCGACATACAGGAAAGAAAATTCATCAAACGCCTGTGTGGTATAGTTTTGTGTATCCTGCCACTTTCCATCCTGAAATACCTGATAATAATAGCTGGTATTTTCTTTGAGCCCGCTTACGGTTACTTTATTGGAAAAATATTTTGTGGTATCTATGGTCACAGCTTCGGTCTGCGCTCCGGTGAACTCTGTCGCACCATCCATATTCTGTCTGGTAGAGATTCTCACCTTTGGAGTCTCAGCCGTTTTGCTGTACCATGCATAATTTAATTTTGTCTCATCCGCACCCGGAGTCAGCGATACATGTTCATACTCACTGCTATAAGCAGCCCAGTTCTTTTTCCAGTTGCTCCAGTCTGTAGATTCCCGGGAAGCATCATTCCAGTGTTCCGTTGCTGCTGCAATCTTTGTCGGGATACCAGTGGCAAACATTCCTGCCAATACAGCGGTGGAGAGAACTCCTGCTGTAAGTTTCATCACATTTTTTCTCATAATTCTTTTGTTCTCCTTGTGAAATCTGTAAGATTTATTACAGGATTTATAATAAACGGGTTATGTAAGATGCACTATCCGTTTTCTGTAATCCTTTTGTAAAAACAAAAAGAGTGGATGCTTTGGGACATCCACTCCACATGACGGCCTATGCCATGCCGTTTACGGTTTTATATTTATAGAGCATCTCCGCGTGGTTTTGTTCTTCCACCTGGATATCTGCCAGAAGTTTGCGCACATCGGAATCCCCGAATGCAAACACATCGGTATTATACGTTCCGGACACCATTTTTTCAGAACCAATGCTGTCTGTAGCAAGGAAATTATCGTTTTTCTTATCTTCCGGATTGGTCATGGAATCATATGTTGCCTTTGGCTCATACATCTTTCCATCCCTGTCATTGACGTTGCAGGACGGGACACTGCCTTTCATGACCTGTTCCAGAGACTCCACATGCTTTTGCTCCTTTTTTTCCAGATCGGCAAACAAATCCCGAAGCACCGGGTCCTTTGCTTCCTGTCCGTAACGTTTGTACTTCTCCACGCAGGAAAGTTCCTGTATGTGCAGATCCTCAATTGTAGCCATCTCTTTTTCTGTTAAAACCATGGTTTATACCTCTTTCTTTCCATAAGATAATCTTGTTGATTGCAGAACATGAACACTCCGCAACCTTCTCCTCTAGTATCTGTAAAAAAATACAACACATACCTGGTAAAATTTCGTCAAAAAGGGTTGAAACTTCTCACAACAGATTGTATAATTTCGTTTGTATTTTATACAATGTTTACAAAAAGGTGGATTATTTTATGGAAGAACGAGAAAAATTAAAATCCCGTCTGGGATTCATTCTCCTGTCAGCCGGATGTGCGATCGGAATCGGAAACGTATGGAAATTTCCATACACTGCCGGACAGGGCGGAGGCGGTGCCTTTGTGCTGTTTTATCTGTTGTTTCTGATTATTCTCGGACTCCCGATCATGACGATGGAATTTGCGGTTGGGCGTGCCAGCCAGAAAAGTCCGGTCAAAGCCTACCATGCACTGGAAAAACCCGGACAGAAATGGCATATCCACGGGATTATCACATTGATCGGCTGCTATCTTCTTATGATGTTTTATACAACGGTCACCGGCTGGATGCTTCATTATTTTTATATGACGGTCACCGGACAGTTTCAGGGACTGGATGCCGACGGTGTATCCGGACAGTTTACCACAATGCTGAGCAAACCTCTGACCATGGGCTTCTGGATGGTGGTAGTTGTTTGCGCCGGCGTATTTGTCTGCTCCCGTGGACTGCAGAACGGTCTGGAAAAAGTAACAAAGGTCATGATGACTTCTTTGCTTATCATCATGATCATTCTGGCGGTCAACAGCTTTTTTATGGATGGGGCAAAAGAAGGCCTTGCCTTTTATCTGATCCCGGACTTTGAACGGATGAAACAGATCGGTATTGCAAAAACCATTACGGGTGCCATGAACCAGGCATTTTTCACGTTAAGCCTTGGAATCGGCGCGATGGCAATTTTGGGAAGTTATATCGGAAAGGAACGCTCTCTGCTTGGTGAATCGGTAAATATTGCCATTCTGGATACATTTGTTGCTATCACCTCCGGACTTATCATTTTTCCGGCATGCTTTACGTTCCATGTTGACCAGACTTCCGGACCAAGCCTGATTTTTATCACCCTGCCGAATATTTTTAACCATATTCCGCTTGGCAGACTCTGGGGAAGCCTGTTCTTTTTGTTTATGTTTTTTGCAGCGTTTTCCACAATCCTGGCAGTATTTGAGAACATCATCTCCTGCGGTATGGAACTGACCGGATGCAGCCGCCAGAAATCCTGTGCCGTTAATCTGGTACTGATCATTGTACTCTCCCTGCCATGTGTACTCGGATACAATGTATGGAACTGGAAAGGTTTTTCAATCTTTGGCGGGTCTGTGCTTGACCTGGAAGATTTTCTGGTAAGCAACCTGTTCCTGCCTCTCGGTTCCCTGGTATATCTGCTGTTTTGCACAAGCCGCTACGGCTGGGGCTGGAAAAACTACACAACCGAAGCCAATACCGGAAAAGGATTAAAAATTAAAAACTGGATGCGCGGCTACATTACCTATATTCTGCCGCTGATTGTGCTTTTTATCTTTGGATTTGGCATTTATGATAAATTTTTTACAAACTAAGGAGGATTTCTTATGTATCACGCAAATGAATCACGTTACGAAACCATGAAATACCACCGCTGCGGCGACAGCGGACTGATGCTGCCGGAAGTATCTTTGGGCTTCTGGCACAATTTCGGAGATACCGGTGTTTATGAAAATATGAGACAGATGTGCTTTACGGCATTTGACCACGGGATCACACATTTTGATCTGGCAAACAACTATGGACCGCAGCCGGGCAGTGCGGAGGAAAATCTCGGGAAGATCCTTCGGGAAGAACTTTCTTCCTACCGCGATGAACTGATCATCAGTTCCAAAGCCGGTTTTGACATGTGGCCGGGGCCTTATGGAAACTGGGGCAGCCGCAAGTACCTGATTGCCAGCCTTGACCAGAGCTTAAAACGGCTCGGTCTGGACTATGTAGATATTTTCTATCACCACCGCATGGATCCGGATACGCCGCTGGAAGAAACCATGGGTGCACTCGACCAGATCGTGCGAAGCGGAAAAGCACTGTATGTCGGTCTGTCCAACTACGATGGAGAAACCATGAAACGCGCAGCTGCCATCTTAGAAGATCTGCACTGCCCGTTTATTATCAACCAGAATTCCTACAATATCTTTAACCGTACCATTGAAGAAAACGGTTTAAAACAGGCCGCAGCAGATGGGAAGAAAGGAATTATTTCTTTCAGCCCGCTCGCACAGGGTATGCTGACCGACCGTTATCTGCACGGCATTCCAAAGGACAGCCGTGTCAATACCGACGGACGTTTTCTGCATGCCGACCAGTTCGATGAAAAGCGGCTGAACAGTATCCGGAGTCTGAATGAGATTGCGGCTGCCCGTGGTGAAAGCCTCGCACAGATGGCACTCAAATGGGTCATCCGTGACGGTGTGGTCACTTCCGTTCTGATCGGAGCTTCCCGCCCGGCACAGATTCTTGAAAATCTGAAAGTGTTAAACTCTGCTCCGTTTACGGAGGAGGAACTGGAAAAAATTGATCAGTGTGCACTTTCTCTCTAGGTAAAACAAAAACCCCGGATATTTATTTCCGGGGTTTTGTCTTTTCCTGCATCTGCTATTTGACTTTGACTTTTAATTTTAAAACTTTGGTCTTCCCATTGTTTAAGGTTACTGTCACGCGAATGGACGCAGTTCCTTTTTTGTTCGATTTTATGGTACCCTTCTTGTTTACAGATGCAATTTTTTTGTTATTGCTCTGATAAGAAATGCTTTTTACATTGTCCATATTTAAGGTGGCTGCCAGAGAAACCTTCTTTTGTTTTCCCTTCTTCACCTGAACGGTTTTATTCTTCAATGTAACCGTTTTTAATATTTTCGTTGTGACCTGATCCATATCTTTCTGATCCATAAGGACGTAATTCTTATTGGAATCTGCTGAAAAATTCACATTTCCGGCTTTTGTAACCGTATAACTCTTGTCGTTTACAAGGACATAGGCACCTGTCTTTTGATCTTTTGCACACACATACAGCTTATTTCCGGTCTGTATGTCTGCTGTATTTACGGTCAGTGTATAGCTTACGTTGCCAGCCGGATCGGTGACCTGGATCGTCACATCTGTGTGTTTTCCATCGTTTTCTTCCAGTATCTGATTTATCAGATCAGCGGTCACCGTTGTTTTGATGGCTTTATTTTTCCGGGTTCCGGTAACGGTCACGGTTGGTGTATTTTGTCCGGCCGCGTTTCCATCGGACGGTGTTTGTGTACCAGCTGTATTTCCGTCAGACGGAGTTTCTACATCGGTTTTGTTTCCGTTGGACGGTGTTTCCCCTCCGGCTGTGTTACCACCCGAAGTATTTCCGCCACCAGAACTTCCTCCGGAAGATGAGCCGCCTCCAGTCGTTCCACCGCCTCCGGAAGATGAGCCGCCTCCGGTTGTTCCACTTCCTCCGGTGGAACTGTCCTCTTTGATTGTAACGGTCGCGGCTTCACTTGTCACTGTTTCGTAATAAGTCTGTCCATCCTTATCATCCGGCTCATATACTGCCTTAAACTGATAAGAACCGCCACGTTTTAAGCCTGATACAACCGTATCGGCTTCCCCATATACGAGTTTTTCCTGTGCCTTTATTATGGTTCCGTCCTGATAAAAAGAAATCGAACCAAGCGGAATACTGCCATTTCGGACTCCATCTACCTTTGCATACAGATGTACGGAATTACCGTTTTCTGTCTCTGCCGTAAGACGAATCGATGGTTTCGCCGCTGTAATGGTAAAGGTTCCGACTTTTTCCACTATCACATCGTACTGGTTTCCATCCACTTTAAACCAGACATCATAACTGCCCGGCTGCACCGGAACAACATTTTTCCCATCCTGCTGATAGAAAACTTCAGGCTTTACCTGCGAATCTACCGTCTTTCCGTTGTCCTTTCGGACTACATTTATCGTGGAAACAAAGCAGCTCTGTTTCAGCCCTGTGTATGCAGCTGTCTGCTGGATGGTATCATACTGCATCTTTACGGCAATTGGATTTACCGTCACGGTTTCGTTTGCCTGGGAAGGAAGTACCCTGTAGTTTTCATGGGCTTCTCCTGCATAAGAAACTGTAATTGCATTTTCTCCCATATGAAATCCGTTTGCCTCTGAAACCGGAATCTTTATGGCTGCCACTCCGTTTTGAAGCGTGATGCCGGATACTTCATAAGGGGTCTGGTTAATGTATACCGAAAAACCAGCAGACGGCACGTTCTGTCCCTGTAAGCTGCTATCTGTATAGACCGTCTGCACGGTAAGATTCAGTTCATCCTGCATGGACACGGCCGATGGTAATCCATTTATCGTAGTGGTTGTTTCCTTTGAAGTAACCGTCGAACCGGATGTATCCGGATCTTTGTTTACAATCAGAATTACGTTCTGTTCGATCTGTTCATCTGCTGAAAATGGACGGATTGTGATATAGTAGGTTCCTTCTTTTACCGTAGAACTCTCAGCCGTGCGATAGCACATGGGTGTGATCGTATCATCTGTAATTTCCTCATATGATACCCCCGTCATAAACATTAAATTTAACTCTGGAATACAAATAAAACTATTCTCGTCCTCTGTAACTGTTTTTGAAAAATAAGCAGTTCCATTAAATGTTACTTCATATTCCATCGGAACAACCCCTAGATCCCGATCATACTCATCCGTTTGCTCCAGCCAGGCTACCTCTGCCAGATATGGTTTTGGATTCTTATTTTCATACTCACCGACTTTTGAAATCTCCGAAACCGTTGTGGTAATTACCGGATTTTTTATGGTCATATTTTTTACCGCAACCGGTCCATCCCCTGACAACTCACTGGTTTTCCAGATTTCTCCATTTCCAGACGATGTCCGTTCCAGTGTCATTCCCGCCTGTCCGTCTGTCGGTGTAAAAGAAACCGCCGTATCCGCAGCCCTTCCAAGTTCCAGATAGGTGTGACCATACTCCGCAATTCCGGATTTTCCATTTCTTCCATTCAGGGTTTCAAATGTAAGTGCACCCGTAATGGTATCTGTAACTTTCAGCTTCTGTTCTTTTCCTAAGATCAGTCGGTTTCCTGCTGAATCCGCACTCACAATCGAATGTACCTGTGGAGTTTCCATCTGGGAAAGATCAATCGCACTTGCCCCTTCCAGCCTGACCGTACAGCTGTCCAACGCTGCCGGTGCAAATGTTCCACCGCCCTTTACTGTGAGTTTTCCTACTTTGCTTATACCTGGAATTCCGGTATAGGACTGGTCGGTATCTATGGTCAGAAATGTCTTCCCTGCGTGATTTTCAGATACTCCGTACACCTGTTTCGTGTCGGAACCGGTAAGTGAAATTTCCACATCGCCGGAAACCGTATATTGTCCATCCGCTGCCGGTGGATCCGGCTCCTGCGTGGAAAACCAGTCATCCTGATTTACATATGGTTCAATGGCACCGGATGCATAGATTTCCCCATTTTGCGTACCGGAAACGTGCGCAAGCACGATCTGTGTCTTACCGTCATATGTTCCGTTCATGGAACCGGCATAAATATTCCCCAGATTGGTACCACCACCCGTAATCAGAATCTGTGCCTCTGATCCCGGATGATTCCCCATATTCTTTCCATTCTCATAAAGGGATCCGCCAAAGATATCTACATAGCGGAATCCGCTGTCGCACATAACATTCTCAAGAACAAGTTTATGCCCATTTGCAAAAATTGCATCGTGCAGACGATTGGAAAACCGCAGCGTAATGTTTTTAAATGTCACATCCGTATTCAGGATAAATCCCCCCTTACGGTTGGAAAAAGTATTTCCATTTCCATTGACGGTCACGCTTTTATCAAAAATAAACGGTTCCGCAGCCTCGGCATTTAAAAAAGCACCACTTCCCAAAATTGAGATTTCATCCCCATTGCCGGCAGCCGCATAGGCATCCTCAAATAAATTGTAGGGATTTCCATAGCTTCCATCTCCAGAATGGGTAGAATTTCCATCTTTAAATTCCGTATAGATCGTTCTTGCCGCTGTCTGCACAGCCTCCTGCGCCTTTACCGGCACGACAGGCTGCACGGTAATACACATGGTGAGCACGATAAAAAATGCCCATAGACGTTTTGCTACATTGTCTGGTTTCATCTGATTGTTCTTTTTCATCCATTTCTCCTGATAATAAGAACAGGGGGATGAGTCAAAAACTCATTCCCCTGTCACTTCATTGATAGTCTCTACCATCATCCTAACATGGTTTCCTATCATCGTCAACAAATTTATGACCTGTTTTTATACCTATATCATCTGCTGATTTTATATTTTATTATTTCTATCTGTTCTATCTGTGTGATATCAATCTTCTGATTGAAAATATAACGAGCCCCACAATATTTCATTTCACTTGCAGATGCATAGCCATCTCCAAGCTCTTCAAGATCTGTACCATCCATGAAAGGATGTTTCTTTTTTTCAGTTCCTTTTCTGTCATCGGTAAGAGGTAACTCTCCTATGGAATATTGCTTTCCGTCTTTTGTTGTTGCAACTACATGATAAAAACACCCTTTTTCTCTCCAGTCATTGACGGGACAAATACTAACCGTATAAGGTGTAATTTCAACAGGGATTGTTTTTTTTGTTTTCTTAACATCCGCTTTTAACATCTTCTCCTTCATTGGAACAACTTTTCCCTTAACCAAAACATTTTTTAATGGCGTATTTGAATTATCCGGTGATTGAAATCCCTTATATACTTTCGGATTTTTCCACGCAGTATCATCGGAATAAAAGCCGCACACATTGATCTGAATACCATCACCTGTATCTATTACGTCCACCTTACTGGTAGTATCTAACCCACCTAACCAATAATTTGTTCCTTCCAAAGATTTTACGTTCGGAAGGAACACCTTTGCACGCATAACCTTCGTATTTGAAGCAACCTGAATTGATGATATGATTATCTTTTGTTCTTTTCTGCCATCATCTTCTCTACTGTTTGATTTTGCATCAGAATTTTTTCCACACGCACACAGACAATATAGCATTGTAAAAATTAATAAGTACAGACTGATTCTCTTCATTCATAATCCTCCAAATACATCCTGTATTTTACCATCCTACTTTCGCATATATAACACTGTCCTTATGTGCAGTTAAACCAACAAAAAACTCCAATGTCTTCCCCCTGTCTCTTATACACATCTCCGAGCCCACGAGACCTCTCTACATCTC
>ERZ1027064.1024-NODE-1024-length-11003-cov-10.762879_pt1 | contig 11003 bp, 8 predicted proteins | sample MGYA00519422_ERZ1027064 | MGnify/ENA primary metagenome ERZ1027064 (study PRJEB26926, sample SAMN06164492) | human gut metagenome | biome: ENVO:00009003; feature: ENVO:2100002; material: ENVO:00002003 | host: Homo sapiens | place: USA | collected 2012 ... | reverse complement strand
ATTATTATTACAGCATAAAATTCTATTCGGTTATTTGATATGCATAGTAGTCATAGGAAGCATGGTCGCTATTTTGTTACACGAACGTAGCCGAGTTCTTCAGATAGAGACTGAAATGAAACACCTTCACCATGTACAGCACAATGTGAATACAGCCCACCGTTACATCACGCTTCTTGCTATGCATGGCGAAACTGCACTTGCCTGGGAAGAGGACGATTATACAAGCTATTGTTCACTCCGTCTCCGCGTAGACTCTATACTGCAATCCATGCACAAGGAAAACGTGGAGTTTGTCAGCAAAGAGCAAATTGACTCCCTTAGACATATGCTTGCCAGTAAAGAAGAGCATCTTTACCAAATCATGCAGGCGTTTCGTAGACAAGAGAATTATAATGATTTGCCACTCAAAAGCTTACCCAAAGAATTTCAATCTAAAACCATTATACGCAAGAAAAAAGGACTTGCTGGTTTTTTGGGTGCAAAAGAGACAGTAAAAATTACACCTTCTGAATCTTCTGTATTACAGTCGTTAAATAAAAAAATTCTCTCCTTTCAAAGAGAACATCAGGAGTCCATAGATACGAATATTGATAGTTTGCGTAAACACAATAAGGAACTCAATAAGGAACTTCGCACCTTAATTACCTCAATGGATGAGCAGACTAAATGTATTCTTCAAGAAAAGGAACATAATCTTCAAAAATCGTACGATCAATCTACTCTTATTATAACATGGCTCGTTTCATCTGCTCTTTTTATGCTTGCTATATCTTACTTGATTATTCAAAGGGACTTACGAGAAAAAACAAGGACGAAAATACAATTGGAGGAAACAATCAAACAGAATACGGCACTCCTTAATATGCGTAAGAGTATCATCCTTACCTTGTCGCACGACATCAAGACCCCTTTGAGCATCATAACCGGGAACCTTGAATTGGCCATGAAAACGGAGGAGGAAATGCAGCGGAACATTTTCCTGAAACACATCGGGGACGAATGCCTCCATGTGGTACACCTTCTCAACAACCTGCTGGATGTGTATCACCTGAACGAGGCGAACGAGAAACGCTGGGATGTCCCGTTCAACCTTCAAGAAATGCTGGAGCGTACTGCTGCGGGATTCTCGCATATAGCCAACGACAAAGGCATCCGGTTTGTCAGTGATTTCAAGGATACGGAAGTCAGGCTGTATGGCGATGCGGTCCGCATTGAACAGATTATGCACAACCTGCTTGCCAATGCGGTTAAATTCACCGAATCCGGCACAATCAGTTTCCATGTCCGTTATCACAACGGAATTCTGACGCTGGAAATCAAGGATACCGGCATTGGAATGACCGAGGAGACGCTTTCACGTATCTTCCGTCCTTTCGAGCGCAAGGATTCTGCCGCCAATGCCGACGGACATGGCTTGGGACTGTCCATCACGCAAGGGCTCGTAAAGCTGCTTGACGGAAATATCAAGGTGACAAGTTCCATCGAGCAGGGAAGCACGTTCCGTGTAACCCTTCCGTTACGGCAAACGGATGAACCGGTGGAAAACGAGGAGCCGGTTGAGCTGCATCTTGAACACCTTCCTCATCGTGTACTGATCATCGATGACAACATCATGCAGAGGGATGTCATCAAGCAGATGCTGGAACGCAACGGTATAGCATGTACGGCATGCGCTTCGGTCAAAGAGGTGGTCAAGGCCATGCGCGACATGGATTACGACGTACTTCTCTCTGACATACAGATGCCCGGTACCGACGGATTCGAACTGCTTGCTCTTTTACGTGGCTCAACCATCGGCAATTCGCGTACAATACCCATAGTCGCCATGACCGCACGCAGCGATTACGGGAAGAAAGACTATCAGGAAGCTGGATTTGCGGCCTGCATCTATAAACCGTTCTTTCTTTCGGATTTGTTAGGTCTGCTTTCGACCATAAAGACTTGCCGGAAGGATGAAAACCGGAAGGTGGACTTCAGCACGATGCTGGCAGAGGTCGATGACAAGGCAAAACTGTTAGGCTCCTTTATTGAGCAGTCAAGACAAGACGCGGATGAACTCGCTTCGGCTATGCATGGCAATGACCGGAAAAGGCTGCGTGAGATTGCCCACCGTATGCAGCCGATGTGGGAACTGTTGCAGATGGAAGATACCTTGTCCGCCTATCGGAGCCTGCTAAAAGACAGTACCACAGGCGATGACACCGTATGGGAATATACAAAACGAATCATGGAATATACCGCCAAGCTAATAGCGGAAGCGAAGAACGAAATAAAAAAACTAGAAAATGAAACGGAAAATACTGATAGTTGAGGACAACATAAGCCTGTCGCAGATGCAGAAGGACTGGTTTTCACAGGCGGGGTATGATGCGGTGACGGCCATGAACGAACCGGCTGCCCGCTCGTTGATACGTAAGATCGCATTCGATTTGATTCTTTCGGATGTGCGTCTGCCGGAAGGGGACGGCATCTCCCTGTTGGAATGGCTCCGTAAGGAAAAGAAGGATATCCCATTCATCATCACAACCGAATATGTATCGGTTTCGGATGTAGTACGTACCATCAAACTGGGTGCAATAGATTACCTGCCCAAACCGGTACACAGGGAGCATCTGCTGGAACTGACCGAGGATGTGTTCCAGCCTATGGTCACGGTACGGAAGAAGGAGAAGGTGCTGTTTCACCGGACAAGTCCAAAAATTGAACAGGTGGAAAAATACGCCCGTCTGGTGGCCCCTTCTGAAATGGCTGTAATGATACTCGGTGCCAACGGAACCGGAAAGGAATCGGTAGCACAAAGTATTCATCAATGTAGTGAACGCTGGAATAAACCTTTCGTGGCGGTGAATTGTGGGGCATTGCCCCGTGAACTGGCAGCCTCTCTTCTTTTCGGACATGAAAAAGGAGCATTTACCGGTGCCGATACCGCCAAGGCGGGCTACTTCGGTATGGCGAAAGGCGGAACATTATTTTTGGATGAGATCGGAACAATGTCTTATGAAATTCAATCCATGCTTCTCCGTGTGTTACAGGAAAGTACCTATACACCAATCGGCAGCAGTAAGGAACGAGTAGCAGATGTGCGGATCGTCTCTGCCACAAACGAGGATTTGCAGCAGGCTATCAAGGAGGGGCGGTTCAGGGAAGACCTCTATCACCGTTTGAACGAATTTGAAATTCAACAACCATCGTTAGCTGAATGCCCGGAGGACATCCTTCCCTTGGCTGAGTTTTTCCGTGAACGCTATTCAAGGGAGCTGAAACGGGAAACAAGTGGTTTTTCCGATAATGCCAGAAGCAGGATGCTTGCCTATTCATGGCCGGGTAATGTGCGTGAACTGCAAAACCGGGTGAAACGCTCCGTGCTTGTTTCGGAATCACCGGTATTGGAAATGGAAGGTTTGGATACAGAAATCCATCAGCATGATAGTGAATCAACTGCCACACCTGCTATCCGCCCACTAAAGGACGAAGCGCAGGAGAAAATGAACATCATCAATGCCCTTAAAGCCTGCAACGGACACCGGGAACAGGCGGCATCGATGCTCAAGATCAATCCGGCAACGCTGTACAGAAAGATGAAAAAATACGGGTTGAATTAAAAAATGATGTCCGTAGCTAATGCAAATCTCGCTGAATATGTGTACTTTTGCAAGTAAATAGAGAAAAAGCGGCATATCGTCTGTGAGACGGTTGCCGATTGTATATAACATAAGAGCGCAAGCTTCTCAGACAGAAATCTGGTAAATTGACGTTAAAGGAGAATGATTGCGTAATGCTTATGCTATGCTTTGTCATAGCGTGGTATTGCGTATTCTCCTTTAGGCTTTACCAGAGCCGCTGTCTGAGTGCGTGATAACCACGCTTCTTTTTTTGACAGATGGCATGGCAAAGATACAGGCAGTAACGGTAATGACGCTGGACGGTTTCCTGCCGGAACCTGACAACGTGCTGACGCAATGGGTAATGAACCATAGAAAAGGGTTTGTTCATTGGCGGGAACACTGCAATGCCTGGATTCTACCTCACTCCATTCTGGATCTGCTCTGCGAGAAAGACCACAAAAACGCTTCTTTTACCTATCTGGCAGAAGTTCATGATGCAGAATCCCTTGAACTTCTGCGGGGACTTTTCCACTACAATCTTGTGGATGAATTTATAGTTTATCTGTTTCCTTATTCTATGGGAAAGGGACATTCCGTACAGAACATTCTTCCTTCCCGGCAGTGGCAGTTGCATAAAGCCGTTGCTTTTTCCAACGGTATCTGCCGTCTGATTTACCGCAATCCTTGCAGGATGTAACTTGCATTTTGCGAGATTTCTTGCATCCTGCAAGGGCTTATTTCCATCATTTCTTTTCTCTGAAAATTTTTATTTCACTGTATTTCAATGGAATATCGATGCTATTCCATGAAACATGGTGACATTGGCATACCGTTAGCCCTATACCATAATATAACCTGTTGCGCGACAAGGTGTAATCACCCGATTATTTACACTCAAAGACAGACCGTATTATGATACAGATAGACCGTGAAACCTTCCAGATGATGCTCCATCAGATCATGGAACGGTTCGACAAGATTGAAGACAGACTGAACCGCATGAACCGCCAGACTTCCGCCCTTGACGGCGACAAGCTGCTGGACAATCAGGACATGTGCGAGCTGCTCGGCATAACCAAACGCACCCTCGCACGGTACCGCCAGAAGAAACTCGTGGCGTATTACATGATTGACGGGCGTACCTATTACAAGTCTTCTGAGGTAGAGGCATTCCTCAACCAGAAGGGAAAACGTATGCCGGGCAAGGTGAAAAACCAGGTGGAATAATAAAACAGAAAAGAATATGGAACTTGTATGTATTGACAAACAGACTTTTGAAGAGCTGCGTATCCGCTTCTGCAAATTTGAGGAACGGATGACACACATTTGCCGACCGGTAGAGGACCTCGGCCTGAAAAACTGGCTGGATAACCAGGAAGTGTGCGATGTGCTCCGCATCAACAAAAAGACTCTTCAGGCATATCGGGCCAAAGGGATACTTCCCTTCAGCCGTATAAAGAACAAGCTCTTCTACAAGCCGGAAGATATACAGAGATTGTTGGATTTGAGTTATCACCCTTTAATAAAGAGCAGATTATGAGCTATCATTTCATAGACAGGAAAGACCCGCACATTGATGTGATGTTTCAGGGATTGGAGAAATTGGAGAAGATGCTTTCGGTATTGGAGGAAATCCCGAGAACGCTCTTCAACGGTGAACGCTTCCTTACGGATGAAGAACTTTCCAATGTCCTGCGGGTGAGCAGACGCACATTGCAGGAATACCGTACATCCGGTGTAATCCCTTACTACCTGGTACAGGGAAAGGCTCTCTATAAAGAATCCGACATTATGAAAATACTGGACGATGCCTATAAGCGGTGCCGGGAAGAACAACGCTGGGTATAGCTGGCATCATTAAAGTCAGAACGGAGAAACGACCTGCCGGGTTGCGGTTGTTTCTCCGTTCTCCTTTTCATACGGCTTGCGATTTCCGTTTCCGTTTTTTCTTTGTCGTGAAATCCTCTTCACATAATTCTATGCTGTTACCGAAGCCGGTGGCTCTCAAGCGTTTCATGTCCTCGTCCACTTTTGTGTCCGTGACCTGCGCGTAAATTTGCGTGGTGGAAATGGAGGTATGTCCCATCATACGGCTTACCGTCTCTATCGGGACACCTAACGAGAGAGTGATGTGGGTTCCGTAATTATGCCGGGCCTGGTGGAAGGTCAAATCAAATCCATAGGCCTTTCCCAATTCTTTTGTCAGCATGATAAAATAACAGCGTCCGTAAATGTTGAACACCTTGTCCCCGGTTCTCTGGCTACGGTACTTCTCTATGATTTGGAGAGGAATATCCAGCAGACGGACAGAGGAAAGCGTATCGGTCTTTTGGCGGTGGATATGAATCCACCAAGTGCCGTCGTCTGCCTGCGTAATATCATTTACTGACAACCTCTTCAAATCCGCATATGCCAGTCCGGTAAAAGTCGAAAAGATGAACATATCCCTCACGAATTGTAATTGCGGCTTCTCTACGGGAGTAGTCATCAATGTCTTGAGGTCCTCCAGCTTCATGTGGCGGCTTCTTCTTTTGGGGAGTTCGGGGTGCAGACGGCAGTATGGATCCCGTCTCAACGTGCCCTGGCTGACAGCCCGCACCGTAAGTTTCTTCAAGCGGTACAGATGCTCATGCACGCTTTTGGGCTTCAGGTTGCGGTCGGTGCGCAGGAAAACTTCAAAATCATCATAGAACACCCTGTCAAGACTTCGCAACGTGACATCTTCCATACCCTTCTTTTCCCGTACAAATGCGGAAAGATGTTTGTATGAACGCTGATAGGACTCGTATGTCTCCCGTATGCGGTCTATCCCGACACGTTTCTTGAATTCCTCATTATGCTCCCTGAAGAGAGCCAGCAGGGTAAGCGGTTTCTGTCCGATACCTTTGACTGCATTCTTGACCAGTTCTGCCGTGATGAAACCCAGGCTGTTCTTTATCCGATCATAATGTCCGACTATCTCGCTTGTCAGGTCATCTATGGCGCGGTTCACAGTAACGGCATTCTCGCTTCGTCCATCTGCACGTCCTTTCTCCGGATTCCAGATAGCCGGATTGACAGATACTTTGGTACCTATCTGAGCCCATTCGGCATCGATGCTCACCTTGCACAACAACTGGCACATCCCGTCCTTGCGTATTTTTGTACGGTTGATATAAAACAGCACGGCAAATGTGCTGCGGCGTTTGGTATTCTGTTTCTCAATATTCTGTTCCATATACTTTCCATTTTAGGGTTTATTAAATGACGACAGAAAAGCGTTCTGAAATTTTCCGGTTCAGTGCCTTTGTATCGGCATCTATCTTGTCATCGGTTACTTTCGCATAAATTTGGGTGGTTTCTATCTGACTGTGTCCGAGCATTTTGCTGACTGTTTCAAGGGGTACGCCATGGGAAAGTGTTATTTCCGTAGCGTATGTATGACGGGCGGCATGAAAGACCAACGGACGGTTTATGTGGCAGATTTGCGCAATCTCTTTCAAATAATGGTTCAGCATAGAATTGCAGTACATCGGCAGCAACTTGTCATCGGGAGCAGTGTCGCTGTACTTCTTCAGAATCTGTAGTGGCAAATCAAGCAGCGGAATCTCAAATTCTATTTTGGTTTTCTGTCTGGCACTTTTTATCCACCATGTCCCATCTTCTGCTGAACATAGGTTGCTTTTGGTCAGCAGACACATATCTCTATATGAAATCCCGGTAAAACAGGAAAACAAAAACATATCACGGACATGATATAATGTCTGTCTGTGAAGCGGAGTGATCATGATTCTGTGTAACTCTTCTGCCGTGAGATATTTCTGTATGGCTTTAGGACGCACCGGCTCGTATCCCAAAAACGGACTGGCGGTAATGATACCGTCAGCGATGGCTTCGCCGACAATCGTTTTCAGTTGTACGGTCAGATTGATGATTGTTCCGGGGGCGAGATTGCGTTCTGTCCGAAGGTACAAATCATACTTGTCAACAAAGGAACGGTCCAGTGCTGAGAACGGAATATCGGAGAGTTTGTATTTTGTCTGCAAGAATCTTTCGATATGGTTGTAGGCATTCCGATAAGCACGCAAGCTTTTCATGGTACGGTTTACTCCCACACGCTTTTCAAAACAACTGATAAATCGTCTGAAGTAGCCCAAAAGAGTTTCCTGTCCGCTGGCCATTCCTAGCAGAATACTTTTTACCTCTTCTGCTGTCACACCGTCACGAACAGCCGACAGTTCTGAGTAGATACTTAAAGCCATTGCACGAATCTCGTCCAGACGGTTGTTTATTTCCTTTGCAGCCATACTCTTGCCTAACGCACGTCCGGAAGTCCAGCGCGACTGTGAAACTTTCATCTTCACACTGAATGCCGCTTCCGAGTATTTTCCGACACTTAATTTAGCCATTACAGGGCAGTTTCCGTCAACATCCGCCTCGCTCTTTTTAAGGTAGAACGATACCTTTACATTTGCTTGATTCATAACTAATTCCTTTGTTTGCAAAATTATTATATAGCGAGCAAATGAATGGCATGAAAAATATAGCGGAACGGAGAATAAGGTCCTTCGCCTAACAAACAAACCCTGTCTTTTTTTCTAATACGGAAAAATATGACTAAGTTTGCATGATAGACATAGCAAGAAACATCGTTCCATGCAGTGATAAACAGGATATGAAAAGTAGAAATGGAAGCTATTTCCAACCCTCTTTTTCAACCCGGAAAAGGCAACGGATAAGTAGCGATTTGTTTTCCGAACTCCCTCAAAAACGGTCAAAAACCACAATTGGAAGAATCTGGAACAAAGCTACATATTTCTATAGTTCTCAAACACTTTGCACTATTTTCTCAAAAGTTATCCGAATGTGGGCGAGTTTTTTCATATTTGTTTCACCTTCTTTTAAATATGGCAATCGTTTATTAGGATCCCATTTTATTGTTTGTACTTTTGTTAATTCTTTTACTGCATCACCACCAGATAAACGACCAGTCAACTCAGTCTTAGAGAATATTTCGTTATATGCATAAAAACATTCCAACATATCAGTAAATCGAAGTACTCGTTTAAATAAACGACGAGTATACTTAGTAAATTCAAGATAGAATTGAGCATCAGTTTTTCCTACCTCTTTTAATGAGTTGAAATAAGAAATTATCGAATAATAATAGTCTGCAGCCTCTATAAATGACTTATCATTAATCTCTAACAATGCTTTATTTTTACGTTCATACAGTGCTCGATGTACAAATAAAATTGCAGCTAAACGCATTTGAGTAGTCATCTGAGTACGTCCAGTAGGCATTATACCAATATATTTGCGTTTAGAAACGTACGACCAATTATCATTTTCTCCTTGTTTATCCCTTTTATAGAAAGCAAAAAACGAGTCATCATAATCTGTTCCATTTTTAGGAAAGATACAAATATCCCGATCATATAGAGCTCGCACTTGAAAACTGGTATTACGTGTGGTAGCTGTTGATGATATAATCTTAGGACGAATCACAAGCCCATCCTGCCTTTTGTATGAACACAACTGATCAATAGCTGCTTCAAACAAACTTACTGCAGAACCCAATGGACCTAATAACAAATGTAATTCATCTTGAATAATCAAATCTGGTGGATTGCATCCTGTACCATTTCCAAATAAACGTCTAGAATCTGCACACGCTTCATTTACATTAACTCGGCGTGCAAGTTGAGCAAATTTATCTACAGTCCCAAATAGTAATGTTGGCGGCTCTTCATATACATGGTCATCACAAAGTCTGATAGGCAGATAGTTTCGTTTTCCATATGTACATTTTTTGTTACTACATCCAAAATAATAATGATCAACAGATACTTCTTTATCTCTAAGCAAAGAACCACACCAAGGACAACGATCTAGTGGTATTTGTCCATGTCCTCCATCAGAAACCCAGTTTTTTCGAATTTCTTCAGCTAGATTTTTATAATGATTAGGCAATGAACTTTCTCCAACAAATAGACCAATAGAAATTTCTTTATCTCCTAAATTGTATTTATCCCATTTCCTAATCTGTTCTAATGCAAGAATAAGTCGTAACGCACGTTGAAATTGTTGAGTTGTAAGTAAGCGTAATGTATAACGCATTATTGCAGCAACGCCATCGCCAGCTCCATTTTTAAGCAACAATCTACGATTTATTATGACTAATGCAATTATACCCAAATAAGACTCAGTCTTACCTCCACCGGTTGGAAACCATACAAGATCTACTAATTCATTGCGTTTTTCCCATTTTGGATCACACTTACTTTGGAAAATTCCATCAAGATTAAGCAAAATAAACGCAAGCTGGAAAGGTCGCCATGCAGCTACAACTCCAGGAAAAATTGTAGTATCTAGCGCTTTATCTTTATAATATTCAAAACTTAAAATTTTTTCATCCTTTAAGACTTGTTCTTGATTATTACTTTTACTATGCCAAAGCTGCATAAACATAGCAGTATTCATTAATCGAAAAATCTTCATCTTATCAGGATTTGTCAAGAATTCATCAATATTATTCTTTATTCTCTGATAGTCCTTCTCACATTTAGTAATATTCTCTCGTCCAATCGAGTTGCCAGCAGCATCTAATTGCTTTATCCATATTTGATATGAATCAGCAAATTTACGAAGGCCTTCAACAATCTCAGTATCTGTATTAGAAGAAAGGACAGAAAGCCACTTAAATTGAAGATATTGATTATCTTCTACATATTTCTTTGGTAAGAATTTGTTAGTCTTTTCATCAAAAATGTGTTTAGTCTTATCTCGTGGTTCTGGTTCTACATCAGGTGTTTCAACAGACGGCATAAACTCTGAACAAACGTGTATAATTCCATTATTATCATAGTACCAATTTGCAGAACAGATGTGGCCAATAGCATAATCTTCAATATTACGATAAAGATACTGCAAACTGCTTACTTCACAATCATCAAGTTCTGGATTTATTTCGTTTCTATATGGTATAATTTCAGAACTCGAGACGTCAATTTTAACTCCAAAAAATGTTAACTCATTAATCTTCTCTGCAACAATAGAATAGTAATACTTAGTATCAACCTTAACCTTAGTAGAGTCATTAGCAAGCATTACTTTTAAATATGTCTTACCATTGATTCCCTTATAAATCTGTAACCATATGGACAAAGAAGCTTCGACTTCAGGAGTAAGAGTATACTTTACTATTCCTTTTGTAACACCTTCTTTAGGGGGGATTATGATCTTTCTCTTCCCTGATTCAAAATCAAAAGCAAATGCTGATAAATCAATTTCTTTACAAAAGTTTGTTCCTACCCAGAACCCGAATCCTTTAGAATCACATATGGATAGTATATCTTCAAAATAAGATCTGTCTCTTATACACATCTCCGAGCCCACGAGACCTCTCTACATCTC
>ERZ1027064.1023-NODE-1023-length-11009-cov-4.407796_pt1 | contig 11009 bp, 10 predicted proteins | sample MGYA00519422_ERZ1027064 | MGnify/ENA primary metagenome ERZ1027064 (study PRJEB26926, sample SAMN06164492) | human gut metagenome | biome: ENVO:00009003; feature: ENVO:2100002; material: ENVO:00002003 | host: Homo sapiens | place: USA | collected 2012 ... | reverse complement strand
ATAAGAGACAGCGACGGCCTGTTCGATATGCTGGGCGCAGAGACCTATGAGCGTCTTGTGGAAAAGCAGATCATCGAGGTTGCACCGCTGGCCTATATGCGCGGTCGGACGCTGGACGATTCCTTCATCATCCTCGACGAAGCGCAGAACACCACCCCGGAGCAGATGAAGATGTTCCTCACCCGCATGGGCGTCGGCTCTAAAGTAGTCGTTACCGGCGACGTCACTCAGATCGACCTGCCCGACCGCACCCGCAGCGGCCTTGTGGATGCACTTCAGGTCCTCAAGGGCGTGAACGGCATCGCGCAGTGCTACTTCACTGAAAAAGACGTGGTGCGCCACCGTCTGGTGCAGGAGATCATCAAAGCCTACGAGGCCGCTGCCCACCCGGCTAAACACTGAAAAAAACAACCCCGGCGGCATACCACAGAAACCGGGGTATTCGCTCAATAGAATGTAGAAACGAAAGGAGCGGACGATTTATGTCCAATAAAGTTTTGATCACCAACTCGCAGAAAGCGATCAAGGTCCCCTCGGGCCTTCGCATCCTTATCCGCCGCGCTTGCAACGCTGTGCTGGAATATGAGCATTTTGACGACCCGGCGGAGATCAGCGTGACCTTCGTGGACAACGCAGCCATTGCTGAGCTGAACAACCAGTACCGCAACAAGCCGATGCCCACGGATGTTTTGAGCTTTCCTCTGGGGGAGAACGGCGTTTATGATGTGGACGAGAACAACGGCTGCAAGATGCTGGGCGATATCGTCATCAGCATGGAGCGCGCCATGGAGCAGGCCAATCTGTATGGGCATCCGCTGCAGCGGGAGGTAGCCTTTTTGACCGTTCACTCCATGCTGCATCTGCTGGGCTACGACCACGAAAACGGCGGTCTGGAGGCCATGCGTATGCGCGAAAAAGAAGAGGCTGTGCTGCTGCAGCTGGGTCTGCCCCGCACGGTCAGCTATACGGAATGATATCCCAGAACATAAAAACAAGACAGGAGTTCGCTTTGAGTACTACAACACCCGTTCAGGAGCATTACGACACCTCCTCTGTATTCGTTGCTGTCATCGGACGGCCGAACGTGGGCAAATCCAGCCTGACGAACCTCTTGGTCGGCGAGAAAGTGGCTATCGTCACCTCTAAGCCCCAGACTACCCGCACCCGCATTACCGGCGTGATCACCCGGGGGCCGCTGCAATATGTGCTGCTGGACACCCCCGGTGTGCACAAAGCCCACAACAAGCTGGGCAAGCGCATGGATAAGACCGCCAGCGATTCCATTGCGGATGTGGATGTTTCCATGATGCTGTTCGAGCCTTACGGCGCGCTGAACGAATCTGAGATGGCACTTGTGGAGGCGCTGCACCGCAGCGGCCCGGCCATTGCAGTCATTAATAAGACCGACCTTGTTAAAGAACCTGCCGATTTGGAAACCCGCAAGGCAGAGCTGAAGGCGCTGGGCGTGTTCGATGAGATTTACACCATCAGTGTGCGCAATAAGGAAGGCAGTGAGGAACTGTTCGATGCCTTGAGCCGCTATGCCGTGGAAGGCCCCCATTACTTTGATGATGACGCCTATACCGATATGCCGGAAAAAGAATTGGTGGCTGAGGTCATCCGCGAAAAGGCACTGCTCTTTATGCGGGACGAGATTCCGCACGGCATTGCGGTAGTGGTGGAGCGCTTCAAGGAGCGCCCGGGCACAGACCTGATCGACATTGATGTGAACATCTACTGCGAGCGGGAGAGCCACAAGGGCATGGTCATCGGCAAGGGTGGTGCCATGCTCAAAAAAATCGCCAGCGCTGCCCGTGCTGACTGCGAGGAGTTTTTGGGCTGCCGGGTCAATCTGCAGTGCTGGGTCAAGGTAAAATCCGACTGGCGGGATAACGAATTTTTGCTGAATAACTTCGGCTTTAAGCAGAATTCCTCCAACCGCTGAGTGATGCCAAAGCAGGACAGTTTTCCCTTGTATGCTGTGCTAGAATCAGGCTGACACTATAACAAAAGCAGCCTGTGCACAGAAAAGGGAAGGAGTGCTGAAGATGGATGCTGCTGCAAGCTGGCAGGCCTTTGCCTGCACGGGGAACATTCTCCGTTATCTCGACTACAAACAACTGGTGCAGCTGCCCGCCGAGCATCCGGCAGGAGAAACGGACGATGGAACCATTTGTGACCATGGGTCTGGTACTGAAGGAGACCCGTTATAGAGAAGCAGACCGCATTTTGACGATCCTTACCCCGAAACTGGGCGTGATCACAGCAATGGCTGCAAACAGCCTGCGGCTGAAAAGCAAGCTGTTCAGTGCCTGCGGGCTGTTCTGCTATTCGGAGTTTACACTGGTGCCCGGACGCAATATGTATACCGTGCGGGAAGCCGATGTGCAGAACATCTTCCATGGCATTTCCTCCTCCATTGAAGGGGTAAGCCTTGCCATGTATCTTACCGAATTGGCCGCTGCGCTTTCGCCTACCGGAGAGGAAGCAGCCCGGGAGCTGCGTCTGGTGCTGAACAGTCTGTATATGATCAACGAGCACCGCACCGACCTGCGGGTGATCAAGGCAGTATTTGAGCTGCGCACCATGAGTGAGTGCGGCTTTATGCCGCAGATTGTCTGCTGCCGGGACTGTGGCACCTACGATGAAGGAGATGCCTTTTATCTGGACGCACAGGAAGGGCATCTGCTCTGTGCGTCCTGTGCGGCAAAGGCAGGCAAGAACTGCAATCTGGACAAGGCTGCGCTGTTTGCACTGCGCCACATCTGCTTGGTAGAGGACAAAAAAATATTTGCATTCAAGATCTCTGTGGGCAGTCTGGAAAAGCTTTCCGCAGTGGCTGAAAACTATGCTCTGACGCATCTGGATAAGCCGCTGAAAAGCTATGCCTTTTTGAAAAGCGTGCTGCCCTGACCAAAAAGGAACAGTATGGAAACAAGCTACTTAAAAACATTAGAACTGGATAAGATCATTGCGCGTGCAGCGGAGGGCTGCGTATGCAAGGAAGCCCGTGCTATGCTGCTGGCCATTGAGCCGCAGTGCGACCCGGACGAGGTGCGCTACGCACTGGAGCAGACGGACGCCATCAACACCCTGCTGATTAAAAACGGCTCGCCGCGCTTTGGCGGGGTAGAGGGGGTCAGTCAGCTTGCCGCCCGTGCCGTAAAGGGCGGCGTGCTTTCCATGGGCGAACTGCTGATGGTGGCCGGTGCGCTGCGCAATTTTCAGAATCTTTCAAGCTGGTATGGAGCATCGGAGCACGATGCTCTGCCGACAGATGATCTGTTCTATGCACTGGCACCGCAGCCAAGTCTGGAACAGCAGATCTCCAGCGCCATTCTGGCACCGGATGCCATGGCGGATACCGCCTCCCGCACGCTGGCAGAGCTGCGCAAAAAGATCCGCGCCACCGAAAACAGCATCCGCGACCGGCTGGAAAGCATGGTGCGCAATATGGACACCTCCAAATACCTGCAGGAGAGTGTGGTTTCCATGCGCAACGGCCGGTATGTTGTGCCGGTCAAGAGCGAATACCGCGGCGAGGTGAGCGGTATCATCCACGATGTATCCTCTACGGGCGCTACGGTGTTCGTGGAACCGCAGGCTGTGGTGGAGGCAAACGCCCGCATTCTGCAGTACCGCGCACAGGAGGCACAGGAGATCGAGCGCATTTTGGTGGCCTTTACCGCACAGGTGGCCGCCATTGAGCCGCAGTTCCAGTACAGCTACAAGGCCATGCTGGAAATCGACATCCTGCTGGCAAAGGCGCGGCTTGCACTGGAGTTGAAGGCCTTCAAGCCCGCTGTGCGGACGGATTCTTCCTTTAATCTGATCCGTGCCCGCCACCCGCTGATCGATCCGCAAAAGTGTGTTCCTGTGGATATTGCACTGGGCGGGGAATACGATTCCCTTATCATCACCGGCCCGAACACCGGCGGTAAGACGGTCACCCTGAAAACCGCCGGTCTGCTGTGCGCCATGGCACAGTGCGGTTTTTTGATTCCTGCTGACGAGCGCAGCGAGATCTGTGTGTTTGATGAATTTCTGGTGGATATCGGCGACGAACAGAGCATTGAGCAGAGCCTTTCCACCTTCTCCGGCCACATGAAAAAAATCACCGGTATTCTGGAACTGGCTATGCCGCACACCCTTGTGCTGCTGGACGAGCTGGGTGCCGGTACCGATCCCGCCGAGGGCGCCGCGCTGGCAGTTGCCATCATTGAGGAGTTGCGCCGCCGTGGTGTGCTGCTGATGGCGACCACCCACTATGCGGAACTGAAGGTTTTTGCACTGGAGACTAAGGGTGTGGTCAACGCCAGTTGCGAGTTTGATCTGGAGACCCTGCGTCCCACCTATAAGCTGAGTGTGGGCGTACCGGGCAAATCCAACGCATTCCTGATCAGCGAAAAGCTGGGCATCCCCAGCCGCGTCATTGAAGCGGCTCAGCAGCATCTGTCTGCCGAGGATAAGCGTCTGGATGCGGTTCTGGGTCAGCTGGACGACTTGAAGCTGCAGCTGAAGGAAAGTCAGAACGAAGTGGAGCAGCTGCGCAACGAAGCTTCCCATCAGCTGGAAGCAGCCCGCAAAAAGCGGGATGAACTGATCCAGCAGGGCGAAAATGAATTGGAAGCTGCCCGTGCCAAGGCGCGCACGCTGGCACAGCAGGTGGAAACGCAGGCCTACGCACTGACCGATGAACTGCGCCAGCTGCAAAAGGACGAGCGCATGAGCGCCCAGCAGAAGGCGCAGCGTGCCCGCGAAATTGCCAAAAAGGAGACCGAAAAGCTGTTTGCCGGTACGGAGGTGGTGCATAACCCCGTCAAGGAGTTTGTACCGCTGAAGGATGTAAAGGTGGGACAGGAGGTCTGCATTGCAGAATTGAACCAGCTGGCCACCGTTCTGGCGCTGCCAGACAAAAACGGCGATGTTCTGGTGCGTGCCGGTATCATCAAGACTAAGGTGCCCCTCAAGGGCCTGAAGCAGCCGGAAAAGCTGGTAAAAGAATCCACTGCGCCTAAGACAAAGGCGCAGCAGCGGTATTCCCGCCTGACCGGCGATACCAACCGTCCCAACGGCAGGGTAGAGCGCGTACAGCGCACCGCCAAAATGGAGTGCAATCTGCTGGGACTTACGGTGGATGAGGCACTGTCGGAGGTGGATTCCTTTATTGACCGCGCCATCCTGAACGGACAGACGGTGGTTTATCTGATCCATGGCAACGGCACCGGCGCACTGCGCACCGCCATCCATAAGCATCTGCGCGGCAACCGCATGGTAAAAAGCTTCCGTCTTGGCCGTTACGGCGAAGGCGAAAGCGGCGTGACGGTTGTAGAACTGAAATAACCCCAAAGGACTGCCTTTTGAAAAATTGGCAGTCTTTTTTTGTTGCAGTGCAGGGAAAAGGCGAGTATACTCGTATTATAAATGTAAAACGAACAGGAAGTAAAACTTTATGCCAACCAGTCAGCGCAGACCAGTAAATAAACATAGCAAACGTAAAACGCACCGCTGCAAAATGAGGAACCGGTTTTTACACGGTTTGCTGTTTGTTTTTGCGGCACTGATGCTCTGTTTCGGCCTGTTTTTATGGAAGGCGGCGCTGGAACTGAACGCACCCGCAGAATCCGCAGTCTCAGTCTCAGCGGAGGACTTTCGCCCTGTGGTGGGCGACCCGCCGTACCGTGTGGCAGTGGACGCCGGACATGGCGGCAACGACCCAGGCGCAAGGGGAGTAGTCGAGGAAAAACAGGTCACAGCAGCAACGGCTGCTGCGCTGCTTCAGTGGTTAGAGCAGGACCCGAATTACATTCCGCTGCAGACCCGGGAAAGCTTTGATGCAACCGCCACGCCTGCCCAGCGTGCAGCCGTAGCCAGCGCTCAAAGCCCGCAGCTGCTGCTGTCCATCCACGGCAACTCCGCAGCCAATGGCTCTACGGCAGCCGGGTTTGAATGCTATCCGGCAGTGCCCGGGCGTACATGGCATCAGGAAAGTTTTTATTTTGCAAAACTGCTGGCCGGTGGAATGCAGAGCATCGGCGCAAGGCTGCGCGGGCGAGGGGGAGTGCGTTACATTTATTATCTGGAAAACGACCAGAAGCAGCTGGTGGAGAATACCTACACGCAGGTTCGGCCTGAGCGCAGCTTTACGCTGCTGGAGGATGTGGATTGTCCGGCAGTGTTGGCAGAGCAGTGTTTTGTGACGAACGATGAGGATGTGGAGCATTTTGGCAGTGAACAGGGCTGCAAGACTGTGGCACGCATTTATTACGAAGCCATCTGTACATACTTCGGCACAGAACCGCTACCGGTGAAATGAACATCGCACCACCAAAGGAAAAGAAACGATACTGCAGGCATAAGTTGAACGCTTGAACATGCTGGTAATACGTCCAGCGGCGCAGAAGCGGGCATGTGTAAACTGAATAGCATCCACAGAAGCTGCCGAAAATCTGACAGAAAGAGAGAAGGGCAGCTTCTCTTTTTAATTGTACATGTTTCGTATAATGCACGTTATGCGAAACTTAGGGAAGTGAAAAATGCCCATTTCCCGGATTTTTGGCGTTCCAGCCTCAGCTGGCTCATTTTCGGGCTTAGTTCAGCCGTTCTGCACATTCTGCAATTTTTATCATATTTTATGGTTTTATTTGTCTCATGCTTACAGATGCTTCCTGTGTTATGTGCTGCTGCATCGGTTCATTTGTAATTCATTTTATTCCAGTAAGCATCCAGTAAGCATCTAGGTGCTTGCTTTATAACATTTGTTTTTGTGTAGACATTACGTTGCGCGTTTCTATGGATGCTCCTGTATGTATTGCTGCTGACTGCTTATAATGTAAATTATAAAGACCCATGACGTTATCCGGTCAAGCCGGATCGCGCCATAGGTCTTTGAATCGTCTCAGACGTTTTGTGCAGGTTTAAGTATCGATCTATGAATCGTTGGTTTCTTCGTTGGACATTGCCGAGATATCTGCCCGGAAGCCATCCTGTGCAGCGCCCTCAAAGGCCGCCATAGGGCCGGACGGCTCAGAAGCGTCCTCTCCCGCTGGGTCATTTTCAACAGATGTCTCCCCTGCTGCATCTGTTGTATCCAAACTTGCTTTTGCAGCATTGATGGGTAGTACCTTGCCCAGCGGGTTTTCCTCAATGGCAGAGCGCACCTGAAATTCTTGTAAGTGCGTATAAATTTGTGTTGTTCCCACACTGCTGTGCCCCAGAAGCTGCTTGAGGGTAAGGATATCCACATTGCCGGTCTGATACATCAGCGTTGCGGCGGTGTGCCGCAGCTTATGGGTGGAAAAGCCCTTCAGCCCCGCAGCCTTCATTGCACCGGAGATCAGCTGTTCTACTCTGCGGTTCGAAATACGTTCCTTGCGCATACGGGTAATAAACACCGCTTTTTCCTTGGGTGAAAGTCCCTCCATGGTGTTGCGCTTGCGCAGATATAGTTGCAGTGCCTCCACGCAGGCATCATTCAGGTAGACCATACGCTCTTTATGGCCTTTGCCGAACAGGCGGATCTGACGCTGCTCTAAATCGATGTCTCCAAGGTCCATGCCTACCAGCTCTGCAAGACGCATACCGCAGTTGAGGAACAGCACCACCATGCAATAATCCCGCTCCGGGAAATCGCTCTGGGTCTGGGTGCTCTCCAAAAGCGAAATGGATTGCTCTGCCGTCAGGTACTTGGGCAAGACCTTATCCTGTTTGGGCGGGCGGATGGCCGCCGTAGGGTCCTCGGATAAGCGGTTGACCTGATTGACCAGATAATCATAAAAGCCGTGCAGACTGGCCAACCGCCGGGCGGTAGAGGATTTTTTGTTGCCGCACTCCCGGTTCAGAAAATACAGATATTCGTAGATATCCTCTTTTGTTATGCTGCCCCAGAAGGCCGTATCCAGCCCCTTGGGATCGATCTCTTTGAATTCTGCATCCGTGGCCACAAGCCCGCGGCGGCGCTTCATAAAGCGGCTGAAGGAGCGCAGGTCACAGTAATAACTGAACGCCGTATTGGCACTTTTGCCGGCGATCACTTCAAGATAACGCACATATTCTACAATATCCGGCGCGGCATCCTCAAAGGGTGCGTGTTTGCCGGGGTTTCTTTCGTCCAGATAAATCGACATAGGTTCCTCGTTTCATCACAGGCGGTCATTTTTTAGCGCATTGATGGCATCTGCGATATACGCTGCACCGACCAGCTTCATGCCGGGATAATCTGCGGCATTCAGGTGTGCAAGGCTGTGCTTTGGGATAACAGCCCGCTCAAAGCCGATACGCTCAGCCTCGTGCAGGCGCTGTTCCAGATTGGGCACACTGCGCACTTCCCCGCCCAGACCTACCTCACCAATGGCGATAAGCTTATCGCTGACCGGGCGGTCCAGCAGCGAGGAGACCATGCTCAGGCAGACTGCAAGGTCGCAGGCGGTATCCCGCAGTGCAATGCCGCCCACTATATTGACATAGACATCCAGATTGCCAAAGAAGTACCCTGCCCGCTTTTCCAGCACGGCGATCAAAAGGTTCATGCGGTTATAGTCGTATCCGCTGCAGGCGCGACGGGGTGCCGGAAAATTCGTCTTGGTGGCAAGTGCCTGTATCTCGCTCAGGATGGGACGACTGCCCTCCATGGTGCAGGCCACGCAGTTGCCGGAAACCCCCAGCGGACGTCCTTCCAGCAGCATCTGGGAGGGATTTTCGATCTCGGCAAGCCCTGTGCCGGTCATATCGAACATTCCCAGCTCATTGGTGGAGCCATAGCGGTTTTTGGCTGCCCGCAGAATGCGGTACGGCAGCATCTTGTCGCCCTCAAAGTAGAGCACCGTATCCACGATATGTTCCATGACCTTGGGGCCTGCAATTGCGCCGTCCTTGTTCACATGACCCACGATAAACATGGGAATCTCCTGCTTTTTGGCTACCGCCAGCAGCCGGGCGGCACTCTCCTTCACCTGACTGACCGTGCCGGACGAGGACGAGATATCCATGCAGCGCATGGTCTGGATGGAGTCAATGACCACAAGGTCCGGCTTTTCTTTTTCGATCAGACCGCAGATCTCATCCACGTCATTTTCCGCCGCCAGAAAGATGTTATCCTGCGGTACCTTCAGCCGCGCTGCCCGCAGCTTGACCTGCCGGACAGACTCCTCGCCAGTGATATACAGCACGCTGTGCTGATTGGAGATGGCACCGCACAGCTGTAACAGCATAGTGGATTTACCCACGCCAGGCTCACCGCTCAAAAGAACTACACCGCCCAGCACGATACCGCCGCCCAATACGCGGTCCAGCTCCGAGATACCGGTCAGGATGCGGCTTTTTTCCTCCGTGGTGCTGATCTCTGACAGCCGCCGGGCGGTCAGGGTGGTCACGCCCTCCTGACGAGCCGCGGCAGCCTGACGGGCGGCAGGAGTCCCCGCCTTTGGCGCTTCAGCAACAACATCCTCGTTCATGGTATTCCAGCTGCCGCAGCTGGGGCATCGCCCCATCCAGCGGGGGCTTGTCTCTCCGCAATTGGAGCATACATAGACGGATTTTAGTTTCATGTCTGTCCCTCATTTATTATGGTCTTTTGTTATTGTAACACACTGCGCCAAAACCCGCAAGAAAAGGATGCCATTTACAGGCGGCTGCCCAAATACGAAAGTCCTGCCGCTGCACCGCAAAGCGGCAGCAGCACCACCATGGTCAGCAGATACTGCCCCAGCAGTGCCTGCACCCCGGGGCGGGCTTGTCCGCCGGGATGCTTGCGGAAAGAATATGCGTGGATTCGGCTGCTGACCTGCAAAGCGCAGGCCCCGAAAAAGCACAGACAACCGCTTGCTGCTGCCGCCGGTAAGCCTGTCCATAGCAGCGCCGGAAGTATTGCTTTCCACCCACCAGCTGTGCATAGCTGTACCATAAGCAGCCCGCTGCCCAAGCCGTACAACATCATATTGCCAAAGATCATTACAGGGCCAAGGGCAGACAGCCCCAATACCAGAAATAGGCTGACCACAAGGCCGAGTGTCAGGTATTCCATGCCGAAAAGCTGTACCGCTCCTTGCATACTGCCCGGCGCAAACAGCCTTTGCCACGCTTCCAGATAATACTGCAGCAGTTCTGTCTGCCGGGCATCGCATACGGCCTGCAATACACCGGCTGCCGTACACCCCACCAGAAACGCCGCAGCTAGCAGCCAGCAATCCTGGGTGGCGTGGCGCTTTGCCGGGATGCAGGGCTCTTTTTGCGTCAATTGCTCTGCCGGTTCAGCTGCCTGTGCCGGTACAGGCGGAAGGGCAGACTCTGCTGTTTGCACCGGTAGGCCGACCGTCTGCGGCAGCAAAGAAAAGTTTTCTTCTGATTTTGTCTGTTCATAGATCCACATACGCTGTTTTCTCCCTCTGATGGATTCGATTTGCCGGATCGATCAACGAAGCGTGTGTCTGCGACTGCGCAGGGTGACTCCAAGAAGCCCACCAATGCAACCGCAGAGTAGCACCGCCAGAAGGCGGCATACCACAGCAGGCTCAGCGGCTGTGCCGTTCCATATAGCAGAAAGCGCCAGCGGCACTGCCAGAAATGTACTTTGGAGCAGTCCGGTCAGCAGACCGCGCGCCTTTTTACGAAACGCTGCCGTCAGTGCACACAGCAGGCTGCCCATGCACACGGCTGTTGTGGCAAGTATCGGCACTACACTGCCGGAGCAGCCCTGCCCGGCCATCAGCTGCGCAAAACATGCCAAAGCTGCCGCCGTTACAGCTACCCCCAGCACCCCGAAAAGCAGAAACGAAAGAAGCTCCGCCGGGAAACCTCGAGACTCAGACATAACAAAACCGCCTCCCTGCACATAGTCTATGCAGGGAGGCGGTTCATGTATGCACGGTGTAAACGCTTACTTCTTGTCGGCAGGAGCCTTGTCCATGTTCAGCTTTTCGACCGAAGAGATCGCAGACTTGGTGAAGCGGATCTTCACGCGGTCAGCGCCGGTCTCCAGAACAAAGGTGTCGTCCTTGATGGCGACCACACGG
>ERZ1027064.1019-NODE-1019-length-11014-cov-62.673054_pt1 | contig 11014 bp, 20 predicted proteins | sample MGYA00519422_ERZ1027064 | MGnify/ENA primary metagenome ERZ1027064 (study PRJEB26926, sample SAMN06164492) | human gut metagenome | biome: ENVO:00009003; feature: ENVO:2100002; material: ENVO:00002003 | host: Homo sapiens | place: USA | collected 2012 ... | reverse complement strand
TCAAGTTTAGCTCCACAATATTCCATATAAGCAATTACTGGAGTAAACTTCATTTCAAATTCAGCAGCCTTAGTTAATTCTTTCTTCTCTAGCTCTGCATCTTGCTTCTCTTTAATCTTAGTAAGATACATAACATCACCAGCAGCATATTGTACTACTGGTATTGTTAAACCTTGTGTGATAATTTGTCCTCGAACTGTTTTATCAATATCTATACCAAGATAGAAGTCAGCGGCAGCTTTTAAAGCAAGACTATGAAACTGAGGAGGATACCCTAGATAGAGTATCTTCTCAGCAATCATTCCATCCCATACATTATAAGGAACTATTCTATGATGATATAGAAACCTTAAATCAAACGCAATATTCCAACCTAGAAATGTTTTAGTGGGATCTTCAAGCACACATCTAAGCTTTTCAATTGGAATGGTTACATTATCAATAACTATCTGATCCTCTCCTAAACCATATTGAGTACACAATAGAGGTTTTGTATATGGATCAAGACCAGCAGTTTCACTATCATATTCTATCCAACTATGAGGCATTATCATGTCTATAGCGTCAGACAGAGACAGTTCTTTATAAGCATCAGTTTCAAATAGTGATTTCTGATTACTTACTAGATATATCATGAAACCTCTATGTCAATATTACTAATATCAACATCTCCTAAACTACTAAGTGCGGCTTGTATTCTACTCTTAATAGCTTCTACAGCTTCATCTACATCTAGATGTCCATAATATTCATACCATGCTAATCCTTTAGCATTAATATCAATCTTAAAGACTTTCTCTTCTACATTATATGGAGCAAATGGATCCACGTCTGCCCCTAAAGGTAAATTACTCATTAATTAATAATCATAAATTAATAATAAGTAATCTATTAACAGATCTCGTTACCGAGTCTTAATTTCCGGTATCAAAGTATAGTAATGTGGGATTATCCTTTTGAATATCAATAGAATCTAAGTTCCTAATAGCAAGCTGTTGAGCAAACTGATTAGTATCAAATCCTATTGTTATAAGATGGTATCCGTGGACTGTAGGAATAATATGCTTTACTTTTACGTCTTGAGAACCTCTACAATTATTAACTATGTTAATAATATTGTTGAGATAATTTTCATTCTTACTGTCAACATCAACAATCCAAAGAGGTTTATAACCTCTAGCTCTAGTATGTCCACATGAAGAATCCCAAATCCTATATCCTTGATAACAATTGCCTTCCTGAATTAATTTAGCATATTCTTGAATTGCAGTACAAGCAACTTGCTCAGCATTACGCTTATTCAAAGTTATATATGCTCTTGCATGATTACTCTGACATAATTCTGTAATCTTTGCTCTTTTACGTTCTAGCTGCTCTCTGCCGAATATATAATAAGTCTTAACAGTTCTGTAGCCATTATTACCTGTGTCAGTTACACAACCGTCCTTCTTACGCTGGATAATTTGTAAGAAGTAGAATTCATTAGGGTCATTAAACTCTAATATATCTAATATCTGATCAAAATTATCTACTATCATCCTCTTGTTATTTTAAGTTTAGGTGTCCATACTTCTCCTAATGCTCCTTTGTTACATCCTAGACCTATCCACTTAATAGTTGGAAAGAAGTCAAATAAATAAGAGAATACACTAGCATTTACATTAGGAATTTCAAAATCATTCCAGTACAGCATTATATACTCATCCTCTATATAATAACCTCTGACTGTGTGTACAAACGGGTAACCAATCTCACTAAACCATTTAGCATGTGAGCAATCCATATGCTTACTAGTTGGAAACTTAACTAGTAGTGTGTCAGACTCCAAATAAAATGGTTTACGCTTCTTGTGAAATTCTTCTTCGCTCATTATTATACTTATTTACCTCAATTAGTCTATCTGTAGTTACAAGGAGCAATCCAATACTAAATGCCCATAAAGGAGCAGCTGGAACTATAAATAGAGTTATGAACCCAAGTACAGTTCCTAGTATTAGCCAAGGAACTCCCCATATAAATAGATTTAGTATGCTATTATTGTCAAAATCCGTTAACATCTACAGTCTCTCCCTTGAGAGTATGTATCATAACTTCCCTGTCTCGATCATACCTTTGGAGAATTTCAATCAACTGTCCTACTAATATTGCCATTTGTCATAATATAAAGAGAACCTATATAATCTGTTTGCAGCCTCAACTGGAGTATGACCATCCCATTCATCAGCTTTCCATCTTTCAGGAACATTGAACAGGTTCCATTCTTCCGCCCTATAATGATTGCTCACTTGACCCGTAGGAAGGTTAGCCATAACAATAAACCATCCTCCTCCAAAGCATAGTTCTCCATCTGCATGTCTGTAGGATTTATGGACTTCATATTTACCTTCCAAGCTGTTAAAGAATGCTGCATTGTACAGCATTCTGTAGTGATATAACTCATCAAAGGTATGAAATCCGTCTGAAACCTCACCTTCAGGTAGGAACAAGTTCTTTAGTCTTTGTAATAGTCTCATTAGAATTTACCCTCATTAGGTTGTAAACAAATCAGACCTTCATTACGCCACATTTCCACACATTTGCAATTGTCTTCAAGTACGAATGGAATATAGTACTTACCTTTGATATTGTCTTCATAGAGCTTCTTCTTACATATAGGACCAGCTACGAAGCTATTAGCGGGACGCATAAGAATCATATCTGGATGTAGGAAGTTATTCTCCAACCACTGTTCTGTAGCTTTACGAACTTCTGGGGTATCTTCCCTACCAGTTAGTATTATTAACTTGGCAGGATAATTATCACAGAAGTTTCTAATAAGTTCAAGAATAGGAGTAATAGGCTCATCAGTAAGCATACCTTCAGCTGCACCTTCTCCATAGAACGGACGACCACTAGTATTCAGACACACAGTTGCATCCATATCTACTATAATTGCTGCTGGTAGGTTAGTGTCTTGAACTAATGCTTTAGCCTTAGCAGCCATAATTTCCTCATGAATTATGAAGTCTCTATAGCGTCTCCAAGTCTGTCTAATAACTTTCTCACCTATAGGATGTTCTCTTTTAGCATCACGACGAACACACTCATCTACGGGAGTCCAGAAATCTTTGTATTCAATCTCATACTTCCAATCGTAGGTATAATTCTCGTTAAAGTCCTTAACCATCTTCTCTAACTCTGCACAAGTCTTAGGATTAAGGTTCATATTATCAACTATGATGTTATAACCTTTCTCCATACTATAAGCTAGTACAGTGTTATAAGTTGCAGTGACAACATCCTCTCTACTAGGAACCCAATAGTCTCCCAGCATGTTACGAATATCGTCATTGTTAAATCTTACTCTGTGCTCCGGGTCTTCATGACACCACTGCTTAGCAAAACTAGTTTTGCCACTTCCCTGAATTCCTCTACAGATTACTAATACTCTAGTTTCCATTAATCAATATTACATAAAACATCACTAAATCCGCTATAATCTAAGTCAGCTAAAATGTCTCGTATAAACGATATGTAATCTCTAGTACTTTGTAAATCCCGTATATATTCCTTAGTGGATATCATCTCCTCTATAAGTTCCGAATTGCCATGACAGAATTTCTCGTACTCTACTCGCCTCGCTTCTGCTTTAGCAATGTCATCATCAAGGTCTCGAATTACTGATTCAACATCACTAACAGTGAGTTTAGTATACTTCTCTTCATTACCAGCATATGCTATACTAAGATTATCAAAGAATCTTTGATACACCTCATTAGACCTACTGAATGATTGAAGTAGTAGCCTCTCCTCTGGATGTGCTTTAGGCACTAAATAAAATGATAAATAACTACTCATTTCTCGTTAGTTGGCTTAAGCCATAAATTGGTTTTACTAAAGATGTAATCTCTCAGTTCAGTAAGTTCAGATAACCATCCCAATGCTAAAGATGAGTTACATTTAAAGCATTTTGTTAGTTCTTCCCTTATCCTCTCCTCTGATACTACTGGCATTTTATTGAAATAATCATAAGACTTCATAACTTGCCACATATCTTGAGATACTAGCAACCTTTTAGTAATAGAGAATCTTATACCTCTAAGTATTCTTAGTGGGTCATCATCGAATGTTGTTATTGGGTCTAATGGGGTTACCAGCAGCTTTAGACATGTTATCATCATACATAGAAGGTGCATAAGCGACCACAAATTCATTCTTGCAGTCGTTTATGCACTCAATTAAATACCTATTCATTACTGGTCTGCTTCTATATCAATTTCTCCTTTATCTAATGACTTAGACTCCTCTCCTAAGAATCTAAAGCATTTAAGTTTGTAAGCTTCAGATAAACCATTCTCAATGCGAATCACTATACCTTCATGTGGTACATCATTGTGACATGTAGGTGAAAGTTCTTCCATGTAGAACCTTTTATCATTAGCTAGCTTTTGGATAAAATTCTCATTCCAATGCTCAGTCTCATCAAGCTCTGGATATAAATCCTTAGCATATCCGTAATATAACTGTTCTACCGGAGTAAGTCCTTTATCTTTACACCACTGTTGTACTTGTCTAGCAGAGAATTCAAATACCACACCATCTGGATTTGTATAAGTAATACGGTAAATTTGGATACCGAAATTCTTACCATATTCATACGGTGTAGTCTGAGTAGTAGGATCCCATATAGGTCTCTCATAACCATAGTCATAAGCTTTACCATTCATTGCTTGAATAGTCTGACCTGTAGGCAGCCATCCTATGATTTCATAATAAAGAGTAAGTCCTTTAGTAAGATACGGAGACAATTTAGAATGAGCTTCACCCCAAATATCACAACCATAATATCCTGCACTTGCTTCTTTATTGTAATACTGATTTTTAACTACCTTTCTAGAAGACCATAAGTAGTCATACTTAGTGTCTGGAACATCTGTGAACCCGCTAGCCACCTTGTCTTTCCATCTTAATGGTCTTTTACATAGTACATCGGCAGAAATACCTGATGTTCCATGTACTTTGGAAGTAATACTAATAATATCATTAGGTTTAATAACCCAAGGACATTTCTTAATAAGAACAGTATCATAATGAAATCTAAACTGATTCTCTACTAATTTACTAATGCCTTTAGGCTGCTTAGCTTGCCTAGAAGAATTTCCAGAAGTTTTAGGAGGATTCACTACATACTTCTTACAAAGTATATGTTTATCCAAACTATCAAATTCTGTTCCTTCTTTCAAATTGGTAACTACTTCATGAGATTCTCCTATAAAATCCAGCCATTTATATAACGAATCTATAGGCATTATAAATCCCTCTGAAGGAACTCCCTGCAACTCAATAGGCTTTACCCTACCATTATCCTCAAAGAAACCTGGAGAAGCTTCCTTGTTAGCATTGAATTCATTGTGTCTAAATAGATTATTAGCTGCCAAATATTTATTAGCAATCTGACATCCTACAGGGAAATATATATATTGCCCTGGTTGAGTATCCTTAGATACGGATATCATATAACCATCTACATGAACACATTTCATCCTTTCACATTTAGGATTAGGGTGTGGTGTGAAATCTTTTACTTGAATTATCTTAGCTGCATAATTAACATTAAACTTAGAAGATTGATTTATACGCATGTATTACGGATAATTTCCGTCTGTAAATAGATAATCTATACAAGTGTCCAATCAGTACGCTCTACAGCATCAGGGAACCACTTAGTTACCTTGTAATACTGATTAGAGTTAGGCTTTGGATAACATACTATACTGCCCTTAAGCATAGTATACCTTCTACCAGAAGGATTAGTAACTGTCTCGCCTATATGCATCATAGATAATGCTTCTCCAAAGTCAAATACTTGTTTCTCCATAATCTTAAAAATTTATTTGGTTTTACAATTAGCTTCTAAATAATCATAGAGTTCATCTATGTTCTTTAGAATCTCATTACCTTGCTCGTCTGTAGCAACTATATGTGGATTTTCTGATTTCTCATACACCCACCATTGAATCCAGTCCATACCTTCTTCGTTATAATACTCAGACAGAAGTAACATTGCTAAATCCTCAGCATTGGTTACTAGTGGACTTTCCATTATATCAATGCCCATATTGTAAAGCTTTCTCATTTGCTCTACAATATTAGTAAGAGAGTGAATTGCATGTAGGAATGTAGTCTTTACCATACTATTTTATCGAAGTTATCGCTCATAGTTTGAATTGTAGCCGAATCATAGTGTTTTAATAAAGCAAGATAATAATCAAATATAGATTGGTACAAATCATCCTTTTCAGCATCAGTAAGGGAGTTGCCAGCAAGGGACACCATTAAATCAGCTATATTAGAGCTTAATAATACAGATGTTTTATTTATCATCTAACGTTACAAATAAAGTAGCCAGTATGTCCAGTATCTTTTTATCACTCATATCATTGATAGTTAGTAATGTTTCTCGAATTGAGAACACATCATTATCTGGGCGATAATGAGTTCTCATAACTCTAATGACATCATCTACATCTCTGATTAAAGTATCTTCATCATAAGCTATATCGTCCCTGTATTTAAAGAACTGGATTTTGGGCTTACCTTCCCTTCTATATGCTACTATATAATTCATTCTCGTGTAAGTTCAAATTCACGCATAAAGTTAGCAAATACTTGTGCCAACGATTCATCTTGTTTGTTGTTATAGTAATAATTGAATGCATGAAACACTTCATGCCAGAAAGAGTTCTTAATCTGTTCTTCAGTCAGATTAATTACCTTTCCATCATCAGTCTTCATGCATTCTGCTACCTTTATTTCTAATGTTAGATTACAATGAGAACCAAAGATATCACCATCATCTATAAAATCACACAAAGTGACTTTATACCAATGATTGGCTATTCTAACCTTACTAGGGATGTCATATTTATTCATAATCCCTAATACATTTTAGAACTGGCTGTAGAGGACAACCTTCATCACTAAGATAGAAGTACTTCACAGTAGCCATCTTACCAATAATTTCATCCATTCTGTCAAGATATTCCCATTTTAACTCACGAGGACCCATAGGTTTGGCTTCAAACTCTTTACCCTCTTTAGTTTTACATACAAATACCATGTCTTCGGGACGTAATCCTTCACTATAACCAACAATTTCAAATTCTGCGTCCTTATACATTTTGACTTTAATCATAGCATTAGTTCTTCCTCCAAAGTTATATACCTTAGAAGGATCACGAATAACTATTCCCTCAAAGCCTTCACCTACATACTTGTCATGTAGTTTCTGTATATTAGCCCAACCAACAACTGTTTCTTGAGGAACTATTTGGAACTTCAATTCTCCATCATCCCATTCTCTTTCTGGATTGAAACCTAAATTCAATTCATCAGTAATGTCATGAAGAATATCTAGTCGTTCCTCAAATGTTTTGGTACTATCCATTACATCGTAAATATAATATTCAAGCCAATCCATTCCAGCTGTATCTTTCTCCAATCTTGCTGCACCGCTAATTTGCTGTAGAGATTTACCATGTTTATATAGTTCACCATCTAATACAATATCAGGATGTTCTTCAAAGAATTGAATAAGTTTTGGATTATGACGCATGAAGGAAGTTGAAGCATCGTAATCACCACCTCCTCTAGAGGCAGTTCTTACTTCCCCATCCTTCCAATAGAAGGAGCATCTAACTCCATCTATCTTTCTGCTACCGTACCAATATTTGATTTTATCAAATACACTAGTAGCAACTTTGTCAGCTTGTTTAGCTAACATATGCTTCTTAAATCCATTTGAATCAGTAACACCATTACCTAAGTGTTCCTCAACAAATGCCTCAACTGCTACAGCATTATTAATTTTAATTGAAGATGGTAGCAGTTTATACCCTTTATCTGTGTATTTCTTTAAATGAGAGTTATACTCTAATCGAGCCTGTTCAGATACGGTTCTTTTAACCTTACCTTTATAAATCCATATCTCTGGCTGTACAGTTACTTTACCACCATATTGATATGTCTTTCTTCTAATAACAAACCCATGTTGAGCATCATCCCATTCGTAACTAATCTCAACTACTCTAGTTTTACCCTTGTTGTCTTTAGTTACTAATATGTCCATATTAATTTACACTCTTATGCAATTAATCAAGATCGTCAATAGTTACAGATTCATTACAATCTTTAATGAGCGAGTTTACTAATTCAGCACGCTCTGTAGTTAACTTCTTAGCTATCTCCTCTGCTTCCTCCGCCTTTGCACGATATTCAAATTGCATCGCATAGGCTTTCTGGATTTCTACGCCTAATTCCGTAATCTGCTTACTTCTAGTTATTACTTCTTCTGAGTTTAACATATAAATTTAAACAATAATTAATTAGTTCCAGTGTGTCCAAATCCACCTTTACGATCTGTTTCATTTAATCTGGCTACCTCTTCCCATTCAACCTTAGCAGCCCAGCCGAAGACTAACTGTGCAATGCGTTCCTTGTCTTCAATCCATACTGCTTCATGCCCATTATTGATAAGAATGACATGTATTTCATCTCTAAAATCTGCATCTACAGTGCCAGGCGTGTTAAGTACAGTAATTCCTTTTTTCAGAGCTAGTCCACTCCTAGGTCTTACTTGACATTCTGCCACAAATCCATCTGTAGGCTCTGGAAGAGCAATTCTCAGTCCAGTCGGAATAAGTGCTCTAGCTCCTGGATCCAATCTTAGCATAGTTACTTTATTACCGTCCATTTTAGGTGATGCAAATACGACCTCGCAGTCACCAAAGGCTTTAATAGGATTATCAACTGTCACTCTACTAAAGTCTGCACGCACATCCATGCCTGCTGACATGGGAGTTTCGTACTGAGGAAGCTTGTTGTTGGATAAATTAATTACTTGTACTTTCATTGAGTGTAAACGAATAAATTGAATTCTTAGTTTTAAATATCTTTTTATTCCAATCTATAGACATTATATTGGAAGTAGTATACCACCTATCAGTATTATCAAGGACTAATGGTAGACCTTCTGTAAAGGCGGGAGTCACACCTGATTCTGTAAACCCTACCTTTTGTCTAGCATTATTAATTCCCTCAATCTTAGTGATAGTCATATATCCTTTTTTAGCATGTTCCAAAGAGTAATCTTTGAACCACTTAATAATGACTTCAAATTTACATTCATCAGCTTCGGTATAAAATGCCTTTACTAATAAATCATTATCATAGACTGCTAGGAATGGATTCTCTCTGGCACTACAACTCCCTTTAATCTTAAATGCCTTCTTACGCTCCTTGTAATGGTTTATATCGAAGGTTTCTAAATTGAAGCAATACCCAGCCATTTCTGTTAATTGATCTCTCAACTTAGTGGAAGACTGGCTATCATAAACATATTTAAACGTTAGCATTCAACTATATAATATTTAGGAAATATAATTCCATCTATTTCTAGTTCTACTTCCTGAACAGTATCAAACACATCAAATATACTGTCATAGTAAGCATCAGCCATCTCTTTACATGTCACTACAGATGGTTGATTAGACTGACCCTCCATTGTTTGTTTAAGTGAGTCTCTATAGTTGTTAACTACCCTATTAGCATCGCCATCATCTAGAATAAGAATAACTTTACCGTTAATTCTGTATTCATAGATGCCATTCCATATACTTTCTTCTTCGGAACATGTATTTAGAAATGGTTCTAACTCTGCTTCAGTGGCAGTATTGAGTCCTAAATGATAAGCAGTCATATATAACTGCCCTGGATTTTCAAATCCCTTTAATCTTGCTAATTTAATAAAATCTGTGTAGTGCATAGTAATTAACTTAATATATAAGCATTAGTTTTGGTTCTTGATAAAGATACATATTGAAGCTGTCTAAGTTCATTAATATCTCTATCCAACTTTAGATTACCCATGTCTACGAACACATTGTTATAGGAACTCCCTTGACTTCTGTGTGCAGTTATGGCATAACCATAGTCGAACGTCTGTGGCTTAATAACTCTATTATCAAATAACAGAGGAACTGGAGTAGCAAACGATTTTACCATATCGAAATATATACCCCATAAATACTTAGATTTAGTCCTATTACTCCACTTTTTAGCTTGTATTGCATCAAGCCTTACAGATTCTATCTTCTGAGCAAGTGTATGTAAATAGTCAGGATTTATATTATCTGGGTCTATTATGAATACGTTCATTAATCTCTTATCAACGCTATCATATAGGCTCAGCTCGAACCCCGAAAGTCTCATAAAATGAGGAATGTTTCTAGAGGTTCTGCGTATGTTAATAATAATATAGTCAGAAGAATTAAAGAACATGTCGCCATCGTATTCAAAGTTCTCACACCCAGTTAGAAACTCTGATTTATGATATGGCTCATTGTCTGTAAATAATAATCTTCTGACACAATCATTAAAACCTTTTACGCGCTTATTAGTATATGCTATAAGTTTAGTATGGTTTACATTATTATGTGTCATACCATACTTAATTTCTGGTAAGGCATCTAGCATAAACTCTTTAGCATTATTATAGCAAAAGAGAGAACCCTTCTCTCCGATTCGTGTTTCAAATCTAGCTATAGGATTCTCTCTTAATGTTAATAATATGGGTGCTAGGGCAGTGTCTTCATCTTGTCTGAATATCTTAGTAAGACGTATTACATTCTCATGTTCGAACACCTTACTAAGACCTCCATTATTCACGGGAGCTATTTGGGCAATGTCCCCTATAAACAGAATCTTACACTGATAAAATTCACAATAGTCTACAAGTAGATCGTAAAGTTCATCACTAACCATAGAGGCTTCATCTATGATAATTAATCCCTTATTAGGAATGTTACCCATACCTTCAGAATAGAACTTCAAATCCTTGTAGTCTAAGTTAAATATATCTAGCTTGGGAGATAATGCTAATAGTTTATGTAATGTAGTAGCTGTATAGCCTGTAGCCATCTCTAGGACTGCTTTAGCTTTGTGAGTAGGAGCACACAACTTAAAGAATTCTGTTCCT
>ERZ1027064.992-NODE-992-length-11224-cov-3.640075_pt1 | contig 11224 bp, 7 predicted proteins | sample MGYA00519422_ERZ1027064 | MGnify/ENA primary metagenome ERZ1027064 (study PRJEB26926, sample SAMN06164492) | human gut metagenome | biome: ENVO:00009003; feature: ENVO:2100002; material: ENVO:00002003 | host: Homo sapiens | place: USA | collected 2012 ... | reverse complement strand
AGATGTAGAGAGGTCTCGTGGGCTCGGAGATGTGTATAAGAGACAGGTCTCTTACCTTCCGGGAAGCAATCCCAAACAACTTCTCCTATACCTATTATTTTCATGGTTTTATAGTTTAATAATTATTTTCATGGATGTTGCACTATTCTCGTCTATAAATTTATATGCCTCGTCATACTGCTCGAACGGAAAATGATTTGAAATAAGCGGTTCGAGACGGATAGCTCCCGAACTTACCTGATCGATAGCCGTAAGATAATCTTCATGGCGATACATCATCGTTCCGTTCACCTTCAGTTCGTGCTCTCCCAAATAGAACATATTAAGCGACGGATCCTTGCCAAATACCGCCACTACAACGATGGTACTCCCTTTTTCGATACACTCCATAAGCGAACGAATACTCGACTCAACTCCGGCAACCTCAAACGCAGCTTGAAAATCTTCATCCCCGAAAAGCCTCTTCGCTCCTTCTTTGAGCGGCGTCTTAGCTACATTGAGCGTATCTACTATACCACATTTACGAGCGATTTCAAGTCTGAAATCACTTACATCGGTAATAAGAACCCGTTTGGCTCCTCTTGCCTTAGCGAACTGCGCCACGAGGTTACCGATTGTTCCGGCACCCGATACAACCACATTCTTATCTTTCAAGTCCCCGCCACGCATGGTTGCATGCGCAGCCACTGCCACCGGTTCTATCATAGCCCCATAATCAAGTGACATACCTTCAGGCAACACCGCAATCCTGTCATCATCAACCACAAAAAAGTCTTGCGCAGCTCCATTTGCCTGAAAGGCTTGCACTCTTAGCTCCTCACAAATATTATACTCTCCCCGCTGACAAGGCTTGCACTTCCCACACGCAAGTTGCGGACGTGCGGTGACAACGTCACCCGCCTTGCAGATCGTAACCGCCGTCCCCGTAGCGACTACCACTGCCGAATATTCATGCCCCTGAACTACCGGATAGAAAGTTGCCGGATGACATCCGTGATAAGAATGTATCTCACTTCCACAAATACCAATTCTCTTAATATTCAGAAGTACCTGATGTTCTTTCAGGTCCGACGCCTTAGGCGCCTCAACTTCACGAAATTCAATATGTTTTGGTTCTACTAATACCGCTTGTCTCATTTTATACCATATTTACTTAAAATTTCTATTACCGGAGTCTCTATTGACTTCGCCCAAAGTGCATATCCATAACTACTTGGATGAGTTCCGTCGACCGATGTCTCATGCGCATCGGAAGCATCAGGCGTAATCAGATAAACGTCTTTATATTTCGGGTTCGTGAGGATTTTCGCAAACAACTCCTCTACGGTTGCCGCCTTAGCCCGTTCTTTCGCATCAAGAACTGTATCGAATGAACGTCGTTCACGATAGATAGTACGCTGAAATATCAACGGAGTAGCCGGATGTGCCGCTATAAGCCGATCGATAAACGGCATCAGGCACTCTTTTATCAGTTCTGCGTCAGGATTTGAAAAAGTATCGAATATAAAGGCATCAGCCTTGACTTCCGCAAGAACATCGAGCATGTAAGGCTGCATCAGGCAACGTCCGCTTGTTGCGAGCGACACGACTTGAAGACCCGTATTACGCATAAATTGCATGGGATAACTCATACCGGATCGATCCGTGCTCACTCCCTGCGTAAACGAAGAGCCATATACCGCTATCCTGTGACGAAAATCGGACTTCAACGGTTCGATAACAGCATTGTCATCTATCCCTATCTTACAAGAAATGACCTCCGAATACATCGGCATATACATCATACATTCGTGCATCGTACCATCCATATTCTCAATGAGCGTGAATGTCTCGGTTTTCTCGCCCTTATACGCTTTCAATGAACCGCTTGCCGCATACTGCCATTGACCGTCTGCATTTTTGATATAAAGATCATATCCTTTATAAGAGATCGGCATGGTTGAATGGCTCGAATATACATATCCCCACTTTGTCGTAATCTGTATATTACGTGTGTTCGTTTTAAACAACACAGCCATACCGGCAGAGCAACGGAGTTGTCGATTCTCCGTCCTGTTAAAACCTTTATAAACCAATGTATCGACTCTATGATACGGATTGGGAGTCGATTCAAACGGCTTACCTATCAGGTTAAGCGTTGACGCCTCCGTCTGTTTTTGTGCCGAAACCGACAATACGCACGAAAGCGACAGAACAACCGTTATGAAAAACTTCTTCATTGCCTTGTATTTTTTAGTTGTTTACTGTAATAAGACCTTCAACCCTTCTGCTACCTGCATAGCATAAAACTGCTCATACTTTTCCATAAACACAGGATATTTGTCCAGTTCCAATGACACAAAAGGTGATATTTTCAAGAACTCGGCCGGCGATCCTCCGGAAATCAACTTCCTGTCCGCTGGGGTGATGTGAGGTTCGGAGATAGCTATATTTTCACCGGACTCGGTGCGCGCACCTATCAGGTATTTGCAATAAACAGCTATCAGGAAAGCCTCTATCGAAATATCCTTCCCATCCTGCAACATCTGTTTGAGTATGGGTACCACATAAACGGCAAACTTAGCAATGCCATCGCCGCAAAGCCGTGATACCTGATCGCTGATCGCCTTGTTTGAAAATCGTTCGATAAGCTGGTCTTTATACGCTTCAAGGTCAACGCCTTCGGGAACCGGAACATAAGGAGTAACGTCCCTGTTCATAAACAACTTTATCATCGCACGATACCTCTCGTCTGCCATTACAGCATCGACCTTCCTGAATCCTTCCATATAGGCAGGATAAGAAAGAAGAGTATGTGACGCATTGAGAAGACTTAATTTCATGATTTCATACGGGGTCACATCATGGGTGAATGTAACTCCCACCTTCTCCCATGCAGGACGGCCTGCAATGAAATAATCTTCAATCACCCATTGTATAAAGTCTTCACAACACACATCTGTAACCTTACCCGGTTTTGTTACGGGAGTGATTCGATCTACCATCGAATTCGGGAACGTCACTTTCTTTTTCGCCCACGCTGCCACCTCGGGATATTTCGCTTCGAAGTATGACATAAACGCACATTTGGCGACATTGCCGTTCATCTGCATGTTGTCACACGAAAGAATCGTAATCGGCAAATCTTTCTCCATCCGACGTTTAAGTCCTTCGGCTACATACCAGAACACACTGCGCGATTGGTTAAAATCGACCTTATATCCCCCTTCGGTAATGGTGAGAGAGATGATTTTTATCTCCTCCGATGCTATTTTAGCGATGATAGGCTCACTATCTATTTCCCCCCATGCCAGTTCTACAAGCGAACCAATCAGCATACTATCCTGTTCGCCGGAAGGGCTGCATGTCGTCAACTGATATATGCCGTCGTCTTTCTTGAGGGCGTTGAACAATACCCCGTCCGTAGGCATAATCATGGCTCCGAATACCCCCCAGCATCTTTGTGACGGATCTTCAAGTAATAGATTTGTGTAAGCTTCGAGATGTGCACGATGGAAGTTTCCAACGCCGAAATGTACTATTCCAGCCTTTATTTCAGCACGATTATAATTAAAAGTCTTCATACGATAATTTCAATGTTTCGGCAAGTGATTTTTCCACCTTGTCGCAATGTTCTATATAGAATTTATAAACCTCATTCCATTTGTAATAAGATGCTTCAACCGCTTCCAACGGCAACCGGAGGTCTTTTTCATTCAGCATAAACTTAACTAAAACGTCCGGATTGTCTTCTGATTGGTAAAAGATCATCTGAAGGTTCGCACCCATCGGAATATCCCAGTACTTCCAACTCCGCAACGCTTCTTTGGAATTACTAGCCTCCCGCGCCCACATTCCGGCTTGCAGATTTGTCAAGATAGCCATCAGAACGCCATCGTGTCCGAAGTTGAGATTGATGCCATGACGCTTACGAACCAGATCTTCGGCAGATTCGTCTAACAAATGGCGTAACGTGCGGGATGCAAGTCCCCAACTACGCCCGTGAGATACCGGTTCAGGACCTTTCTGCGCAAAATACTTATAGTTCTCGATTTCCGCCCAAGCCAATATTTCCTCTTCTGTAAAGATATCCCATATAGGCACTTGGCGGTCGAGGCATTGCATCAGCGACGCCATTAACCAGAAACGATGAATCAGGTCGTACTTGTCATACTCACTTTCTACTTGTGTAACATCTATAAACAGTCTTGTAAAAAAAGCATCCACATCCAACTTTTCATCTATATATGAACGATATTTTTTATACCAACTGTTTTCCTTACCAAGTATATATTTATCAAGCGGACTTCTGTCGGGACATACGTTACCGTATGGATTCAGTGTGGTAAGAAACGAACGGGAATTGTCTATCTCCGCCCACTCAAGCCCGGGACGTAGCGACAAAATACCCGAATTTACAGATTGCATGGTGGCCGCCACCCGAAGCACATTCGTTGCGTTAGTCTTCAAATAGGGACGGCCTTCAAATACTTCCGGATAGTTTTGTACCATCCTCCGGCCTATCTCCCTTGTCTGACGATAACCGATTTGTGTCAGATCGCCTTCTTTGTAAAACACATTTTTCTTGAACGGTTCAAGACGTTCGTACAGGGCTTTCCCAAAATCGGTAAGGTTGTTTGTGGCATGAGCTTTCTCCAATACGCCGTATATGGCAGGATAAGTTATCTCATCGTCTATCTGACGCGCTCCGTGACGGAAATAGCCGTTTATATAGAAAGGCGTATATCCTTTGGGCGCCGGCGTAACCGGATGTGAAAGATCGGTCACATAATACACGCCCCCCGCACGTTCCGGATCCCTGCGTATCTCGTCGAGAGGATTTTCGGCCACCGGCTTTTCTTTCGGAAGAGAAAGTTTGAATATGCAAGGAAGATCAGACGTCTTTTTCGCATTCGTATTGGTATTGACATACATAACCCCGTCTTTAACCACAATATCTTCCGGTTCATAAATAACCTGTTCCTGCACATTGTACCGGGCAGTAATTGTCCGCCTATCCGTATCGTACACCCGGATGCAGGAAGGACGGCTGTCATCCTGTTTCCCAACTCCGAAGCAAAAATAGATTTTACCATCATGCATACAGCCCGCTTGTGTGAACCATACCTCATAGGGGAACACCACCTGATCGAGAATATCATTTTCGTCGAGGCGCACCTTTGCCCCCTCACTCAACGACGGTATGCGGAATTTGGTGGCGACATACTGGTTTTCCCATGCATGCTTTGTCACCTTCGCCACAGTACGTTTACGCGCCGAGAATATCCATATAAAGCCCCGTTCCCGATCAACCAGCCAGCTTGGCGCTCCAAAGATGGAGACATACCCTTTCTCCGCCCACTTCGAGCCATCGAGTTCAATTGTCTGTGCGATTTCGCTGCTAAAACGTTTTCCACGACGGGTGATGCTCTCCACAAAACACAACCATTCCAACTCGCTTCCTACCTTCCCGTTTGTGATATACAAGAGAGGAAACGATGCTCCGCGTTTTGTCTCGACGCCAAAGCATACATTATTTACATGGTTGTCCGGATGGGAGGACGCCAACTCAAAGCCTGCCACAGGTTTCGGATCGGCACTTTTGAAATCATAGATATTCACGTGTCCTCCATCCTCGCACGAGAATATGTAATCATCCCATATTTCAAGTCCTTGCTGTTCCCGCCCCCGTCCTTCCTTTGCCAGGAAGACAGAGCACTCTACCTCTTTCTCCGGCTCTACATACAACTGGGCGATAAGGGGAATAGAGATCAGTAAGCACACGACAGACAAATAGATCTTTTTCATAAGTATGCTCTATAAATTTAAAGTATGATTATGTTCTACGTTAATCGAACAGCTCTATGCCTAACGACTCAAGCCGTTTCTGCAACTCTCCTACATCGAGAGCCCGCGGAGTACAATGCTGCGACGCACTCATGGCAGCGGCAATGCCAACAGCCTCTCCCATCGCCATGCAAATACTCATGACACGATAGGAAGCGTGAGCTCTGTGAGTACCCGATATGCACCGTCCCGCCACCAAAAGCCCTTCCAAGCCCAACGGGAGAAAACAACGATACGGCAAATCGTATGGTTTGCAATATTGTATGGTCGGTTCCGCCTGTCCGGCTCCGTCAGGATTATGTATATCGACAATGAACAATGCTTTATGTACCACCACATCGGCAAAACGGCAGCCTTCTGCCATCTCATCGGCATCGATCACATAGTCGCCCATCACCCTGCGGCTTTCGCGCACTCCGGTTGTTGTACCGCTTCCGATCACTCTACAATTTTCGTAACCCGGCAAATTTTCTTTCAAGAATTGAGTCAGGAGGCGTATCTGTTGCCTAAGTTCAAGATCGGCGGTGAAAATAGAGCTTACCGAAGTTATATCCACCCTATTGACTTGTGTCGTATTTACCTGACGGCAACCCGGTCTGACCGATGGATGCAAACGCACGGCAGCAAGCATCCGGGGAAGTTTGCCCTCATCGGCTTTCTTTTTACACCAATCAAGAAAACACTCGCCATTCAATTGAACATTGTCTACATCTCCAATGCAGATAATTCCTTTCGATTCATCTACGCCATCAATGGTGTATTCAAGGGTTACAGGCTGCATGAGTCCGTCAGCACGTCCCTTTTCTATTTTTGCACCGGCAAGAAAAGATACTATGGCATCACCGGTACAATCAATTGTAACCGCGGCTTCAAAACAGAGCGCCCCCTCGTTACTTGCACACTTAATGCCTTTTACCACCTTTCCGTCACGAATAACATCCGACACGCAACATTGCAAAAAGACATCGATGTTCTTTTCCCTGGCGACAAATTCTGCCAATGTAAGTTTTGCCTCTTCGAAATCGTGAGCATTTCCATGCTCGCCAATCCAGTCATTGTCTTTGACGCCAAGAATAGCACAAACCTCATCGCGCATCGTGTTCTTGCTTACACTACCGAGAATAGGGCCGACATACCCGGCGGTCAGGTTACCTCCGATGACTCCGTATCTTTCGATAAGAGCAACACGTGCTCCTTGCCGGGCGGCGGCTACAGCCGCACATATCCCGGCAGGACCTGCACCTGCTACTATTACATCATAATATTTTGTATTCATTATCTGCTTGTATATGGACCGGAAATAGTCTTAACAGTCATTGCCCCGTCAGAATCTGTGATTGTCACAACTCTGTATTTGTTTCCTCCATCGGTCACACGAACTACAATATGTCCATCATATCCCTTTACTCTCGCAGCCTCTTCCGCCGTAACCCGGTCGTCTACTCCGCTGGGGCGATCGCCCTGCCAGAAGTTAGTGATAAACATGTCACACGCAGGGAGTGTTGTCTCCATCGAATTCAGTATATCGGTACGGGGATGACAATCTACCCACGAATTGACAACAATCGTTTGTGGATTGAGTGCTTTCAGAGCATCCACCTGATTGGTGTTGGTTACACCGTGATGGTTAGCTTTCAATAGTTCCACCTGACCTACTGCTTTTGCACAGGGCAGTTCAGCATCTTTCCACGCATGACTCGAACGTCCGTTATACTGAAGGTCACCACCGGCAAAGAAGTCAAAGTTGCCATACGAAACTTTCATCACACAACTGGTTATATTCTCCGGCGGACAATTGTCACTGGAGGTAATGTTCTTACTGTTTTCGTATGTAATCTCCGAGAGTTCAGGGAATGTCTTCTTTGTGGTAGTGCCCGAACCTGTCCAGATCTCTCCATTCACTGCCACGTTTTGCACCTTTGCAGTAGGATACTTTGCAGGATTATACTTCTGAACGATCTGATCATTCGCCCCTGCTTTGAATATCGCAGCATCGAACTTTTGATTGGCGACATGCCATTTCACTGCATTGATATAGTTGCTGCAACTTGGAGCATTGTCTGCCATTGTCGCCATATTGAACGGATAGTTATAATCGGGATAGCCACGATCGAGAAGCGTACCAATCTTGAAATTATCGAAAATCTCGGCAAAACCTATTAACGAATAAGTGTCGGAATTGGAAGATTTCGGCAAGGAAGAAGTATAACCGCCGAAGTGGTCATTATGGAAGTGTGTAAGTACGGCATAATCAATCGTACTGTTACCTGTCCATACCATACATTTACGAATGTAATCAGTTATAATCTGCGAACCACGGGTAGAAGTCAGAGTCGGATCCCAACGACTACGGATACCGGTGTTGGTCGTATTACTATTAGAGTTGGTCGTAACACTCGAACTTGCGGCATCAATAAGCATTTGCGTACCATCCGGGAATATTACAAACATGCTTTCACCGGTAGTCGTATTGATGAAATGAATATCCATCACCCCCTCCTGCCAGGCAGGAATCGTCTTACCTACCTCTATTTCAGTGGCAGCATCTTCCCCACCTCCATCCGGACGAATCAAAAATGAGTGAGACTCATTGGAGCTGCATCCTACAATCGCAAGGATGAACAGACTAAATATAAACATTAACCTTTGCATGCTATATGAAGATTTAAAAACATCTCTCCGCCTTCAATGCTGACGGCAAGACGAATATAATTACCAAAATTTGAATTTACCTTTATAATATGTTGGCCAAGTCCTTTGAAGATTGTAGGCTCACTACCGTCGTCAGCCCAATGTATACCGTCTTGCGATAGTTGTACACGACCTTCGAATACGGGATCTCCTTCTATTTTCTCAACCATAACAAAGAATATAGCCTCATCTGCCCAACCAGCCTCGTAAGGATGAGTGAAGAAAGTGCCTTTAAAGAACTTCTTTACCTCAAGATGGGAATCATTAAACATTTTCATATATTACATTCCTCCTTTTATTCTTGTGAAACAACAACAGAATCTATATAAAAGAATACACGACGATTGGTATCAGTACCCACCCAGAAAAGAGGATTGATAAGATTGTCGATGCGTCCATATCCGTCAACGGTATCGGCTGCAATGCCACGCATATCCCAAATTTTGTCCTGACATTGGAACTCTACATATTCACGAAGCTCTGTGTCAAGTTTCAGACGCATGTATTGCCAATTGAGTTTACAGTCGGTCTCATTGTAAATGAGTTTCTGATGACCATCTTTCAAATCCTTGAATCCATCGTGGTCGCCATTAGGATAACGGCGGCCGAACCACCAGGGATCGACTCCCCTCTTACACCAGTCTCCGTCAAGTCCATAAGCCCAATCGCGGTCGGTTATGTCTTCATTGGAATGTTCATACTGCCACTTCTGCATTAATTTGCCATCTACTGCATTGAGATAGCGAATTCCTACATGGTAACGTTTTCCACCCTCCTGTACATCGAATCCCATACCAAAATCGCGGATGGAACTCTCATGCAAACCCGGTTGCGGACGGTCACCGCCATCCACCACATCCTGCTCCGCCGTATATGTAAACCAACATTCTATCTGCAAATATTTGCAGCCCGGACGAGAGAACGAAAGCCGCTTAATGGCATGTCCCAGACAACCTTCCGCCGGAATCTCCGTGTAAGGAGCGGCAACAGGTCTTGTCGAAAGTTTAAGAGAGTAAGTGCCGGACATTGCCCCGTGAGTGCCCGGATACCTGAAAGTAGCGGAACTAAGCATGACCGGTGGCCACTGGTCTTTATTGACCAATGTCTTGGGAACATCAAAATCGGGATATTCCGTAAAGTTAGGCATCAATGTCATCCAACCGTTAAAGCCGGTGTTGAATACATCATAGCTCAACACCCTTTTCAATGGTTGATAGCGACTGCGCAATAAAATTTCTCCAATGCTCATAATATCATTTATTTAATAAAGTTAGTACCCTGGATTTTGAACAAGTTTGCCATTCATTATCAATACATCATCACTTGGCAACGGCCATAAATAAATTTTCTCATCATACTTACGTTCACCATGCTGGACGATATAGGTTCCGTCGGCCATCGCTTCAAAAGAAGGAAATCCGTCTTTGTCAAATGTCGGAGTCTCCGGCCAAAACCAGTTGCCTGCCGCAAAGTATTCCTTTGCCCTGTTGGCTGTACGGGTAAATCCGTACATATTGTGTCCGAAAGCATTCTCAAACTGATGCCAACGAAGCAAATCGAAATAGCGCAGATTTTCCCATGCAAACTCCACACGACGCTCACGACGGAGCACTTTGCGCAATGCTGTCTGATCGGTTGTCGTAATGGACGGATAGTCGTTGGTTTGTGTACGGGTGGTGCCATAAGCACGGGCACGGACATCGTTGATGCAAGCAAGGACAGTAGCGTCAATCTCCCCCAGTTCAATCTTAGCTTCGGCATACATCAACAAGACATCGGCATAACGCATGAGAATAACGGGATTGTCGTTATACAAAGTAGTACGCCATGATTCTTGCGCGCCTTTGCGCAGGCAACAACCATTGTAAGCACAGTTGGAAGCATCCGAACCGCCTTTGGAATCTTTATTTGTAATCATACGATTTTGCGTATAGTCCATTACTTCGAGTGCGTTTGGCGCAGGGTTCCACTCAATACCATAGATACGGCTGCCGGGAGCAGCAAATGTTTCCAAGCAACGGGGATCACGGTTGGCAAATGGATCGTGAGGATCAAAACCGCTGCCCGGTTCATCAATCGTCTTACCATTCGTCATTTCGTAGACAGCAAGAAGTTCCCACGAAGGTTGCGCATTATGTGTACCGCCTGCCGAACGGGCAATAAAGGAACCGATAGCCTGTGTAGTAGGTTTACCGTTTTCATCCAACTCAAGGTCGCTTGAGTGAGCAACAGAGAAGATAACTTCTTTGCTTCCTCTTGTCTTGTCGCGGAAAAGTTCTCCATAATCAGGGGCCAAGTCATATACTTCCAGATCCATACAGTCTTGCGCAGCGTTTGCGGCAGTCCCGTAGTCGTGTTGATAAAGAGCGGTACGAGCCTTGTAAGCATAAGCCGTTCCTTTGTCTACACGGGTGGCGCCGCTATTATTATTTGCGGCCGGCAAATTTTCTGCGGCATAGTCATAATCTTCATAAATTTGTTTCAGAACGACAGCTTTGTCGGTACGCCCCATCTCAAATGCTTCCTCCGGAGTAATCGAAGTCACGTAGAAAGGAACATCTCCCCAAAGAGTAATCAAACGTGAATAAGCAAATGCTCTGAAAAAACGGGCTTCGGCACGAAGCGTATTCAGTTCAGTGGTGGAATATTTGCCTTCAAGTTTGTCGAGTGCCTCCAAAATCCGGTTGGCACGACTAATGTTCTTATA
>ERZ1027064.962-NODE-962-length-11397-cov-5.441545_pt1 | contig 11397 bp, 10 predicted proteins | sample MGYA00519422_ERZ1027064 | MGnify/ENA primary metagenome ERZ1027064 (study PRJEB26926, sample SAMN06164492) | human gut metagenome | biome: ENVO:00009003; feature: ENVO:2100002; material: ENVO:00002003 | host: Homo sapiens | place: USA | collected 2012 ... | reverse complement strand
GTAGAGAGGTCTCGTGGGCTCGGAGATGTGTATAAGAGACAGATATAATACTTTCCATCCAACACGTAAGGAGTTACGGTATCTGTGCATATATAGGTAGTCCATAAATTATACTCTCCGGCCGGATATGGGATACGCCCACTCTTTCCTGGATCACCCTTCTGGACATACTTTACACTTCTTGTTACAGTTGCTATCGGCATACTATTATGTTTTTAAATTTATGACACAGTTTCAATATACACACCTACGTCCGTACCAGCCTGTTCACACATCGCATAGGTCACAGTAAAGTTTGCCTGGTTAGTAGCCTGCCCTAGAACAAGCCCTACACTATCAATGGCGGTAAAGTTAAAGTTCATCTCCATCGCTTTAGTTGTCGCCCCCCTCTTTACAACCATAGGAGCATACACCACCGTATCACTCTCTTCTGTAATCGTTTCGTCCGCCGGGGTTGGATTTGGAATAATTTCATAAGGGTCTGAAGCATCCATGACACCTTGTATATCCGTACCTATCTCTGTTCCTCCCTGAGATACTACGCATTTAAAGTTGGAATAACTGTCAACCATGTCACCGGTAACGGTAAGCGTCTGCGCTGTCTGTCCGGATATAAGACTCCAAGCGGTGCCTACCAACTTATACCATTTATAAGTAAGGCTTGATGTAACCGCCACGCCCGCCTGATAAGTCATTGCTTTGAGTATACAGCTACCGCCTTTTTCGGTGATGGTATAATATTTGTTATCCCCAGCAGCAATAGTCACAAAGTAAGGAGAACCGGTAGCCCGACGAATAGGAATGTTGTATACAGCCTCTACTTTGTCGGTGACATTGCCATATACGACTGTCGCTTCCGCCTTAATGCTACAAGGGGCTGCACCGGCCGCCACAACCAGATTTTTCAAGATTTTCAATCCCCAATAATCCTGTGTTCCTGCAACGTATGGAAGCTTGCGAAAATGCCCCGTCTCACCGTTAAACACATTCGTGGAAACGTTATTGGTAAATGTTAGTTTCACGTCATTAAAATACCAGTCACAAGCAATGGGTACCGAAACACCCTCCGCCACACGGGATGAAGTCGCAATAAATACCAGCTGCGGTTGTGTCTGGGAAAAATCAGGCGATATCGCACCGATTGCGCCCACGGACCCTTCAAATTCCTGGTAAAGGTCTCCGCTTGGAGACTGGATAATAGTCGTGTAAGTTCCCGCCTTGGGCGAAAATCTTACAGTGGCTTGCTTGGTTGCTACACTCATACTTCACCCTCCTTATTTATTTCCGAATTTTCCTCTTCAGCCGGAAGTTTCTCCGAAGAAGATAGAAATCTTTCAGGCGTAGTAACCTTTACCGGATGGTCAGTACCATCCACTTCTTCTTTTGCAGCGTTGGGGGTCAACACGGCTCCGCCACAATAAGCCGCGCGGGAAAAAATATCATCGCCGGGAAAACGCAGTACGTCAGCCTGCCACAATAGATAATTTCCGTCTGCCGTCTTATTACGGATACTTGTCAATCCCATTGACGCAGCCACCTTCTCTGTTACTTTGATGTAATTAGCCATATTCTTAAGATTAAATTGTTATTTTGCTATTATCACTTTATCAGCGCTCGCCAATATTGCCTTCCCTTCGCTGGTTGCCAATATTTTATAATTGCCCCTGTCTGTCATATCCACACCTAATAATCCGCTTGTAACGTTGCTGGCAGAAAGAGAGGGGGATTCGCCGGTTCCGATAACTGTACTATCCTTGTACCAGGTTGCCTTCAGTTCCTGCATGGCATTGTTTATAACACCCTTTGCCCCCGTTACCACCACTTTGGGATTTACGGACGCCGTGCCCGGAGCAATACGGTTCGGTATGTTGGTTATATCGTAATCATAATCCGGGAGGCGCCGTACAATAGTAGTAGTAGCTGTGGGGTCCGCATCTGTCGGCGATGCAGCCGGAGAGCCATCAGGGGAAAATGTCGCCTTGCAGATGTAAGTCTCCTTTTCTCCGATTGCCTCTCGATCAATGACAAGCACGTTATCATTCACGCTTACCACGTCGAGATCGAACTCGTCAGAACCGGCAAGGGTCAGGTTGCCATTTTCACGGCGTTTGTACCAGAAGAATTTTCTTTTTGCAGATACACCGGTAAAATCAGTTTCACCCGCCATCAGAGTAGCTACTATGGTTTGCTGTACAGGGTCCTCCCAAGGGTTGTATAAATGCGTCGATTCACTATCAAGCGTCAATAACGGATTAGCGTCGGTAGCATTGATACATTTTATTAATTTAGATTGCCGGTAAACAATGATCTGATTTGTACGCGTATCCAGGTATTCCGCATAAAAATCCAACGTTATGGGATGCAGGAGTGCGGCGTTCTTTTTAACCTTGATCTGGCCTTTATTGACGCCTTCCTGAGTAATCTCATAATTGGCATTAGTCGTTTCAATCAGAGTCCTGTTGCCATCTATGATTTCATACCATTTAAGATTGGTAAGAGAGGAATTTATATTAAACCCCTTAATAATACCATCCTTGTCAACAACATCACATTGAGGCAGCAACACCAGCGGAGTCAGGGTATAGTCCGCCTCAAAAATTCCGGTCACCGCATCATATGTTTGTAATGATGATACGGAACCAACCTCATTAATCGCCATATGTACGCTAAGAGGTTTGTAGTTTACTTCTATTTTCTTTGTCTTCATATCACAACTTCTATTTCATCAGGGTATACATTCTTACCATCACGCAGCAGAACGGTAGCCTTAAATTTACAGGAACCGACCTGTACAAAGTTCGCTCCAAGATCGTCACGCCTAAGCACCAGCACTTTTCCCGTATCGGCATGCTTCACTGCCCAAGCGTTATCTTCCGTGACATTGCCACTATCCCGCGTCCACTCCACATCAGCATCAAGTATATATTCCGTAACATCCCGGTTATATAGCATTCCGGTTATAGTGAGTGTATCCAGATCATCAACAAGATTGCCGTTCTCATCCATCTTATCCAAGTCTATCCTCCAATCATTGGCAGAAGATATGTCAATAGAGAAGTTTGGATTTCCCTCTTTCATGGCCCATCCTGTCGAACCGAATCGGGGCTCATCAAGCGTGCCGTTAATCAGGCATTGCCAGCGACACCCGTAATGCCACACGGTATCCGCAGATGTAGAAGACACAGAATAGGGATTATCAGAAGCTGCAACCTCGGCACTCCAGTCTCCGCGATCCACAAGGGAAAGAACAGGAATTCCCGGATATTGAATCTGTAGGCGCTCCTGAAAGGCTATACCCCTGCAATAGACATAGCTATGCCGGTAATTTATAGGCAGATTATCAAACAATGACAACTGTTTCAGTCTGCCGATGATAATGGCATAGTTATTTTCTTCCAATATTGGCTTTGTCACGCCATCAAGCATGCAGATACATTTTTCGCGGGTAGAAAGATACCAGTATGCCTGACGATCTTCATTGACCGGATTACCGCGACGCGTTATTATCATCAATGGTTCCGGCGGGTAATTCTTTCCACCCGGAACCTCGCTGTCCGGATACAAAACGGCAGTAATCGCATTGGCGGAAGTATCCACATGCAGGACGCGAAGCCAGGATGTGTAATACACTCCGGAACCTGAAGCAAGATCGTTGACTATGCCATAAATAATATCATTTTCAGCCAAGGCTGTAAAATCGTTATCCCAACGCTTACGGAGCGGCAAACGGTAGGTACCATCTTCCAATAGTTCGACACTCTCAATCGTGCCAGATTCGGAAAACGAATAATCACTTTCTATGGCAGAAAGACGATTAAAGATAAGTTCTAAAACGGTCAGCGATGACCGCAACTCCATGCGGTCTGCTTGTATCCTCCCATTTGTATCCGCGATTATGCCCTTGCCCGCGATAAGTGAGTCTATAGCTTCGCCAACCTCTATGCCTCCTAATAACCTTAGCAAATAATTAGTGGAATCTGATTTGTCCTTACGAAGAAAGATCTTGAATAGCTCATCCAAGTTTGCCCCTCCTATTGCAACAACTCGATTCTTATTAGTTCTTATAAATATAAAAGGATTGCTATCTTCATTGTGGATATATATTTCCCCCTCATTAAGTCCTTCCAAATTTCTTTCTATATTGGGAGACACATCAGGTATAATAGGACTTCCATCAGGATTTACATCGCTTCCATACCACAATATTTTACTTACTCTCTTTTTCATCACACACCAACATAATCAACATTAACAAAAGCAGCATCTTCTTTGCTATATTGCAGCATCTCTCCATCCTTGGGATTGGTAATAACAAATCCTACAACAGAGCTAGAAGAACCAGATTCCGGTCTTCCCGCTATGCCGACAATACTATTTTCCTGAGGCTCTAAGGTAATAGAGAGATTAAACAACTGACTATCCTCGATAACTTGAGACATTTCCGGTACCGAGTTTTCTGACCGTACAAAGCCGGTATCTTTCACAATAAATTTAGAAAGACACAATATCCGGTTCAAGTGCCGGCCATACCAATAAGGAACTCCACAAGCGTCACCAATAGTAAGCACATATGAATCATAAGGAACAGAATACAGATTTTTAATTTCCTGCCATTGATTGCGATATTGTTCATTCTCCAGCTTAGGAGTATAGCCGTTTGGCTTAAAGCCCGCCTCAACACGCCAATCAAATATAACCTGTGCGTCTCCGATCCAAAAGATATTATTAAAAACCGAGTTATTATCTTTATGAGAATATCTGATAAGCGTTGTCCTTTCCAATAATTCAGAAGAAGAAGACACGCAGAAAGGTTCGGAAAGGATACCGTTTACATCAACCTTATAATCACTGTCAGGCAATCCGGTCAATACGGCATAATGCATCACAACCTCAGAATTCTGGTTGTATGTCGAAAGACTAATACTGGTGGAAGTGTCGTTGATTAAATCGATAAGCGTGGCTGATACGCTCTCGCCTACATTAGCAAATATCTGCAAGTGAATATTGTCACCTGTATAAAACTTCTGTATATAATCTACTTCAATCCCAAACTTGTCCTTTACCGGGTTAAAGAACAACGGGCAAACGTCGCCAATCTTAACCATGTCCTTACGTCCTTTTTTTTTGAGAAGCAGGCTCCTTCACCTGCATATTGCAAATATACTAATTTAATCTTGATATACAATCGTACAACCGCTATTCGATACTTTTTATTATTAAAGTGTACTTAACAGCTTCCGATTTTCCATAATTGAAATCAGACTTACTTATATAACCTTTATAAACCTCTCCATGGTGAGTTAGAGAAATGTAGCCTTTTAAGTCTACAGGAACATCAACATCACCGGTTTCCACGCTGACTTCACCTATCGTAAAGTCTGATTCATTTATAGGGATATCCTCAGTTTCAGCAACACCATTAATAACGATATCACTATTACCATTGGACGATGCGAATGCAAGTAAAGAGGCACTTACACCTATATATTTTTTATTCGCCTCAATCATAAATCTTGGTGCATACATCACATTAAACATACTCTCAGGAGATATAACTCCTGTTATCGAATAGTTTCCACCTCTAATCAATTTATATTCCCCTCCGCTAACCGATGCTCCTACAAAGAATATATCATTATCACTATCACTATCCGTTGTATCCTCTCCTCGTTTGGCTGCAAGGAATTCAATGCCATAAGCATCAGCACGATAAGGGCTTATGAGGTCCAATACATTATCCGTAAGTGTGTGACCGGTAGTATATTCATTCGTAAAACGAAACTCATCCCTACCATTAACACTATCATAATCCTGCTTATCGTATCCGGCCTTTACATTCGCATAGATAAGTGATGCATTCACCGAATAGGTAAAATCATTCCATTGATCCGCCAGGTCTTTGATCTCTACATCTGTGAATAAACTATCTCTATGAACAAAAGACACTTTATTGTCATTTATAACAGGAACAAAACCAAACTCGGCCTCCATCCATTTAGTAAACTTTGTATAGCTGGTATATATCTTTGCTTTTTCCAACCCACGGATACTTTCAGCAGCAACAATCAGGGTATTATCCAGTCTACTATCAACCCCTGAAGTTATTTCACCAAATATTCCTTCCTTCTCTCCATTAATAGACTTCAACAAACGATTAAGAAGAGATAAGGGAGTTATAACATCAATAGCCAATGATTCATCCCTTCCCTTAAATGATATATTGATGTATCTCGGATCTGCAACAGGATAAGCAAAGTCAAATTTTGTGGATTCTGTTGTATCCAGAAAAAAATATAATAAATCACCGTTTGCCATCTTAACATCAAGACCTGCGTCCGGAGTTGCAAAAGTATAATAGAAATTGTTTTCTGTTATTCTCACATAAAGCAATTCATTATGATTAGTTCCATTGTAATGATACAGCCTAATACTCGAAATACCGCCACCACCGATAGTTCTAATAACCATGTTAAATTGAATATTAACCGTCGTAAATGATCTTATACATTTTAAGAAAAACGTCGAAGGCGGTGTAGGGGTTGTCGTTGTACCAGGTAAGCGTAAGTCGTCAGTTTGCTCCTCATCATAAACTTCAACTACATTTTTATTCTGTATATCCGATGTAACAATATAAAGAGGTATACTACTTCCATAATCGGCTTTTTGAGGCACATCTACATAGGTATGTATCACTGCTTCACTTTCAACTTCATTCTCGCCTGTAATTGTATAATTAACCTGATTATGCATTTGCAAACGATCATATAACAATCTCTTTTCTTCCTTTAATTTACCAACCGGATATTCATACTGCGTTCCCTTATTCGCCTTGATAAGAGCCGCCAAGCTATCATCAACTGCGTTAATACTGATTATGCTCCCATCATCACTGAATGTAGAAAAATCAAGCGCACAACGGAACCGCTCATTCCAAGTCCATGAGTTATTGCGTGTATAAAATACAATGGATGCAGACGCATCTATATAAGCTTTCCTGTATTCTCCCTTCAGTAGAGAATAACCCGACCCGGCAAACTGAAACTTCGTGGAGAAGGATCTAATCACACCGTCATAATTATCACGCTTAAAAGACAATTTCACATCGTCCCAATTGGACAGATCATCGGTTACATCATAAGCATAGCCACCGACCAATAACTCACATTTATACATACTATTTCTTTTTAAGTGAACGCAACATTGCTTGTGTCTCTTCGCATACCTTCTTTACCATATAGGCATATTCCTTTGCAGAAAGCTTGTGTATATCGATGTGCATTTTAAAATGCTCCATCAACATAATTCTCTCCCTAGTAAAGTAGTCTTTACTCATTGCCGGCTTAAGCTCTTCCGGCCGGCTATCCCTTAGTTTCTCAAGCCTATATTGAGATGTGGACAAAATAGAAGCTACACGTTGGCGAATTCTAGCCTTATCCTTGGCGGGTATCTTAAATCCGAATCTTACAAGCGTCTTACTTACTTGTTCGAACTTACCTTCCGAAATGAGATATTCACAAACCCTCATACACTCAATTTTAAGCTCACAGTTGAGCATTTCATTCTGCTTTGTTATTTCCGCTATCGCAGAACGCCCTCCTACTATTTCCGAGTATTCGGCAAGCAAGCGTTCGGCAATTGCTATTGCATCAGCCTCAGCAAGTTCGCCATCGGAAACTTTAGTCAGATTTCCCATGAACACTTCTATAAAGCGAGACATGGGGATTTTATCTAAATCGTCGTATATCATGATTAAGCATTTATTTATAGTTATATCTTGCAACATTAATCATCTTAAGAATTTCTTTCCTACCAATCCCTGTTATTCTCCGGTGATAGATTATTCTGCCATTATCAAGACATTCTTGTTTAATATCAAACCACCCCAATTCTGAATATTTTGTATATGGAACCCAAGTTTGGTTAACTTTATACTGAATGCCTAAGACCTTCAATTTATTATTCAACTCAATGGCAGACTTTAGACCTAATTCCTTAGCTATTTCCGTACAAGTGTATGTCTTATTTACATGAGTAAGTATTGCTACCTGCTTTTCTGCCTCAACACGAGCTGAACGCTCTTCTTTCAACTTCGTAAGCAATTCAATTCCAAAATCCGGATTATTTAGAATTTGGTCAATCACATTGTCAGTGGCATATATGCCATGTTTACGGATAGAAGGTAATACCTCATCGCACACCCAATCTTGAAACTTTTCGGCATCAGGGAGATTGCTTCTCATTATCAAACGAAACACATCCTTTTCTGGAATGTATATCATATTAGTGCCTCCAATACCATTAGCATGTTCGTGATACACGATTTCGCCTGATTTACAATGTCTTGAAATAGCATCAGATGTATTAGAATATCCTAATGATGTTGCTACATCCTTTGCACAAAATAAAGGCTCATCACTTTCGCTCATAGTAATTCGGACTTCTCCGAACTGCTCATTTTTAAAAATCTGTATGTCTTTCATAAGTCGTCTCGTGCTCCTTCACACGATAATTTTAATGAGAAAAATAAATGTTGAAAATATCTATATGATAAATATTTACCTGTCCATAGTTGCCATCGAATATTTTCTTTATCTCATAACCATGCTCATAAGACAAGGCTTTAAGTTTACGCCAATTGATTTTTCGCCAATTCAATCCCTTTTCCTTGGCATATCTTTTAATAGAATACCACTTCATTGATTCATCAAGCTGTTCGGTCTTCTGTTCAAGAAGAAATTGAGCTTTCTCTTTAGCCTCTACCTCATCGGCAAGCTGACGAAGGGCAGCAGCATAGGACTGGGGCACTTGCAATTCTTTTAGCCTAGCTTCCATAGCTTTAAAAGCATTAATATAGTCCAATTTAAACAACAATGCCCTCTTACCGGTAAATCCCATAGCAAGTAAAGAAAAACCATCACGGTTCATTACGAACATCGGATATGACTGCCCGTTTTGTTCATTGACATAAGTTGTTTCAGCAAACATTGGGTCAGCCGAATTTTCGGCACACCCCTTAACTAATTCACGTATTGCATTTAATACGTGTTTATGTTCTTTCCCAAACTTTTCAGCTACCAACAAACTGTTTGTCAATACCCGATTGCTACCATCTTTAAATACTAAATCTTTCATAACGTCGTTCTGCGCTCCTTCACGCAGTGGTTTAAATATATTAACAATGTAATGTTTCAGGCAATAGCCTTGGAATTATATAGCTCAAGTATGAACTTCTTGCCTATCTCCGTCCAGTACATGTGCTGCCTAGTCTTGATATTCCCAAGGCTATCAATGTATGCGTGAGGCTTGTGCACGGTATAGCCTTTATTCCTATACTTAGAATAGAGATAGTACACTCCACTTTCCTTGTACTGTATTCCCCATTGGCAAAGAAGTTTGTTCAGCTTGATGTCGGATATGCCAAGGCATGCCGCTATCATGTTGACGGTAAGATAGCCTTCAGAGGAAAGAACCTTATCACAGTATTCGACTTTGGGAGCAGCCTGTTTCAGTTCTTTGCCTTGTAATTCAACGGTGTTTTGTAACTGTTCGGCTTCAGCTTCAAGCTGTCTTAAGCGCTCTTCAGATGCCTCCAAACGTTTCTGCAAAATCTGCTGGGAACGCATAAGAATGTAATCATCATTCTTTAGTAGGGATTCCCGTTTGTTGAACTCGTTAATGAAGCGTTCCTTAAACTCTCCTGCTTTTGTACCAGTATAACCCATGACAAGGAAGCTGAAACCGTCTTTGGTCATTTCGTAAGCGGTTTGCTCTCTGTTTCTTGCATCCTTGTAAGTGATGCGCTCAAAATTGAGCCGATTAAAACTTTCTGAACATGAGAGGTTTTCAATATCCCTCACTACATTTTTGTGTTCCTTTCCGAACACCTGCGCAACGATTAATGAAGTAGTAACATCGCTGCCATTACTGTTTTGAAATACTAAATTTGCCATAACGTCGTTCTGCGCTCCTTCACACAGTGTTTTAAATTAAAAGAAATGAAAGCCACCAAAGTGTCGCACGGCCCTGATGGCTTTCGGTAAATTAATTCGCCAATTAATTACCTTAGATTGTCCGATGGAGATAATCAAGCTCTCTTTGAACCGCCTCCTTCCTACGGGCCTTACTTAACTTGCGTACTTCATCTGTTAATATGCGGATCTCCTTTCTTAATTCAAGAGCACCGGTATCTACATTTACTGTGAAGGGAATGCCTTCACGTTCTGCGTCCTGTGCCATCGCTCCCAAGTCCGATCTAAGAAGTGGACGAACAGAGATGTATTGCTCCAAATCAGGAACGACCGCTGCACCTTTAGGCAAGTCTACCAATGTAGGTATGGAAGGAGTGGCAAAGAGGCCCTTATTCGTTAAGATACCCTCTCGCCTACCCCCATCACCCACGATGGCTAAACCTCCGGGATGGTTGTCGGTTCCTTTGGCGTATTTGGGGATGGGTTGAGCTATAATTGTTGCTAACTGAATAGCACCTTGTGCTGCAATAAAAGCAGCTACAGGAGCACCAAAAGCTCCAGTCTGCCCCCAAGCTTTCATTATAGCAACAGCGGTATTCATTATTGTTTGAATAATATTATTTGTTTTATCCAATTTCGCTTGTTGAATTTGTAGTTGAGCTTTTTTCTTTGCCAATTCAGCCTCTTTACTAGCTGTTTTCTCTTCAGCCGCACGTTTTCTAGCCTCAGCTTCTTCGGTAGAGATCGCCCCCTTTTGTTCAAGACTCTCTATCCTCTCCAATTCTCTTTCATAAGCTTCATCATTAGCATCTTGTTCCGATTCGATCTCTTCTATCTTTCTATCATATATAGCTGATCCCAAATCTGCAAATCCACCAAGTAAATCTGCTATAGCTTGGATGGATTCCGCTGTTTTATCCATTTCTTTTTTAATGGAATCAGCAGTTCTTTTTGATGCATTTATTTTGGCATCTCGCACTTGTTCTGCTAATACAATTTCAGCCTTAGATATTTCTTGCTCAAGCTTCAATCTATCCTCATCAGAAATCCCAGGAGTATTAGCAAGTTTTTTAGCTAAATCAACAGCCTGTTCAGCTTGTTGAATGGCATATTTTTCTGCAATTTCAGCTTTACGCCTTTCATAAGCCTCAGCATTTATTATACCCTTAGTATATTCTTCTGTCAAATCATCTAGCTCCTGAGACATAGCAGCATTTATTAAGATACTTCGATTAGTATATTCTTCCTGTATTTTTTTATTAACTTCATTAGCATAATTCTCCTTAAGTTCCAATCTTTTTATCTCATATTTTTTTTCAATATTAGTTATATCCTCGTTCTTTCTTATAGCTAATTCTTTCTCGGACTCTTCTTCATTCCTTAATAGCTCTAATCTAACATTATACTCTTCTTCTGACCCTTTCTTTAC
>ERZ1027064.960-NODE-960-length-11400-cov-5.610577_pt1 | contig 11400 bp, 10 predicted proteins | sample MGYA00519422_ERZ1027064 | MGnify/ENA primary metagenome ERZ1027064 (study PRJEB26926, sample SAMN06164492) | human gut metagenome | biome: ENVO:00009003; feature: ENVO:2100002; material: ENVO:00002003 | host: Homo sapiens | place: USA | collected 2012 ... | reverse complement strand
ATCGACCCCTATGCAGCTCTTTTTGGAGCTATGCAAACCATGAGCTCAGAAAACGGTCTCGGTATCGAGACCGTTTTTTGCTTCATAAATTCAAGTTATAGGTAATAAATAACGGGTATTTTACAGGCGAAGCAAAACCGGGTATTCTAAAAGGGACAAAACCCGATAAATTCTGCCAAGCAGGGAAAGGATCGCTTATGAACAGATATCAGGAAGAATACAACCGCAAGAAAATGTCCGCCCGGCAGGTGCTGGAGAACATTCAGAGCCGAGACTTTGTTTTCACACCCATGGCCGCCTCCTGCCCGGACGCACTGATGGGTGAGCTGCAGCATCTTAAGGACACCGGTGTAAAAGATGTCATTCTGCAGAGCTGCATCCCCTCGGTGGACTATCCCGTGTTTCACGACCCGGAAATGAAGGCTGTCATGGCACACCACGGCTGGTTCTTCACCGCAGGTCTGCGCAAGGCCAACGCCCAGCGTCTGGTAAGTGCCGTACCTCAGCACTCCACCAGCATCCTGCGCAAGACTCTGGATCGCATCCGCTATGAAGGCCGCCGCCCGGTGCTGCTTACGACCGTATCTCCCATGGACGCACGGGGCTATATGTCCCTTTCCATCAGCTCCATCTACGAAATGGATGTGGTGCGGGCCGGAGCTGTCCTTCTTGTGGAGGTAAACCCCAACTATCCCCGCACCTTCGGTGACACCATGTTGCACATCTCTCAGGTAACGGCACTGGTAGAGTCTGACCGCCCCATTCTCTGCGTAGACCCCGCCCCCTATACGGAGGTAGATGCCACCATCGGCAAATATGTAGCCTCCCTGGTAGAGGACGGCTCCACCATCCAGCTGGGCATCGGCAACATTCCCAACGCCGTTGCCAATGAGCTGAAGTCCAAAAAGCATCTGGGCATCCACACAGAGATGTTCACCGAAACCATGGTGGACCTTATTGAGTGCGGTGCCGTGGACAACACCCAAAAAGGCTTTAATGACGGCGTGAGTATATGCTCCTTCACTATGGGCAGCCGCCGCCTGTATGACTTTTTGGATGATAACCCCATGGTGCTTTTCAAGTCCAGCACCTACTCCAATGACCCCTACACTATCGGCCGCAACAATAAATTCGTGTCCATCAATGCCACACTGGAGATGGATCTAACCGGTCAGGCTGCCAGCGAATCCGTGGGCCCGGTGCAGTTCTCCGGCTCCGGCGGCCAGGCCGAGACCATTCAGGGCGCACAAATGTCTCCCGGCGGCAAGTCTATTCTTGCCATGCACTCTACTTACACGGATCGGGGCGGCAAGCTCCATTCCAAGATTGTCCCCATGCTGACACCCGGCGCTGCCGTGACCACCTCCCGCAATGATGTGGACTATGTGGTCACCGAGTATGGCATTGCCTGGCTTCGGGGTCTGACTATCGCCGAGCGTGTGCAGGCGCTCACGAAAATCGCCCACCCAGACTTCCGAGCCTGGCTGCTGGAGGAAGCAGAGAAGAATCATATCTGGTGATTTACCCCTCTATACCAAGACAAGACCCGGTGCTTCGGCACCGGGTCTTGTCTATAAAAGAGAGTGAAATCAAACGATTCAGTTGGCTGTCCAGCCGCCGTCAATGGGCAAAGCGATGCCGGTGATGGACGCTGCCGCGTCGGAGCAAAGAAACTTCACAATAGCGCCGATATTCTCCGCCGGAACCATCTTCTTAATGGCCGCCTTGGAGAGCATGATATCGGAAATGACCTTTTCCTCGGGGATGCCGTGGGTCTGAGCCTGCGCTGCAATCTGCTTTTCCACAAGGGGAGTCATAACATAGGCCGGGCAGATGGCATTGCAGGTGATGCCCTGGGGGCCACCCTCCATGGCTGCCGTCTTGGTAAAGCCGACGAGCCCGTGCTTGGCGGACACATAGGCGCTCTTGAATTCCGAGGCCACCAGGCCGTGGATAGAGCTCATATTGATGATGCGTCCCCAGCCCTTTTCCTTCATATAGGGCCAGCAGTACCGTGTCAGCAGGAACGGTGCTGTGAGCATAAGGCTGATGATGAAGTCCCACTTATCCTCCGGGAACTCCTCAATGGGACACACATGCTGCACGCCCGCCACATTGGCCAGAATGTCCACACCGCCGAAACGCTCCACGGTAAACTCCACCAGGCGGCGGCAATCCTCCCGCCGTGTCAGGTTCCCCACAAAGGGTACGCCGCCCAGCTCGCGGGCAGACTCAATGAGCAGAGCCTCGTTCACATCGGCCATGACGACCTGCGCGCCCTCTTGACGCAGCGCCTGAGCCACCGCATAGCCGATACCGCTGGCAGCGCCGGTAACAATAGCAGTCTTTTCAAATAACATATGTATTCCTCCTGTGTTCAGAGAATAAATTTCTGCAGCAGAGCCACCACCCGATCCTCGTAATCCAACATACAGCCGTGGCCGCTGCCGGAGATCAGCTGCTCCTCGTACCGGCCGCCAACTGCGCGATACCGCTCCAGCACATACCGCATCTGTTCTACCATGGGTTGAGGGGGGAATTGATCCGCTCCGGGATAGCCGGGCAGGACTCCCATTTGCCCCAATACCGCCACATCACATACACTGTGATCGGATACCATCACATCCTTGTCGCCCCGAATCCACAGAATAGGCATTTGGGGCTGTACATCCGCCAGGGCGGAAAGGTTGCAGTATTGCACGGACATTGTGTTGGACACGCCCTTGGCGCCGCTCTTAGCGTATGGCCATTGGGTGCAGGGAATGCTGTCGCCCTGGCACATATCATCTCCCGTCTTGCACAGGAGTATAGAGTCAATGTATTTTTCCCGCTGCGCTTCCGGGAGATTATACCCGGCGGCCACATACACACTGTCAATGACCTGACCGGGCAGAGTGCGGTCACCGGTGCGGATAGCCTGCAGCAAGGCTTGGTTTGTGCAGGCCGCGCCGCTGCCCAGTCCCGCAGGCTCCACCGGAGTACCCGCCTCCCCGTAGCTGCCGCCAAAGCCGAAGGGCGAAAGCGGCGCCTGGAGGATCAGGCTCTGCACCTGCCGGGGGTGGTCAATGGCATACTGCATAGCCACGCCTCCACCCATGGACCAGCCGAAAAGATGAAAGCGATCCCAGCCCACAGCATGCAAAAACTCGGCAATATCGTCGGAAAAATCCCGCATTCCCCGGGTGGCGTCAATGGGCAGAGCAGAGGAATGGCCAAAGCAGCGGAAGTCCGGTGCCAGCATTTCAAAATCATCTGCCAAATGCTCCATCAGATGCTCATAGAAAACAGCGGAAGAAACATTGCCGTGGAGCAGCAGCAGGCGAGGCTTACCGGGTGTGCCGGCCGAAAGATAAGCCGTGGTAAGCCGTGGCGTTGTAATTGTATGATAGGATAAACTCATAGCTTCGCTCCTCAGATGTCAAACTTCACTTGCGGCAGCCCCGCAAAGCCCGCAATAAGCGAGGTAAACAGCGCAGGCTGCTCGTACATAGAGGCATGACCGCAATTCGGCAGGATCACATGATGGCAGTCCTTTATATGGGCGGCCAAATACTCCTGCTCCTTCAGGGGGGTGAGATAATCCTCTTGGCAGGACACCACCAAAGTAGGACACCGCACCTGTTCCAGTCTGTCCCGCAAATCATAGCTTTCGGAGCTGTCCGTCAGGCGACGCATGGCGCCGATAAAATCCGAATTTTCAAACAGCGGGATCAGCAGTTTTTTTCGATTTTCCATCCACGCATGGCGCTTAGTATAAAAGTCCGGCGAATAGATCACCGGAATAGCGGTGTGATAATACGCTTCACCGCTGTCGGAAGCCAAATTCCATGCCCGGCCAATATCTCCCAGCCACCAGCCGGTAGCAGCCGTGGCGTTGAGGAGAATCAGGCGGTCGGTCATTTCCGGATAGGTAACAGCAAATTCCAGCGCTACCTCACTGCCGTAGGAAATGCCCGCCACGCAGGCGCTTTGCAGGTTTAAATGCTCCAACAGTCTCCGAACCACCTGCACCTGGATGCCGTGGTCGTAGGTCTGGCCCACCATTTTTTCGCTCTTTCCCTGATCCAGAAAATCCACCAGGATCAGTCGATTGTTTACAGACAAGGCCTCAACAAAGGGCTGCCAGCTTACGCAGGACATCATGATGCCGTTGAGCAGGACCAGGGGCCTGCCTTGGCCATGGGATTCAAAATAGATGTGTCTGCCGTCCATTTCAAATGTAGGCATAAGGGACACCATCCTTTCACTTTCCGGTCAGCGGCCGCCTATGGCGGCCACTGACCTCAATAATATGTCGCTTACTTGGTGGCAGCCACCACATCCGCCAGAGACATGATGGGGCTCACGGGCGTCAGGGCATATACCCCGGCGTCATTCTTGCTCAGGCTCACGCAGTTCAGTGCCAGAGCGGTAACGCCCAAACGGTCGCCGCCGGCATAGCTGATGGTTCCGCCCATGGGGATGGAGAACTCGGTCTCCTCCATGATTTTGGCGAAGTTGGCATAGTTCAGCTCCAGACCCGCCTTATCCACAGCCTGCAAAGCCTGCACGAAGATGCTGCCGGCAATGTATCCAGCCATGGCATAGGAGTTCAGTGCGTAGGTACTGCCGGACTCGCCGTTGGCAAGCTCCCAGGCGCTCATGGCGGTATAGAAAGTGGTATAATCGGCCATACCTGCCTCGGTGGTTACATCCAGCCAGGCGGTGCAGTAAACCATACGGCTGTCGGTGATGGCACCGCTGTCCACAAAGGCACCCAGGGTAGTGGCAGAAGCGTTAACATAAGAGGTGACTACATTCACATTGTAGTTCACATCCCGCATGGTGTTCATCAGCGTAGCCAAGGGGTTCTGATTCATGCAGGCGATCACCACATCACACCCGGCGTTTTTCAGAACATTCACAGCGGCGGAAAAATCGGTGGCGGACGCCTCCACCTCCTGCACGGTCAGCTGGGCCTTCAGGTCCTCGTTCTCACGCTTTACGCCTGCCAACAGACCGGCGCCTGCGTCATCGGTGGTGGCAATGACACCCACCTTGGTGCCGCCCAGGCCCATGCCGTCCGCCTTGTGGGCAACAGCCCGGGCCAGCAGCACACGGCCCTCAGCGCTGTAAATGGGCTGTACGGAGTAGATGACCGCATCATTGCCCTTGGCGCCTTCCTGATACAGATCGTCAATGCCGGTGGCGGCATAGACCATCGGGACACCCTTTTCCTTCAGATAATCCAAGGTTGCGCCCACGGTATTGGTGCCGAAGTGACCCACAATGGCGAACACCTTATCGGTTTCCACCAGCTGCTTGGTGTAGGTCATGCCCTGCGCACCATCAAAGCCGTCGTCATAGTGCTTGAGGACAATGCTCTTGCCCTGGAAGCCGCCGGCATCGTTATAGGCCTTGAAGGCAGCCTCCATGCCGGCATTGAAGGGTACGCCCACGGTGGCGTAGGCGCCGGTGGTGGCAGCGGTGTTGCCCACAAGGATAGTGTCGTCGCTGACACCCTGCACCTCTACAAAGGGCTTATAATCGCCGTTGGAATCGTCGCTCTTGCTGCCGCAGCCCACCAAAAGGGTACACAGCATCGCTGCTGCCAGTAGCAGGGAAAGAAACTTTTTCATGGTTCATTCTCCTTTTTTGTTTTATATGCTCAGGCTCTTTTTCAGAGCGGTAAGCCGTTTATTTTTTATTGCCCAAATAGGCTTCAATAAGTCGCTCGTCCCGGACCAGCTGACTGGCAGGGCCGTGCATACTGATCTTGCCCAGCTCCAGCACATAGCCGTAATCCGCAATTTTCAGCGTGGCCAAAGCGTTTTGCTCCACCATGAGGATGGTCGTCCCCTCGGATCGGATGGCCTGGAGGGTCTTAAAAATATCCTGAATGATCAGCGGAGCCAGACCCAAGGAGGGTTCATCCAGCAGCAGAATCTCCGGGTCCGCCATCAGCGCCCGGCCAATGGCCAGCATCTGCTGCTCACCGCCGGAGAGGGTTCCCGCCTGCTGGCGCCGCCGCTCCCTCAAAATGGGAAACAGTTCCTGCACCCGATCCATGTTTTTCTGATACTGCTTGGCACTTTTGGTGCAATAGGCTCCGGCCTTGAGGTTTTCCTCCACGGTCAGTCCGGCAAAGATCAGCCGGCCCTCCGGAGACATATTCACGCCCATACGGGCGGTTTTGTATCCTCGCTGGCCCAATATCTCCGTCTCGCCCAGATGAACGGAGCCATACGCCTTTACCATACCGGTAATGGCCCGGAGTGTGGTGGTCTTTCCTGCGCCGTTGGCTCCCAGCAGCGCCACAAGGGTCCCCTTCTCCACATCCAGATCAATTCCCTTTACTGCCTGAATGGGTCCGTAATTGACCTGGAGGTTTCTGACTTCCAGCAGCGCCATTACTTCTCCACCTCCTCATCGCTCTCACCCAAATACGCTTTCTGTACCTGCGGATCCTTCTGAATCTCCTCCGGCGTCCCGATTGCCAGGAGCTTCCCGAAGGAAATGGCACATACGGTCTGACAAATGTTCATCACAAGTCCCATGTCATGCTCTACCAGCAAAATGGTGCAGCCCATGGTATCCCGGATGCGGCCAATCAGCTCCGCCAGCTCCAAAGTCTCCGTGTCGTTCAGACCTGCGGCAGGCTCGTCCAATATAATCAGCTGGGGGTCGCACATCAGTGTGCGTGCGATCTCGATTTTCTTCAGAATCCCGTAGGGCAGGCCTGCGGCATACCAATCTCTGTACTCCGTAAGGCCCATGAATTCCAGCACACGGAGGGCCTTCTCCCTTATAATGCGCTCCTGCTTCTTCAGCGTCGGCAGGTGTAGAGCCTGAGACAAAATCCCCGCCGTAAACTGCCGATGCCCCGCAATAAGCAGGTTATCCAGTACGGAGACCTCCCGAATCACCTCCACATTCTGAAAGGTGCGGACGATACCCTGCAGCACCACATCGTGTACCTTTTCCTCCGGCAAGGAGATGACCTCGCCTGCCTTGTTTTCAAACAGCAGTGTGCCGGAGGTAGGCTTATAAAACTGGGTGATACAGTTGAATACAGTGGTTTTACCTGCACCGTTGGGACCGATGAGGCCGAAAATTTCACCCTTTTTCACATCAAAGGAAAGGCCGTCTACAGCGTGGACACCACCGAAATACATACACAGATCCTGCACTCGCAGCACCACGCCCTCCGGCAGCCCCGGTCTGTCAGCCGGAGCGATCTGCAGTTTTTCCAAGGCGTCTGAGAGCTTTCGGATCTTGCTATCCTCCGCTTGCCGGATCGTTTCCATCTGCTTCTGTGCCGCCTTCTCCTGCTCTGCCCGAAATGCGTCTACCTTCCGCTCAATATCGGAAACAGCCGCTTCCCGCTCTGCCCCGTCACCGGGCATATCCGTCAACTGGGCACTGATCTCCCGCTGTAATCGGCAGCTGTACTGATTCCGAAGCTCCTCATGCTCCTTTTGCAGCTGCTGCAGCTTCTCCTCCTCTCGCTCTGCACAGGCAGGATCCTTCGAGATAGCCTTAGCTGCCCGGGTGGAGGCCTGCTTCCGAGCAAATGCCATGTCGGCATCGAATTGCGCCATGCGGCTGTCGAACACGATCTTGCCGGCCTCCTCCGCCGGAATCCAATCGGGATGCGCGGTATACAGCTCCCGCATAAGCTGTGTGCGGTAAGCGTCCGTTTTTTTCCGGGTCTGCTCCTGACAGTCCCGCAGGAGAATGTCCCTGTAGTCCTTTTCGGCGCAGAGCATGGTTTTTCTGCGCATCATTTTTCTGTACGCTCTGTCAGTTCTGGCCATAACCGTCCATCCTCCTTTGCGTATTGGCAGCGAATTTTGCTGTTTTTCTCTTTTGCATAAGGTTCCCCATCATCTGAGCTATGCCGCCGGGGAAGAACATTACGATGAGGATGATGAGCAGACCCGTAATCATGGTGATGAACGCCGGGTTCTCCACGAAGAAGGGAATCTTGCTCAGGAGCGTTGACTGCAGTCCGTAGATGATGAACACCCCGAAAGTGGTACCCCATAGAGACTTGGCTCCGCCGATGACCACAGCGCCTAAAATGTTCAGGGAGGTTGCCATGCTCAGCAGCGTGGAGGTAGAGGTAGTCATGTTCCGCAGGAGCATCATGTACATAAGTCCCGCAATAGCGGCATACACCGTGGAGATCACGAAGGCCAGTACACGGTACTTCATCAGATTAATACCCATGGCTTGGGCGGCGGAGGTGCTGTTTTTCACCGACAGCAGCGCCCGGCCGATAGGGCTGCGGATAAGGTTGGAGGTAATGAATAGCAGCAGGACAAACAGCGCCAGGATCAGCAGATACACCTGCTCCTCTCCGATCTTTACACCGAAGAGCCGTACCTTGGACATATCCAGCTTGATAGTGGATTTCAGAGAAATGAAGGTGTTACGCAGAATTTCCGAGAGGCCCAGCGTCAGGATTGCCAGATAAATTCCCTCGATCCGCAGGGAGATAAAGCCTACCAGCACGCCGCTGAACAGACTTATCATCACCGTAACGATAAAGGCGATGCCGAAAGGTGCTCCGTATACCTGCATGAAATAGTAGGCAATGTATGCGCCGATTCCTACAAACCCCGCCGTGCCCAGGGAAGCCAGACCGGAGTAGCCCATGAGCAGGCAGAAGCCAATGGCCATAATGGCATAAATCATGGTGTTTCCCACAGCAAAGACGAAGGAGCTGGTCAGAACGCCCAGCTGTGCCAGCAACGGAAAAACGCCCAATATCACCCCAAAAATCAAATATTGGGTCCCGGGAACTGCCAACAGCTTCTTTATCTTTTCTCCGGCGCTCACCTTGCCGCAATCGCTGTAAACCAGATTCAGATATTCCTTTTTAACATTCAAGTCCGTCATAATCACACCTTCTTTACCACTTTCTTCCCAAACAGGCCCTGGGGCTTGAGGAGGATGATGGCCAGCAGAAGGACATACACAATGACCATCTGCCAGCGGCTGATGTCATAAAAGGCAGGGAAATTCGCCAAAAAGCCCACACAGTTGGACAGAACCGGGATCAGAACCGCTCCTACAATGGGGCCGTAGAAGGTGGCAAATCCCCCCAGAATGCAGGCAAGGAATGCGTTGACCTGGATGGTACCCATAAAAGAGGTGCTGATCATGGCACCGCCGCCGGCATACATCACGGCGGCCAGCACGCCTAACGCACAGGCCAGTGCCCAGGAGATGGCCGTGATGACATGGGTATTGATCCCCATAAGCTCGGCGGTAAACTCACTGGAGGCTGTGCAGCGGACACCCAGACCCCACTTGCTGTATTTCAGCAGCAGGAACAGGGCTGCCAGCACCACGGCGGTAATAGCGGCACAGATCAGCGCATGTTTTGTCAGCACGATCTCCCCGCCAAAGGCACGAAGCACCACATTAGACTCCACACCGGCCTTGGTGGTATTATAAAAGGATTCAAAGGGAATGAACTCAGGATTGCCGAACACCAGCGGAATGCCGCCGTAGAACAGGGACACAAATCCCATGGTGATAATCTGTTTTCCCAGCTCTCCCACATGGCGTCCCTTTCGGAACACCATCAGGTCGATAAAAAGGCCGATAACGACACCCACGATCATGCCGGGCAGCACGCCCAGGTAAACCGGGACCCCCCACCGGTTCAGACATTCTGCCACTACATAGCAGCCAAAGGCTGCGATAGATCCCTGGGCAAAATTGGCCGTGGTGGATGTCCGAAAAATAATGGTTACAGAGAACGCCGACAGCGCCGTCACGCATATACTCAGCAGCGATCCGCAAACCGTAGACAAAAATGCGGCAAACATGAGTGCGCTCCTCCTTTTTCTTTATGTGGTGAATCATAGTTCACCTATTGTGGCTTTATAATATATTGTATATGGCATTTTTGTCAATATCAACTTAACGACATTGTGAATTTTTTAATTTTTGCACAAATTTTTTGTCAAGTAATTGCATAATATGACAAATAATTCAAGTGAATTGGAGTTTATGTATTTTGCTTGTTTTTTTAGGTTATTTTGTTGACATCAGCCTCAAAACACGCTATCCTATACACAGCTTTACACAGATAAGGAGCATAGCCAATGAACAGCAAGCTGGACTTGGTAGTAGTTATTCCAGAAAGCGAAGAAGGCCGCCGCAGTTTTGATCGATTGGTCAAGGCCGCTGAGGACCTTTTCAGCCAGCAGGGGTATCGCAGCACCACCATCAAGGATATCGCCCAAAGCGCCGGTCTGTCCGTGGGGGCGTTTTACATTTATTTCCGCAGTAAGTATCAAATATATGTCTATATTATGCAAAGCTTTGCCCTCCGCCTTCAGAACTATCTGGATTCCCGGGCCGGAAAGATCACCGGAGACCTCATTGAGCGCCAGGTGGAGTACATTATGGAGTTCATTGGCTTTGCCTATAAAAATCCCGCCTGCTATAACCTAATCTTCGAGTCCCTGTACATTGACCGGGATCTTTTCCTGCAATATTACTACCAGTACGCCCAGCGGTATGTGCCTGCGCTGACCAAAAGCCGCGCCCTGCCCGAAGGAATGGACCCTATGCTCTGGTCCTTCATCAACATGGGCATCGGCAATTTCATCGGCCTGAAGGTGCTGGCAGAAAACGACGCCGGCCCAGAGCAGATGAAAAAGATACGCCAAACTCTGCGCATCCTTCTGCGTTCAGGATTGTCAAAAGCCGAGGAGGAGTAAATCTCACCCCTGTCCGGCCATTGCCGGTCGTAAATCTTTCGCTCTCACGCAGTTGGCCAATACCGTCAAATGATCGTTGAGAATCCCTTTCCGATCGCATATGCGGTTCCGCCTTTTTCCGCAGAATCTTTTATCACAAGTATTAGCCCACTCCTAATTATTTGGCTTGTTTCCCCTCCAGTTTTCGACACGCTTAAAGGATAACTGTTTATTGGGCGTGGACCAATTTCTTCCCGGCCTCCGCGGATCAATTATAGCTCGACCACGATAGATTCTCCCTATGACATACAAAAACGCCCCATTTATTGCTTGTTTCGGTTGGACGGCTTAGGCTTGTCAGGGCTCGCCACATCCGCCTTGGGTGGGTGATCGCTGAGAGCCCCAACCGATTTCTCTGTTTTCTGGTTTTCAGTCATAGTCTTTTCTGCTTTCGGCGGGCTGCCACGGCACAGCTTTTTCGGCTTCTATAATTGGAAGGAACATGGCTTTTCGCTGAATGGAAGGCGAAACTGACCCAAATCGGGGCGGTCTGTATTATTGCAATAATCATTTCAAAATTATCTTGACAAAATTTATCGAGATTGATATGATGGCAGTACAAGCAAGCGAAAAGAGGATGCGGGACATGATCATCACCAAAGAGACGGACTACGCGCTGCGCATTTTGCGGGTGCTGCTG
>ERZ1027064.957-NODE-957-length-11427-cov-3.945744_pt1 | contig 11427 bp, 10 predicted proteins | sample MGYA00519422_ERZ1027064 | MGnify/ENA primary metagenome ERZ1027064 (study PRJEB26926, sample SAMN06164492) | human gut metagenome | biome: ENVO:00009003; feature: ENVO:2100002; material: ENVO:00002003 | host: Homo sapiens | place: USA | collected 2012 ... | reverse complement strand
GATCTACACAAGGCTATTCGTCGGCAGCGTCAGATGTGTATAAGAGACAGACGGTGGACATCCCGTTTTTGTGGGTGGTGAATGCGGGATAGCCGTTGATGGTCAGCCGGTGCATATCGGCGTCCTCCGTGTCCACGCACATGACGCCGTCGCCGCTGAAAGCCATCAGCCTGATCTCCAGCCAGCAGCCGTCGCCGTCGGCATAGCGGTAAAACCAGATCCCCTGGCTCAGGTTTGTTTCCGTCAGGGTCACCCCGGTAGGCAGCCGGCTTCCCGTCAGCCCGGAGGGGAGGGAGGACCCGCCGCTGCGGTCCGTCCGGGACCCGGGGCGCAGCAGGGTATGGGTGTCGAAGGTTTCCACCACCCAGCGAACCGTCTGGGACCGCAGGGTCGGGGACACGGCAAAGGCTACCGAGAAGCACAGTGCCGCCACTGCCAGAATCACCGCTGCCCGGCCCGCCAGCCGCCGCAGCACCCGTCCGGCGGAGCGCAGATCCCGGCGCAGAAGGCCCCTCTGAATGGTCTGCATGCACCGCCGCTGCGAAAGCGCAGGCACCGCAGCCGACGGGTCACGGGCCAGGCGCTCCATGGCCTCCCGGGCCTGTTGGTTTTCCTGCCGCGCGACCTGGTCCATCAGCAGCGTAAACAGGGCCTCCTCCTGCTTGCTATTCCTCTCCTGCACGGTGCACCCCTCCTTTTCGCAAGTTTGCCCTTTTTACAGACGTATCTATATACGTAACACCGTAATCCGCAAAATGCAACCGATTTTTTTCGTTTTTCTTGTTTTTTTCAAAAAAACTATTATAATATAGAATGTTGAATCTTTTGAACATCTTGCCGACTGCGCGAAAGGGGGGACCATATGCTGCCGATTTGCATCCTTACCATCCAGGATGAGGACGACCGCGCGTATATGTCCCGCCTGTTTGTGCAGTATCATCGCCTGATGTATCAGTGTACATATGAGGTGCTGGACGACAAATGGGCCACTGAGGATGCCGTCCAGACGACGCTGCTGCGGCTCATCGACCGGATAGACGTTGTGCGGCAGCTGGACGAGAGGAAGCTGCCGGGGTATATCGCCGCCGCCTGCCGCCACACGGCGTACAACGTGCTCCGCCATAACCGCCGCCACCCCCAGGTGCCGCTGGAGGACGCGCCGGAGGCGTCGTCCGCGCCGGACATGGATGAGCTGCTGTCCCGCCGGGTGGAGTTGAATGCCCTGGCCCGGGTGTGGCCCCGGCTGGATGAGGACACCCGCTGGCTGCTGGAGGCCCGGTACATTCTGGACTATTCGGACAGCGAGCTGGCCCGGGAGATGGGCGTAAAGCCCACCAGCGTCCGCATGGCCCTGACCCGGGCCCGGAAAAAGGCCCGGGCTATGCTCCGGCCGGAGCTGGAGAAAATGTGATAAAAGGGGGAGAATTCTATGCTGACCGGTCTGACGGGCTTTTTGCCGGAGTCAACCTTGACCCTATACGATAACCTGGAATTTCTGTTCCGGATCCTGCTGTCCGCTGCCCTGGGCGCAGCCATTGGCCTGGAGCGCACCAAGCGCCAGAAGGAGGCGGGGGTGCGGACCCACTGCATCATTGCCTGCGCCTCGGCGGTGTTCATGATCCTGTCCAAATACGCATTCGTCGACACTGCCGCTCTGGCCGGCTCCCGGGGGGCGGACACCGCCCGCATCGCCGCCCAGGTGGTCAGCGGCATTTCCTTTCTGGGCGCCGGCGTCATCTTCAAAAACGGCAGCTCCATCCGGGGCCTGACCACTGCCGCCGGTATGTGGGGCACCGCCGCCGTGGGCATGGCCATCGGCGCGGGTATGTACTGGCTGGGTCTGATGGAGGCTGTGGTGCTGGTGGTGATCCAGCTGGTGCTGCACCGGTTCCGGGTGGGCGGCGATGCGGAGATCACCCAGGAGGTCACGGTGCACATGACGGACAGCGACGGCCTGATGCAGGCCTTTGACTGCCTGGTCCGGGAGCACCGGGGCAAGATCACCGACAGCACCCTGACCCGGGAGGACAGCATGCTCTGCCTGGAGGTGTCCATCCGGCTGCCGGACCCCATTACCCATGAGGAGGCCCTGCGTTTTCTCAGGGAAAACCCCGGCGTCCGCAAGATTTCCGTATAACAGAGGAGGAAGCCATGAAGATCGTATGCCTGGGCGACAGCCTGACCACGGGATACAACCTGGCCCCCGGAGAAGGCTGGGTGGACCTGCTGAACCGGGAGACGCCCCATCTGTGGGTCAACGCCGGCGTGGCCGGCGATACCTCCACCGGCCTCCTGGTCCGGCTCCAGAGCCAGGCCCTGCCCCAGAAGCCGGATATGGTCCTGTTTATGGGCGGCGACAACGACATTATGCTCACCGGCTCCGCCGACCAGGCCAAGTCTGCCGTCATGGCCATGGTCCACCAGTGCGTGGCCGCCGGGGTCCGGCCGGTGGTGGGCATTCCATATCCCGTGCGCACCATCCCGGCCCAGTGGCAGCCGGTGTGCGACATGGACCGGGCTCTTGAGGCCTCGGCGGAATACGTCCGGTGGCTGCGCAGGCTGACGGACGCCATCTCCCTGCGGCGGGTGGATTTCGGCGCGGCCTTCGACGCCGCCGGGAACACGGCGGACCTGTACCAGCGCGACGGCATGCACCCCAGCCGCCTGGGCAGCCGCGTCATGGCAGACGCCGTGCTTCACGACCTCCACTTGGTCAGATAGCCCAAAGACGGACCTCCGTTTTTTACCATTTATCCAAATGTTACCCGGGCCCGATGTTTCGCGTTGACACCATTTCCCGCCCCGTGATAGAATGGACATGACAACGGAATAGGGATCATCGGTGGATGGACTCGGGAGAGACCGCGCTCTGCGCGGCGCCGAAGGGGAACGCAGAAGCTCTCAGGCAAAAGGGACCGGGTCCGGACGATACTCCGAAAAGGCCGGATATGTCCGGCCACCGAAGGTGCAACTCGCCTCATCCGGGGCGGGGAATCTCTCAGGTTAGGATACGGGGGCGCAAGGCAACGGCTTTGCGCCCTTTTTTGCTGCCCAAAAACAGGAAGGAACAACTTTGAAGGAGGAGCTTAGAAAATGAGCGAACTGAAGCGCACGCAGCTGTACGACGTGCATGTTTCCGCCGGGGCCACCATGGTGGACTTCGGCGGGTGGGAAATGCCCATCCAGTATCCGTCCGGCATCATCGCCGAGCATCTGTACACCCGCCAGGTATGCGGCCTGTTCGACGTGTCCCACATGGGCCGCCTGCTGATCGAGGGGCCCCAGCGCAAGGAATTTCTCCAGCATGTGCTGACCAGCAACGTCAGCGCTCTGGACCTGAACATGGCCCAGTACTGCATCATCCCCAACGAGAACGGCGGCGCCGTGGACGACGCGTATCTGTACCTGTTCCAGGAGGACAGCTATCTGCTGGTGGTCAACGCCGCCAACATCGACAAGGATCTGGAGCATCTGAACCGGGCCCTGTCCGGCTTCGACTGCACCATCACCAACATCAGCGCCGAATGGGCCTCCATCGCCGTCCAGGGCCCCAAGAGCAAGGAAATGCTCATGACCCTCTCCGGCGGCGAGTCCCCCACCAAGGAGCCCACCAAGAACTCCCTGGGCACCGTGTCCCTGGAGGGCCGCCAGGCCCGCATCGCCAAGACCGGCTACACCGGCGAGCCTCTGGGCTACGAGGTATACGTCCGCAGCGAGGACGCGGTGTGGCTGTGGAACCGGCTGGTGGAGCTGGGCGCGCGGCCTGCCGGCCTGGGCGCACGGGATACCCTGCGGATGGAGGCGTCCTTCCCCCTGTACGGCCACGAGATGGGCATTGCCCCCGACGGCACCGAGATCCCCATCTTCGCCGTGCCTCTGGCCAAGTTTGCCGTGAGCTTCTCCGCCCAGAAGGGGGATTTCATCGGCCGCGCCGCTCTGGAGCGTCAGCACCAGGCATTTATCCGCCACATGGACCGGGACTTCTCCGACATGTCCGCCCTGCCCCGGAGGATCGCCCCCATCGCCCTGCTGGACCGCGGCGTCATGCGGGCCGGAATGGAGATCTACAAGGGCGATAAGCTGGTGGGTTGGGTCACCAGCGGCACCATGGTGCCCTATTTCAAGACCCAGGGTGAGGGCCTGTCCACCGTGATCCTGGAGGCCAGCGGCAAGCGTGCCATCGGCCTGTGCTATATCGACAGCGACGTTCTGGTGGACGACACCGTGGAGGTGGATGTGCGGGGTAAGCGGCTCAAGGCCGTCATTCCCGCCCGGCACATGAGCGTGGGCGCGCCTCCCTTCGCCCGCCCCCTGCTGTACGGTGAGCAGGAGGAGGTCCGCACCGTGGCCGGCGGCGACCGCACCGGCAAGGCCCTGGCCCTGCTGCACAAGGCCATCGAGAACCACGTCTGGCGTCAGGAGCAGTGCGTGAACCTGATTCCCTCCGAGAATACCCCCAGCCGGGCCGTGCGCCTGCTGTCCGGCAGCGACCCGGCCTGCCGCTATGCCGAGCACAAGAAGATCCTGGCCTTTTATGAGAAGGAGGTGTTCTATTACCAGGGCACCAAGTTCATCGACCAGGTGGAGCGTATGCTCACCGAGGAAATGCGCGCCTACTTCGGCTGCACCGAGGTGGAGACCCGCACCCTCAGCGGCCAGATGTCCAACATGGCGGTGTTCTCCGCCCTGACGGACTGGAAGAACCGCTTCGACCGCAAGAAGGATGCCAAGCGCCTGGGCTACGTCATGAACAACCACATCATCAAGGGCGGTCACCTGTCCGCCCAGCCCATGGGCGCCCTCCACGACTATATCGCCGTGGACCCCGTCACCGAAAAGCCCGCCGTGGTAAACTTCCCCGTCTGCCGGGACAACCCCTATAAGATGGACGTGGAGGAGACCAAGAAGCTCATCGACCGCTACCGTCCCGAGCTCATCATCTTCGGCAAGTCCATGGTTCTGCATAAGGAGCCTGTGGCCCAGATCCGCCGCTTTGTGGACGAGCAGAAGATTCCCACCACCATTATGTACGATATGGCCCATGTGCTGGGCCTCATCGGCGACCACTTCCAGAACCCCTTCCAGGAGGGCGCGGAGATCGTCACCGGCTCCACCCACAAGACCTTCTTCGGCCCCCAGCGCGGCGTCATCGGCGTCAACTATAAGGAGGAGGACCTGAAATACGGCCTGTGGAAGACCATCGAGAGCCGCACCTTCCCCGGCAGCGTATCCAACCACCACCTGGGCACCCAGCTGGGTATGCTCATGGCGGCCTATGAAATGAACCAGTTCCGCGACGCGTATCAGAGCGCCATTATCCGCAACGCCAAGTCCTTCGCCCGCAGCCTCAGGAGCTATGGTCTGGACGTGGTGGGCGATCCCGCCATCGACTACACCGAGACCCACCAGGTCATCGTCTCCGTGGGCTACGGCGAGGGCGCGGAAATCGCCGAGCGCCTGGAGCAGAACAACGTCATCGTCAACTACCAGGCCACCCCCGATGAGGAGGGCTTCACCGCCTCCGGCGCCCTGCGTATGGGCGTCAGCGAGATGACCCGCTTCGGCTTCGAGGAGAAGGACTTCGACCAGCTGGCCTCCCTGATGGCCGACTGCATCCTCCGGGGCCGCGAGATCAAGGCCGATGTGGAGCAGCTCCGGGCCCGTCACACCGAAATGCGCTACTGCTTCGACGATGCCGCCATCAACGACGCGCTGGAGCAGCTGGCCGGCAAGCTGGACATTTGAACAAACAACAAAACATATTAAATTTGGAGGTAAATCACAATGCTGTATCCGACTGATCTGAAGTATTCCAAGTCCCACGAGTGGGTGAAGATGGAGGACGGCGTGGCCGTCATCGGCATTTCCGACTTTGCACAGGACGCTCTGGGCGATGTGGTGTTTGTGAACCTGCCCGGCGAGGGCGACGACGTCACTGCCGGCGAGGCCTTCGGCGATGTGGAGTCCGTCAAGGCCGTGTCCGACCTGGTGTGCCCCGTCACCGGCGCCGTCTGCGCCGTCAACGAGGAGCTGCTGGACCAGCCCGAGCTGCTGAACAAGGCTCCCTATGACGCCTGGATCATCAAGGTGGAGAACATCACCGACACCGAGGAGCTGCTGGACGCCGCCGCTTACGAGGCATTCTGCGCCGAGGAGGGCTGAGCATGGGCAGCTATGTCCCCTCCACCCAGGCCCAGCGGGAGCAGATGCTCCGGGCCGTGGGGCTGGAAAACATCATGGATCTGTACCGGGATGTGCCGGAGCAGATGCTCCTGCGGAAGCCCCTGAACATCCCCGACGGCATGAGCGAGCTGGAGGCAAGCCGGGCGGTGTCCGCCATGGCCGCCGAAAACCGCACCTATGCCACCGTTCTCCGGGGCGCAGGGGCCTATGACCACTACATCCCCTCCATCGTCAAATATATCCCCGCCAAAGAGGAGTTCCTCACGGCCTACACCCCCTATCAGGCGGAAATGAGCCAGGGTCTGCTGCAATCCATCTTCGAGTATCAGACCATGATCTGTGAGCTCACCGGCATGGACGTGTCCAACGCCTCTGTGTACGATGGGGCCACTGCCGCCGCCGAGGCGGCGGCCATGTGCCGCGAGCGCAAGCGCCGGGTGACCCTCATTTCCGGCGCGGCCCACCCCGACACCATCAACACCGTCCGCACCTATTGCTACGGCACCGGCGACGAGCTGCGCGTGGTGCCGGCCAAGGACGGCAAAACCGACCTGGAGGCCCTGGCCTCCATGCTGAATGAGGAGGTTGCCTCCTTCTACGTCCAGCAGCCCAACTTCTTCGGCCTGTTTGAGGACGCCGAGGCCCTGGGCCAGGCCGTCCACCAGGCCGGGGCCAGGTACATCATGGGCTGCAACCCCATTGCCCTGGCCGTTATGAAAACGCCCCGGGACTGCGGCGCGGACATCGCCGTGGGCGAGGGGCAGCCCTTGGGTCTGCCCCTGGGCTGCGGCGGCCCGTATCTGGGCTATATGGCCGCCACCGATAAGCTCATGCGCAAGCTCCCCGGCCGCATCGTGGGCGAGACCACCGACCATCAGGGCCGCCGGGCCTACGTCCTGAGCCTCCAGGCCCGGGAGCAGCACATCCGCCGGGAGAAGGCCAGCAGCAACATCTGCTCCAACGAGGCGCTGTGCGCCCTGACCGCCGGGCTGTACATGGCCACCATGGGTCCCGACGGCATGGCACAGGCGGCGGAGCAGTCCATGGCCAAGGCCCATTATCTGGAAAAGGCCCTGTGCGCCCTGCCCGGGGTGGAGCCGGTATACGGCGGGGCGTATTTCCACGAGTTTGTCCTGAAAATGCCCCGCAGCCAGGAGCTGCTGGAGGCCCTGGACCGCCGGGGCATCCTGGGCGGTCTGCCTCTGGGCGACGACCGGGTCCTGTGGTGCGCCACGGAGAAGGTCAGCCGCCGGGAGCTGGACGAAGCCGTATCCATCGTCAAGGAGGTGCTGGACAAATGAAGCTGATTTTTGAAAAGAGCGTGCCCGGCCGCCGGTGCACTATCCTGCCCCCCTGCGACGTGGACGCCGTCTCCCTGCCGGAGTCCCTGCGCCGGGAGACGAAGCCCGACCTGCCCCAGCTCAGCGAGACCGACATCTCCCGCCACTATACGGAGCTGTGCCACCAGGTACACGGCGTCAACTGCGGCTTCTACCCCCTGGGCTCCTGCACCATGAAGTACAATCCCCGCATCGATGAGGAGATGGCGGCCCTGCCTGGCTTCACCGGCTGCCACCCCCTGGCCCCCCGGGAATCCCTGGCGGGTATGCGCCATGTGCTGGACACCGCCCGGGAATATCTCTGCGAAATCACCGGCATGGACGGCATGACCTTCCAGCCTGCCGCCGGAGCCCACGGCGAGTTCACCGGCGTCCTGCTGATCAAGCAGTACCACGATGCCCGGGGCGACCACAAGCGCACCAAGATCATCGTGCCCGACTCGGCCCATGGCACCAACCCCGCCACGGCGGCTATGTGCGGCTATGAGGTGGTGAACATCGCCTCCGGCCCGGACGGCTGCGTGGACCTGGACAGCCTGCGCTCTGCCCTGGGGGACGATACCGCCGGTCTGATGCTCACCAACCCCAACACCGTGGGCATCTTCGACAAGAACATCTTAGAGATCACCCGGCTGGTCCACGAGGCCGGCGGCCTGTGCTACTACGACGGGGCCAATCTCAACGCCGTTATGGGCATCGTCCGCCCCGGCGACATGGGCTTTGACTGCATCCACATGAACCTGCACAAGACCTTCGCCACGCCTCATGGCGGCGGCGGTCCCGGCGCAGGCGCCGTGGGCTGCAAGGATTTCCTGATCCCCTATCTGCCCCATTCCGCCCTGGCGGAGGAGCCCGGCCATATCCAGGTCCGCAGCTTCATGGGCAACTTCCTGGTGGTGGTCCGGGCGCTGACGTACCTGCTGACCCTGGGCCGACAGGGCATCCCCGAGGCGGCGCAGAACGCCGTGCTCAACGCCAACTATCTCCAGGCCCGGCTCCGGGGCACCTATACCCCCGCCTATGACCGCATCTGTATGCACGAGTTCGTGCTGGATCTCAGCGGCCTGAAGAAGGAGACCGGCGTCTCCGCCCTGGATGTGGCCAAGTCCCTGATTGACGAGGGCATTCATCCGCCCACCATGTACTTCCCCCTGATCGTCCATGAGGCCCTGATGCTGGAGCCCACGGAGACCGAGGGACCCGAGGTCCTGGACCAGGCGGCGGAGGTGCTGCGGATGCTGTACCAGCGGGCCTACGATGACCCCGAAGCCATGCACGATGCACCCCACCATATGCCCATCGGCCGTCCCGACGAGGTAAAGGCCGCCCGGCACCCGATTCTGCGTTGGAGGAAACCATGATCAAGCACCTGTATACCTATTCCGGCAACGGGACCGATCCCTATCGCAACCTGGCCCTGGAGCAATACCTGACGGAGCATGTGGCGGACGACGCCTGCATCCTCTACCTGTGGCAGAACCAGAACACCGTGGTCATCGGCCGCAACCAGAACGCCTGGCAGGAGTGCCGCACCGGCCTGCTGGAGCAGGAGGGAGGCACCCTGGCCCGCCGTCTGTCCGGCGGCGGTGCAGTGTTCCACGACATGGGGAATCTGAACTTCACCTTCTCCGTGTTCACCGAGAATTATGACCTGCCCCGCCAGCAGCGGGTGATCCTGGAGGCCTGCCGTCTGCTGGGCATCCAGGCGGAGCTGTCCGGCCGCAACGACCTGCTGGCCCAGGGCCGGAAATTCTCCGGCAACTCCTTTTACAATCATGGCGGCCGCTCCTTCCACAACGGCACCCTGCTCATCGACGCGGACATGACCAAAATGGGCCGCTATCTCAGCCCGTCCCCGGCCAAGATCGCCAGCAAGGGCGTGGCCTCCGTGGCGTCCCGGGTGGTGAATCTGCGGGAGCTGTGCCCCGGCCTGACGGTGGCGGGCATGACCGACGCCATGAACCGGGCCTTCCAGCAGGTATACGGCCTGACGGCCCAGCCCCTGGAGGAGAAGGATTTTGACCAAGAGGCCCTGGAGACGCTGTACAGGCAGTTCAGCAGCCGCGACTGGGTATACGGGGCTACCTTCCCCTTTGATTTTTCCTGCACCGAAAAGTTCCCCTGGGGCGAGGTCAGCATCCGGCTGCGGGTGGAGCAGGGCATTTGCCGCCAGGCGGCGGTGTATACCGACGCCATGGACGCCCACCTGTTCGACGTTCTGACCCGGAAGCTGGAGGGCTGCGCCTTCTCCGGCGCGGCGTTGTGCGGCGCGGCGGAGTCTGCGGACCTGCCTGCGGACGTAGCCGGGGATCTCTGCGGCCTGATCCGCATCCAAAACCTATAACGAATAACGGAGGATGGACCAATGTCCGATTATCAGCTCATTGTCATCGGCGCGGGGCCCGGGGGCTACACCGCCGCCCTGCAGGCGGCCAAACGCGGCCTGCACACCGCCGTGGTGGAGCGCCGGGAGGTGGGCGGCACCTGCCTGAACCGGGGCTGCATCCCCACCAAGACTCTGCTCCACGCCTCCCAGGTGTACCGGGACGCCGTGGACGGAGCCCCTGCCGGGGTCCACGCCGGAGACATCACCTTTGACCTGGCGGAGATGTTCGCCTATAAGCGCGGCGTCTCCGAAAAGCTCCGGGGGGGTATCCACGCCCTGCTGAAGGGGGCCAGGGTGGACCTGCTGGAGGGGACCGCCCGCATCGACGCTCCGGGCCGGGTCACCGTCACCGGCCCGGCAGGGGAGACTGCCTACACCGCCGACCGCCTCCTGATCGCCACCGGCTCCGTGCCGGTGCGCCCGCCGATTCCGGGGCTGGACCTGCCGGGGGTCATGACCTCCGACCAGCTGCTGGAGGGCAGCGACACCCTGTATGAGTCCCTGGTCATCATGGGCGGCGGCGTCATCGGCGTGGAGTTTGCCACGTTTTATGCCAACCTGGGCTGCCGGGTCACCCTCATCGAGGGCATGGACCGGCTGCTGCCCACCATGGACCGGGAGCTGGGCCAGAATCTGGGCCAGATCCTGAAAAAGCAGGGGGTGGAGGTGCTGACCTCCGCCATGGTCCAAAGCGTGGAGCAGACGCCCGGCGGCCTGACCGTCCATATTGACCAGAAGGGCAAGGAAAAAGCCGTCTCCGGCGAAAAGGTCCTGTGCGCCATTGGCCGCCGTCCCTGCTGGGACGGGCTGTTTGCCCCGGACCTGACGCCTGAGACCCGGGGCCGCAGCCTCCGGGTGGACGAGGATTTCCAGACCAGCATCCCCGGCGTATACGCCATCGGCGACGTGTCCGCCGTGATCCAGCTGGCCCATGTGGCCGCCGCCCAGGGAATTGCCTGCGTGGACCGCCTGTGCGGCGCGGCCTCCGCCACGGATCTGAACGTGGTGCCCAGCTGCATTTACAGCAGCCCCGAGATCGCCGTGGTGGGCCTCACCGAGGCCGAGGCCAAGGAGCAGGGCATCAACGCCGTGTCCGGCAAGTGCACCATGTTCGGCAATGCCCGCACGGTCATTGAGGACCCGGGCCGCTGCTTCATGAAGCTGGTGGCCGACCGGGATACCGGACGACTCATCGGCGCGCAGCTGATGTGCCAGCACGCCAGCGACATCATCAGCCAGCTCAGCGCCGCCCTGGTCAACGGTCTGACGGTGCGCCAGCTGCTGGCCGTTATGCGTCCCCACCCCTCCTTCGAGGAGGCCATGACCGAGGCGCTGGAGCGCCTGGCCGAAAAGCTGTAACTTCTCTATAACAAGAGCATACCCTGGGCACAACGCCCAGGGCATGCCAGTCTGTCAAAAAAGCCTCGCAGAGTTCGCGGCCCGCAGGCCGCGAATAAGGTTTGATCCATTTTTCGCGGCGGCGTGTACGTCGCGAAAAATACTTTGCGCGGAGAGAGT
>ERZ1027064.948-NODE-948-length-11504-cov-3.710804_pt1 | contig 11504 bp, 7 predicted proteins | sample MGYA00519422_ERZ1027064 | MGnify/ENA primary metagenome ERZ1027064 (study PRJEB26926, sample SAMN06164492) | human gut metagenome | biome: ENVO:00009003; feature: ENVO:2100002; material: ENVO:00002003 | host: Homo sapiens | place: USA | collected 2012 ... | reverse complement strand
TCTTCCTGTCCATCCCGAAAAGTAGCGTGTCCAAAATATTGTTGAAGTGCTTCGTGTTTGTCCATTTATGACTTCTTTGCAAGTTTCCGCAGTTCGTCCGGTGTAAAAGTATACTGCTTGTGGCAGAAATGACAGGTCACTGTAATATCTTCGCCGTCTGCTGCCATCTGTTCTAGTTCCTGCTTTCCAAGGCTGACTAAGACCCGTTCTGTCCGCTCCTGACTGCAATCGCAGTGATAGGAAACCGTTGCTTCATCCAGAAGATTCGGCTCTAATCCATCCAGCAACCGCAATGCAATTTGGTCAGGTGTCATGCCGTCTGTCAGCAGCTTTGTAACGTGTGGCAAGCCCTGAATATTCTTCTCCAGCTGGTCAATACAAGCATCGCTTGCAAACGGCAGCACCTGAATCAGATAACCGCCAGCCGCTTTGACGTGTAAATCTGGATTCACTAAAACACCCAGTCCGCAGACGGTTGGAGTCTGTTCACTGGTTGCAAAATAGCTTGCAATGTCTTCTGCAATTTCGCCGGATACCAGTGGGCACATTCCCACATAGGGTTCTTTCAAGCCCAAATCTTTCACAACGGACAACATTCCATCCGTTCCGACTGCTCCGCCAACATCCAGTTTTCCGTGTGTGTTCAGCGGAATTTCTACAATTGGATGTTCTACATCACATTTTACATTGCCGTGGCTGTCTGCAACGGCAACCAACTGCCCTGCTGGACCTTTTCCGTCTACCCGAAGCGTAACGGTGTCTTTTTCACCCTTCAATCCATAGCCCATCATGCTGGCTGCGATTGCTAACCGCCCCAATGCTGCGGTTACAACCGCAGAAGTTTCATGAATCCGTTCGATTTCTGCAACCATATCCGTTGCATCCAGTGCATAAGATACAACCGATGCATCTTTTGAAATTGCCCGCTTTAAAATTGCCATATTGTACACTCCTCTTTACTTTGTTTTTCTCACTGCAAATACCATCCGCTGACTGTCTTCCCATAAGGGTTCTTCCGTATCTGCATGGTAGCAGCCCAGCACTTCCCAGCCAATCTGCTGTAACGCTGCGGTTACCTGCTCTGGCGGATATGCCCGTTCCGTCATGCATTCCTCTGAGCGGACATAAGTATCATCTTCCTGCCGAGCAAAAAAATGCAGCTGAATGGTCACTTGGTTATCTGGCTCTTCATACTGATTTTCCCACACACAGTAAACATCATCCGTATCATACAGATAAATTTGATTCCCCAACACTTCCCGATGCTTATACGGCGTATTCATATCAAACAGAAAAACACCGCCGGATTCTGTCACATTGAACACCTGCTGAAAAACAGTCTGGACATCAGAAAACGAATCCAAATGATTTAAGCTGTCCAATGCACAGACCGTAATATCCACTGTTCCGTACAAGTCCAGTTCTCGCATATCCTGACAAATATACTGAATCGGCAGGTTGTGTTCAAGCTTCTTCTGCATTGCCTGATTCAACATTCCATAGGAATAGTCAACACCCAATACATCATAGCCCAGTTTTGCAAATTCTTCCGAAAGGCTGCCCGTTCCGCAAGCCAAATCCAACAATACAACGCCCTCTGACTGGCAGTATTTCTGAATCAGCTTATGAAAATAAGCTGCTCGCTGCGGATATTCTACATTCTCTGTCAGCTGGTCGTAATAAAATGAAAATGCCTCGTATCCTGTTTCCATTCAAACGCCTCTTTTCTCTGAAAAAAGGGCGTGTCATTGCTGCCACGCCCCTTTTGTTGTTTCTGTATCTTCTCTCCCGCTGGTTAAGAAACTTCTGTACCAAACGGCATCAAAGCAAGTTTTGCCATTTTAAAACACTGTAATCCAAATGGAATGCCAATGATGGTACAGCACAATATAATTCCATTTGCTGCCGCAGCAACTGCCAACGGAATCCCACTGACCAAAATCCAAATCAGATTCAGAAGCAGGGAAACCGTTCCGCCACCATAACGCACCTCTTTCCCAAAGGGGAAGAATGCCAGTGAAGCAAATTTAAAGCACTGCAAACCAATCGGGATTCCAACAATGGTAACACACCACAAAAGCCCTGCCAGCAGCCACGAAAGCCCCTGCCAAAGTCCGCAGCACAAAAACCAAAGGAGATTTCCCAGACAACTCATCGCACCCATCCATTCTGACTGTGTTTTTTGATTGCTTACTTCTGATTCTTCTTTGCAGCCCGTGCCGGATTTCTTCTCTGTGTGCCAAAGCTGCCGTCACCAGCACCTGCATTCGGTGCATCCGGCTTGGAAACCTGTTCCCGTTCCGGAGCCTGATTCTGTCGCAGCTGCATGGTCAACAGCATCCGAATGGTGTCTTCCTTAATAGAAGCAACCATTGCATCGAACATTTCAAAGCCCTCATACCGATATTCGACAACTGGGTTCTGCTGTCCATATGCACGCAAACCGATGCCCTTCTTGAGTTCGCTCATGTCGTCGATGTGTGCCATCCACTTAGTATCGACAACCTTCAGCATAACAACCCGTTCCAGTTCCCGAATGACATCTGAACCATACTGTTCTTCCCGTGCTGCATAAAGGCTCTTTGCCTTTTCTGTCAGGGTTTCAATCAGTGTATCTACGGTCAGCTTTTCGAGGTCTTCGCCCTCATATTCGAGGTCGTTTTCTTCGGTAATCCAGCCTAAGAAGTGATCCTTCAGACCAACCAGATTCCATTGTGTCCGGTCAACGACTTCTTCATTGATATACTGCTTTACAGTATCGCTGATGAGTTCTTCCATCATCTTCAAGATGCTGTCGTGGAGGTCTTCGCCATCCAGTACCTGCTGCCGTTCCTTATAGATGATTTCTCTCTGCGTATTCATAACGTCATCATAGTTGAGGACATTCTTACGAATACTGAAGTTTCTGCCTTCTACCTTCTTCTGAGAAGATTCGATAATCTTAGACAGGGACTTACTTTCAATCGGTGTATTTTCATCGACGTTGAGTGTCCGCATCAGGTTTTCCAGACGGTCACCAGCAAATACACGCATCAGGTCATCTTCAACAGACAGGAAGAACCGGCTTTCACCTTCGTCACCCTGACGACCAGAACGACCACGCAGCTGGTTATCAATTCTTCTAGATTCATGCCGTTCTGTACCCAAAATATACAGACCGCCTGCTTCCTTGACCGCCACTGCTTTTTCCTTGACTTCCTCACTGAATTTGCGGTACAGTTCCTGATATTCTTCTCTGGCTGCCAATACTTCTTCATTGTCAGTATCAGCGTAACCGATGGCTTCTGTGATGATTTCTTCCGGATATGCTTTCTTCCGCATTTCTGCTCTTGCCAAAAATTCTGCATTACCGCCCAGCATAATATCCGTACCACGACCAGCCATGTTGGTTGCAATGGTAACTGCACCCAGCTTACCAGCCTGTGCAACAATTTCTGCTTCCTTTGCGTGATATTTCGCATTCAAGACTTCGTGCTTGATACCCTTCTTCTTCAGCATTGCGGAGAGCAGTTCAGATTTTTCAATGGAAATCGTACCAACCAGTACCGGCTGTCCTTTTTCATGGCATTCGATAATCTGTTCAATGATGGCACGATACTTTGCAGCTTCTGTCCGGTAAACCAAATCGTTCCGGTCAATTCGCTTGATTGGTCGGTTGGTCGGGATTGCAATAACGTCCAACTTGTAAATTTCCCGGAATTCGTCTTCTTCCGTCATGGCAGTACCAGTCATACCGGAGAGCTTGTTATACAGACGGAAATAGTTCTGGAATGTAATAGTTGCCAATGTCTTGGATTCTCTTGCAACCTTTACGCCTTCCTTTGCTTCGATTGCCTGATGCAGACCATCATTAAACCGTCTGCCCAGCATCTTACGACCAGTAAATTCATCAATGATGACAACTTCGCCATCTTCTACGATATAGTCAATATCCTTCCGCATAACACCATTGGCTTTCAATGCCTGATTGATGTGGTGCAGCAAGGTCAGGTTTTCCGGTGCCATCAGGTTATCAATTGCAAAATAATCTTCTGCTTTCTTGACACCACGACGGGTAATGGTTGCAGTCTTTGCCTTTTCATCAATGATGTAATCGGCATTTTCATTGGTATCTTCCTGATCCTGCTTGCTGTCCATTTCGACAACCATGGTCGGGGTCAAAGTCTTTGCGAACTTGTCCACAACGCCATACAGAGAAGTGGACTTGTCCCCACGACCAGAAATAATCAACGGCGTTCTTGCTTCATCAATCAAGATGGAGTCCACTTCGTCGACGATGGCAAAGTTATGTTCCCGCTGTACCTTGTCTTTCTTATAGATAACCATGTTATCTCTCAGATAGTCAAAGCCCAATTCGTTATTAGTACCATAAGTAACATCACAGGCATATGCTTCACGCCGCTGGTCGTTGGTCAGACCATGCAGAATACAGCCAACCGTCAAGCCCAAGAACCGCAACACCTTGCCCATTTCATCGGACTGTGTTTTTGCCAAGTAGTCGTTTACGGTGACAACATGAACGCCCTTGCCCGGCAGTGCATTCAGATAAGATGCAACGCAGGCTACCAAAGTTTTACCTTCACCGGTTTTCATTTCTGCAATTCGTCCCTGATGCAGAACGATTGCACCAATAATCTGTACTGGAAACGGCTTCTTGCCCAGGACACGATACGCTGCTTCCCGGACAGTTGCCAGTGCTTCTGCCATCATGGAATCCAGTGTTTCACCGCTTTCCAGCCGGTCACGGAATTCCTGTGTCTTTCCCTTTAATTCTGCATCTGATAAAGCTGTATATTCTTCGTCCAGTGCCAGAACTTTTTGCTTAATCGGTTCAATACGTGCAAGCTCTCTCGTACTGTAAGAGCCAAATAATTTACTAAATATTCCCATCGGATTACCGCCTTTTCCTGTAAATATACAAGTACCAGTATAGCACACCGCCTTGTATTTGTCAATTCTTTTTTCAAAAAATCGTATAAAATCCATGTGAAAAATGGTTGTTCTTTTGTTTGAACAGCCAGATTTTGACTTTATCTGGCTGCATTATGCCTCTCTGGACGGACAAAAATCTGCCATCGGACAGTTTCCGCAGAGCGGCTTTCTTGCCCGACAGATATCTCGTCCAAACTGCACGATTCGATGGCAAAAGTCCGAAGAGCGTTCCGGTGGAATCAGCGGACGCAAATCCCGTTCCACTTTTGCCGGTTCTTTATTCGTGGTCAGTCCCAGTCGTCCGGTGATACGAATAAAATGCGTATCTGTGACAATTGCCGGCTGCCCGTAGACATCGCCTAAAATCAAATTTGCCGTTTTCCGTCCAACGCCCGGTAACGTCAGCAGTTCTTCCATCGTATCCGGAATTTTGCCGTCATAGACTGTCAGCAGCCGAATTGCCATTTCTTTGATGCTCTTCGCTTTCATGTGATAGAACCCGCAGGGTTTCACTGCCTGCTCCAGTTCTTCCAGATTGGCAGCTGCAAACGATTCCAGCGTTGGATACTGCTGGAACAGCGTTTTCGTGACAATATTGACCCGTGCATCGGTACACTGTGCGGAAAGCCGCACCGCAATCAATAATTCATATGGCTCTTTGTATTGCAACGCACAGACCGATTTTGGATAATATTCTTCCAGTATCGCACATGCTCGCAGTGCCGTTTCTTGTTTGGTCATAAAAAGCCCCCTCCTTTCTGTTGATTATACCACACTTTCTGAGCTTTTTCTAGTCTTACCAAAAAATTTTTACAGATGAAAACAGCCGTCCTCTATGGAAAGAGAACGACTGTTTTTCGGTTTGTTTGAGATGTATGTTTAGAGGTTGCTGTAATGCATCAAATATTCATCCACTGCACGAGCGGCTTCTCTGCCTTCCCGAATTGCCCAGACAACCAAAGACTGTCCTCTGTGCATATCGCCAGCAGTGAATACTTTCTCTACATTGGTCTGATAGGAATCCGGTGTTTCGGTTGCCACGTTGGTTCTGGCATTCAGATTGACACCGAATGCATCTGCAACATAGGACTGTGCCCCTAAGAATCCGGCTGCAATCAAAACCAAATCGGCTTCCAGAATCTGTTCACTGCCCGGAATTTCTTCCATCCGCATCCGTCCGGTCTTTTCATCCCGTACCGATTGCAGCTTAATCGTTTCAACGGCTTTCAGATGTCCTTCTTCATTCGAAATGAATCGTTTTACCGTTGTCTGATAAATTCTCGGATCGTGTCCGAATACGGCAATGGCTTCTTCCTGACCGTAATCGGTCTTGCAGATTCTCGGCCACTCCGGCCAAGGATTGTTCTCTGCACGCTGATCCGGCAGTTTCGGCATCATTTCCAGCTGAATGACAGATTTGCAGCCGTGCCGAATTGCCGTTCCCACGCAGTCGTTCCCGGTATCACCGCCACCGATAACGATGACATTCTTATACTTTGCACTGATATAATAACCATCAGACAAGTTGGAGTTAATCAAGCTCTTTGTGGTTGCCTTCAGAAATTCCACTGCATAATAAATGCCCTTGGATTCTCTGCCCGGTGCGTTGATGTTTCTTGGATTGGAAGAACCGCAAGCCAATACCACTGCATCATACTGTTTCTGAAGTTCTTCCGCAGAAATATCCTTACCGACATCCACGCCCGTCCGGAATACAACACCCTCCTGCTCCATCAGAGCAATCCGGCGGTCAATGACGGTCTTTTCCAGCTTCATATTTGGAATACCGTACATCAGCAGACCGCCGACACGGTCTTCCCGTTCATAGACGGTTACGGAGTGTCCTCTCCGGTTCAGCTGCAAAGCGGCTGCCAAACCGGAAGGGCCAGAACCGATGACGGCTACTTTCTTTCCCGTCCGCACCTTTGGGATTCTCGGCTTCATGAATCCGCTTTCATAAGCCGATTCAATGATGGCATATTCGTTTTCTTTCACGGTAACAGGGTCGCCGTACAGTCCGCAGGTGCAAGCCTTTTCACAAAGTGCCGGACATACTCTGGAGGTAAACTCCGGAAAGCAGTTGGTCAACAGCAGCCGTCTGGCTGCATCTTCCATTCTGCCCTTATAAACCAGTTCGTTCCACTCCGGACAGAGGTTGTTCAGCGGACAGCCGGACACCATGCCCATGATTGGCTTTCCATTCTGACAGAATGGAACACCGCAATCCATGCAGCGTGCACCCTGTTTCTGCCGTTCTTCCGGATTCAGTGGTGTATGAAATTCCCGATAGGTCTTTATGCGTTCGAGCGGCTCCTGCCCCGGATTCTCCACCCGTTCATATTCCAGAAATCCCGTTGCTTTTCCCATGATACGCCCCTCCTGCTCACTTTGTATTGACATAGAATGCTTCGATTTTTGCTTCTTCCTGCGGCAATCCCTGATCCATAAACTGCCGGATGGAGCGGAGCATCTTTGCATAATCGTGCGGTACAATCTTCTTAAACTTCGGCAAATAAGCATCAAACTGATCCAGAATTTCCTGTCCTCTGACGGAGTGCGTTCTTGCAACGTGTTCCGTAATCAGTTCTTTCAGCTGTGCAACATCTTCCGGATGTGTCACCTTACTGAATCCAACCAGTGCTTTATTCAGCTTGGTGTACAGGTCGCTTTCTTCGTCCAGTACATAGGCAATACCGCCACTCATACCGGCTGCAAAGTTCTTGCTGGTCTTGCCGAGGATGACCGCACAGCCACCGGTCATATATTCACAACCATGGTCGCCTACGCCTTCTACGACAACGGTTGCACCGGAGTTCCGGACGCAGAACCGTTCGCCAGCAACACCAGCAATAAACGCCTTACCGCTGGTTGCACCGAACAGAGCAACATTACCAATAATAATATTTTCATCAGCCTGGAATTTCGCATCCTTTGGCGGATAAACAACCAATGTACCGCCGGAAAGTCCCTTTCCGAAGTAGTCGTTGCTGTCGCCCTCCAGCTCAAGCGTCAAGCCCTTTGGAATGAATGCACCGAAACTCTGTCCGCCAGAACCCTTGCACTGCAATGTGAAAGTATCTTCTTCCAGTGTGTTGTAATACTTCCGTGTGATTTCTGCCCCGAACAATGTGCCCAGTGTCCGGTTCAGGTTGCTGACATTCAGCTTCAAAGTCTTTTTCTTCTTCTTTGCCAGTGCTTCTTGCATGGCTGGAATGATGGTCGTTTCATCAATTGTTTCTGCCAGCTTGAAATCAAATGCATCCTTTGGATGGAAGTGCTGCGGAACATTCTTGCCAACATACGGATTGGTCAGGATGTTCGACATATCAATCTTGCTTTCCTTTGAGCCAGCCGAGAAACTTCTCTGTACCAACAAATCAGAACGTCCAATCAGTTCATCCATGGTACGGATGCCCAGCTTCGCCATGTATTCCCGCATTTCCTGTGCAATGAATCGCATAAAGTTGATGATGTATTCCGGCTTGCCCTTGAACCGCTTCCGCAATTCCGGATTCTGCGTTGCAACGCCTGCCGGACAGGTATCCAGGTTGCAGACACGCATCATGACGCAACCCATTGTTACCAGCGGAGCAGTTGCAAAACCGTATTCTTCTGCACCCAGCATGGCTGCAATAATAACATCCCGTCCTGTCATCATCTTACCATCGGTTTCAATGACAACCTTAGAACGCAGACCGTTCATAATCAAGGTCTGGTGGGTTTCTGCCAAGCCCAGTTCCCACGGCAATCCGGCATTGTGGATGGAGCTGCTCGGTGCTGCACCCGTACCGCCGTCATAACCGGAAATCAGGATGACACCTGCACCAGCCTTTGCAACGCCAGCTGCAATTGTTCCAACACCTGATTCTGAAACCAGCTTTACAGAAATTCTTGCACGCTTATTGGCATTCTTCAGGTCGTAAATCAGCTGTGCCAAGTCTTCAATGGAATAAATATCGTGGTGCGGCGGCGGAGAAATCAGTGCCACACCCGGTGTAGAATGTCTGGTCTTTGCAATCCACGGATAAACTTTCTTTGCTGGCAGGTGTCCGCCTTCGCCCGGCTTTGCACCCTGTGCCATCTTAATTTGAATTTCCTTTGCGGAAGTCAAGTATTTAGAAGTGACACCGAACCGTCCAGAGGCAACCTGCTTGATGGCAGAACATTTATCAACGGCACTGCCAGAAGTGACGATTCGTTCCAAATCTTCGCCGCCTTCACCGCTGTTGGACTTGCCGCCGATGCGGTTCATTGCCATTGCCATGCATTCGTGTGCTTCCTGCGAAATCGAACCATAGGACATTGCACCCGTCTTGAACCGCCGCATAATGCTTTCGACGCTCTCGACTTCTTCCAGCGGAATGCCGCCATCTTCTGCAAACCGGAAATCCAGTGTGCTCCGCAATGTTACATGCTTGTGCTCTTCATTTAGACAGGCTGTATATTGTTTAAACAGGTTGTAATCATCTCTCCAAGTTGCCTGCTGCAACAGGTGAATTGTTTCCGGATTATAGAGATGTTCTTCCTGATTGCTTCTTGCTTTGTGTGTACCAATGCTGCGAACTTCTTCTTCAGTCATCAAGCCGTTCGGGTCAAAAGCCGCATCATGCAAAGACAACGAACGGTTGCTGATGTCCTGTAAGTCAATCCCACCGACCCGGCTGACAGTATCCGGGAAGAACTGTTCACAAACAGACTTTGCAATGCCAAGGGCTTCAAAAATTTTAGAACCCTGATAGGATTGGATGGTGGAAATCCCCATCTTCGAGGCAATCTTTACAATACCGCTGACAACTGCCTGAATGTATGCCTTGCTTGCCTGCGAATAATCCTTGTCTAATTCGCCAGTGTTGGTCATTTCATACAGGGTATCCAGTGCCAGATACGGATTGACTGCACTTGCACCAAAACCGAGCAAAGTTGCAAAGTGATGGACTTCGGTCGGTTCTGCGGTTTCTACAATCAGAGAAACAGCGGTATTCTTTCTGGTGCGTACCAAATAGGTTTCCAGTGCTGCAACTGCCAGCAGGGACGGAATTGCAAGGTGTTCCTGATCCACGCCACGGTCTGTCAGAATCAAAATTGCTGCTCCGGCATCGTGTGCAGCATCTGCCTGTGCATACAGATTGGAAATGGCATCTGCCAGTGAAGTATCCTTGGTATACAGCATGGAAATGTCAGCCGTCTGCAAACCCTCAATGTGAGAATCCCGAATTTTCATCAAATCCAGACTGGTCAAAATCGGATTTTCTACTTTCAGTACCCGACAGTTTGCCTCTTCTTCTTTCAGAAGGTTGCCAGCTGCTCCCAGATAAACGGTCGTATCTGTGATGACGGATTCCCGAATAGAGTCAATCGGCGGATTGGTAACCTGTGCGAACAGCTGCTTGAAATAGTCGAACAGCGGCGGATTCTGCTTGGAAAGCGGCGGAATCGGCACATCAACACCCATGGCTGCGGTCGGTTCACCACCGTTCAGAGCCATTGGAATCATCATGCTGTACATGGTTTCATAGGTATAGCCAAATGCACGCTGCAACCGCTTCAGTTCCATACCGTGATACCGGAACGGACGCTTGTTCGGAATTTTCAGGTCTGCCAGCGGATACAGGTTATGGTCTAACCATTCGCCGTATGGCTGCCGCTTTGCGTAATCATTTTTCAGGGTTTCGTCCTCAATCAATTCGCCCTTTACCGTATCGACCAACAGCATTTTGCCTGGGTGCAACCGTTCTTTTTTGACGATGACATCAGACGGAATTTCCAATGCACCAACTTCCGAGGAGAGAACCAGATACCGGTTACCCTTTCCGTCGTCAGTCAGATAATACCGAGATGGACGCAGACCGTTTCTGTCCAGTACTGCCCCCATAATGTCGCCATCTGTGAAAATAATGGATGCAGGACCATCCCACGGTTCCATCATCGTTGCATAATACTGATAGAATGCTTTCTTTTCCCGGCTCATGGTTGGGATGTGCTGCCATGGTTCCGGAATGGTTGCCATGACTGCCAGCGGCAAATCCATGCCGGACATCATCATAAATTCCAGCGTATTATCCAGCCGTGCAGAGTCCGAACCTCTGACATCCAGCATCGGGACAATATCTTTCATCCGGTCACCGAGAACATCACTTTTCAGGATGTTTTCCCGGCTCAACATCTTATCCACGTTTCCGGTGATGGTATTGATTTCGCCGTTGTGTACCATCATCCGGTTCGGGTGCGAACGCTGCCAGCTTGGATTGGTGTTGGTACTGAAACGGGAATGTACCATGGCGATTGCAGATTCATAATCCGGGTTCTGAAGATCTTCGAAGAAAGTACGAAGCTGTCCAACCAGGAACATACCTTTGTAAACGATGGTACGGCTGCTCATGGAAACTACATAGGTATTATCATTTCTCTGTTCAAACTCACAACGTGCAATATAAAACATTCTGTCAAAAGCAATACCTTTTTCCACCTCTTCTGGCTTTTTGATAAATGCCTGCATAATGCATGGCATGCACTCTCTTGCCTTATGTCTGTCTCTTATACACATCTCCGAGCCCACGAGACCTCTCTACATC
>ERZ1027064.944-NODE-944-length-11525-cov-5.764690_pt1 | contig 11525 bp, 7 predicted proteins | sample MGYA00519422_ERZ1027064 | MGnify/ENA primary metagenome ERZ1027064 (study PRJEB26926, sample SAMN06164492) | human gut metagenome | biome: ENVO:00009003; feature: ENVO:2100002; material: ENVO:00002003 | host: Homo sapiens | place: USA | collected 2012 ... | reverse complement strand
CTCGTGGGCTCGGAGATGTGTATAAGAGACAGAATCAACTTTGTATGATTATTTTTATAATAGATTATTATCTGTTATGCGTATTTTTTGGAGGAGATTATTAATGATTAGTGCTAACAACGTAACACTTAGAATCGGTAAGAAGGCTCTTTTTGAAGATGTTAACATTAAGTTCACAGAAGGTAACTGTTATGGACTTATTGGTGCGAATGGTGCCGGAAAGTCAACATTTTTAAAAATTCTTACAGGACAGATAGAACCTAGCAAGGGCGATGTTTCAATCACACCGGGTCAGAGATTATCTTTCTTAGAGCAGGATCACTTCAAGTATGATGAATATAATGTTCTTGATACAGTAATCATGGGTAATGACAGACTTTACCAGATTATGAAAGAGAAAGAAGCTATATATGCCAAGGAAGATTTTACAGAGGAAGATGGTAACAAGGCAAGTGAGCTTGAGGCTGAGTTTGCAGATATGAATGGCTGGGAGGCTGAATCAGATGCTGCACAGCTTCTTAACGGACTTGGAATTGGAACAGATCTTCATTATAAGACAATGGCTGAGCTTAACGGTAGTGAGAAGGTGAAAGTTCTTCTTGCAAAGGCTTTATTTGGTAATCCTGATATTCTGCTTTTAGATGAGCCTACTAACCATCTTGATCTTGATGCGATTGCATGGTTAGAAGAATTCCTTATTAATTTTGAGAATACTGTTATTGTTGTATCGCATGACAGATATTTCCTTAATAAAGTATGTACACAGATTGCAGATATTGATTATGCGAAGATTCAGCTCTATGCAGGTAATTATGATTTCTGGTATGAGTCAAGTCAGCTCATTATCAAGCAGATGAAGGAAGCTAATAAGAAGAAGGAAGAAAAGATTAAGGAATTACAGGACTTTATCCAGAGATTCTCTGCCAATGCTTCTAAGTCTAAGCAGGCTACTTCAAGAAAGAGAGCTCTTGAGAAGATTGAATTAGACGAGATTAAGCCATCAAGCAGAAAGTATCCATATATTGATTTCAGACCAGCAAGAGAGATTGGTAATGAAGTACTTACAGTAGAAGGAATTTCTAAGACTATTGATGGTGTTAAGGTACTTGATAATGTATCATTTATCGTAAACCATGATGATAAGATAGCATTTGTCGGTTCTAATGAGCTTGCAACAACTACTCTTTTCAATATTATTACAGGTAACATGGAACCTGATGAGGGAAGCTACAAATGGGGTGTTACAACTTCACAGGCTTATTTCCCTAAGGACAGTGCTGCAGAGTTTAACAGAGAAGATACTATCGTTGAATGGCTTACACAGTATTCACCAGATCCGGATCCTACTTATGTAAGAGGATTCCTTGGAAGAATGCTTTTTGCCGGAGATGACGGTGTTAAGAAGGTTAAGGTGTTATCAGGAGGAGAGAAGGTAAGATGTCTTATCTCTAAGATGATGATATGTGGAGCTAATGTATTAGTATTTGATGATCCTACTAACCACCTTGATATGGAGTCAATCACAGCTCTTAACAACGGACTTATTAAGTTCCCTGGTGTTACATTATTTACATCACACGATCACCAGTTCATCCAGACAACTGCTAACCGTATTATGGAAATTGTTCCAAGCGGACAGCTTATTGATAAGATAACAACATACGATGAGTATCTTGCAAGCGATGAGATGGCAAGAAAGCGTCAGGGCTTTGCAGAAGCAGCTTCTGATGATGAAGATTAATAAACAGCAATGGACAGCCGCACTTATGTGCGGCTGTCTGTGCGTATGAGCTGCGAACAGAGTCAAGATGAGAATAAGAATGATTGACAAATACAACACATTTGTTATACTTATCACATATTATATTTGCAGGGGAGCATAAGGGCTGTGTAAGCAGTGGCTGCTGAGAGGGATTAAGTTCCGACCCATAACCTGATGTGGATAATGCCACCGTAGGGATTCTTTAGAGGGCTTTTAGCTCTTCATTTGATTGTTTCAATATCGAATTTCCACAAGGCTTATGATTTTTCCTGTTAATTACCCAGAATGGAGGAATACATATGGAATACGCAACACAGATGGATGCTGCAAGAAAAGGCATTGTTACTAAAGAAATGGAAATTGTTGCAAAGAAAGAAAATATAGATGTCGAGAGTTTAAGACAGCTTATAGCTAAGGGACAGGTTATCATTCCTGCCAATAAGAATCATAAATGTCTTGACCCTAATGGTATCGGAAATAAGTTAAGAACTAAGATTAATGTTAATCTTGGAACTTCAAGAGACTGCGTGGATCTTGATATGGAGCTTGACAAGGTTAATAACGCTGTAAAGATGGGTGCGGAAGCTATCATGGATCTTTCTTCTTTCGGAGATACACAGAAGTTCAGAAGAAAGCTGACATCAGAATGTCCGGCAACAATTGGAACAGTTCCTATATATGATGCAGTTGTATATTATCATAAGGCACTTAAGGATATCACTGCACAGGAGTGGCTTGATGTTGTAGAAATGCATGCTAAAGACGGCGTTGATTTCATGACTATACACTGTGGTATCAACAAGGCTACAGCTAAGAAGTTCAGAGCAGATAAGAGACTTATGAATATTGTATCAAGAGGCGGTTCTATCATATATGCATGGATGGAGATGACAGGAAATGAGAATCCATTCTTTGAATATTACGACAGAGTGCTTGAGATATGCCGAGAATATGATGTTACAATGAGTCTTGGAGATGCGTGCAGACCGGGATGTATTATGGATGCATCAGATATCTCACAGATTGAAGAACTTGTTACACTTGGCGAGCTTACAAGAAGAGCATGGGAGAAGGATGTCCAGGTTATGGTTGAAGGACCAGGACATATGCCTCTTAACCAGATTAAGGCTAATATGGAGATTCAGCAGACAATATGCAAGGGAGCACCTTTCTATGTATTAGGACCTCTTGTTACTGATATAGCTCCAGGATATGATCACATTACAGCAGCAATTGGTGGAGCTATCGCAGCTACTTACGGAGCTTCATTCCTGTGCTATGTAACACCTGCAGAACATTTAAGATTACCAGATCTTAATGATGTTAAGGAAGGAATTATTGCTTCTAAGATTGCAGCACATGCGGCTGATATTGCAAAGGGCGTACCGGGTGCAATGGACTGGGATTATAAGATGGACAAGGCAAGAAAGGTTCTTGACTGGGAAGCAATGTTTGACGTTGCGATTGACCCTGAGAAGGCAAGAGCTTACAGAGCTTCATCTAAGCCTGAGAAGGAAGATACATGTTCTATGTGTGGTAATTTCTGTGCAGTAAAGAATATGAACAAGATTATGGAAGGCGAGATTGTAAGTATATTTGATGAGTAATTAAATACATATGTATGACAGGCGGGATATGCACAGTTATGTGTGTATTCCGCTTTTTCTGTGTTTTGAAGAATGCACATTTATTTGCCTTGAGATTAGATAAATGGTATAATATCATGATGCGTGATGAATATATGAAGGAGTGAAGGTTTATGGCAAAAACAGCCAGCAATAATGGTAGAAAGAATACCAGTCAAAGCAGAAAAACTAATACTCAAGGGAAAAAGACGACTGCTCAGGGGAGAAAGAAACAGACTAAGAAAAATGTCCAGACACAGGCTGACCAGTTGAAGAATGATTGTATTATTCTTTTTTCAATTGCCTGTGCAATAATAATGGTATTAAGTAATTTTAATATTGCAGGAACATTGGGAAGAGGAATTAAATGGCTTATGTTTGGCTTATTTGGAGTTATGGAATACATATTTCCTGTAATTCTTGCAGTAAGCATAATCTTTCTTATGGTAAACAGAGAACTGCTTCGTGTCGCGAGAATTAAGACGGCAGCAGGATATGGATTGTTTGTTGTATTATGTGCAATGATTCAGTGTTTATATAATAAACCGGATATTGCAGATAATGGATTAGGAAGTATATTTACATATTGTGCTGATTATAAAGCCGGGGGTGGATTTTTTGGCGGATTGCTATGCAAGGTACTTAGCCCTATAGGTTCAATTGGAACATTCGTAATACTTATGATACTTGCAATAATATGTCTGGTTATAATTACGGAGAGGTCTTTTATATCCGGGCTTAAGAAGGTTGGAAACGGCAGCCAGCGCATTATGCAGGAAGCAAGAGAGGATTATTCAGCATACAAAGAACATTCAGCAGGCAGACAGAATGACATGTCTGATGATGAATACCGCAGGTTAAGGGAAGAAGAGCGTGCCAAGGCAAGGCTTAAGAAGATTGAAAAGAAAGAAAAGCAGCTTGCAGAAAAGAAGGCAAGAGAAGAATATCTTGCCAATGCACGTATGAATAATGTTGTCCGTGGAGTAACATCTGATACTCTTATAACAGGAACGGATGAAGAACTGGCACAGGATATTGATATACATGAAATTCATGTTGATACTGAACGTAATGACCAGTATACACAGGATATCTATGAGCCAGATGAAGATGAATTTGAGCTTGCTTATGATTGCGATAGTAATGCAGGTGTAGCAGGAAATGTGGCTGATGAGCCAGTGTATGCTGACTATGAGTCTCATATGCAGCAGATACAGCCAGATGATTATATGGTTGATGATGAAGTGGCCGGAAACATGCCAGAGGATAATACTGCATCATATGATAATGATTATGTATCAGATAATGATAATATATATGAAAATGATGTGACTAATGAAGAATACAGAGAAAATAGTGTGAACCAGAATAATGGGCAGCAGGGCAGTGAACAGTTAAGTGATGAGCAGAAGACTGAAGTACAGGTCAAGCCTGTGAATAAGCCTAAGAAAGCATACAAGTTCCCACCGGTAAGCTTATTAAAGAGAAATCCAGGTGCAGCGTCTGGTGGAAAGTCTGAATACAGAGTAACTGCACAGAGGTTACAGGAGACACTGCTTACTTTCGGTGTTAAAGTTACTATAACTGATATAAGCTGCGGACCTACAGTTACAAGATATGAGTTACAGCCGGAACAGGGTGTCAAGGTAAGCAAGATTGTTTCTTTATCAGATGATATCAAGCTTAATCTGGCAGCCGCCGACATAAGAATTGAAGCACCAATTCCGGGCAAGGCAGCTATAGGTATTGAAGTTCCTAATAAGGAAGCCGGAAGTGTATATTTCAGGGAACTGGTTGAGTCTAAGGAATTCAAGGAAAGCCAGTCAGCAATATCATTCGGAGTTGGTAAGGATATTGCAGGAAAGACTATTATTGCGGATATTGCGAAGATGCCGCATATGCTTATTGCCGGAGCAACAGGTTCAGGTAAATCAGTATGTATCAACACAATTATTATGAGTATTCTTTATAAGGCAAAGCCGGAAGATGTAAGACTTATAATGGTTGACCCTAAGGTTGTTGAGCTAAGTGTATATAATGGAATACCACATTTGTTATTACCGGTTGTAACTGATCCTAAGAAGGCTGCGGGAGCGCTTAACTGGGCTGTTAATGAGATGACAGACAGATATAAGAAGTTCGCGGCAATGCAGGTTCGTAATATAAAGGGATATAATGATGTTGTTGTCAAGAAGAATAAGGAGGGCATAGACCCTCCAATGGAGAAGCTTCCACAGATTGTCATTATCATAGATGAGCTTGCTGACCTTATGATGGTTGCACCGGGTGAGGTCGAAGATGCAATATGCCGTCTGGCTCAGCTTGCTAGAGCGGCCGGAATACATATGGTTATAGCAACGCAGAGACCTTCTGTTAATGTAGTAACAGGACTTATCAAGGCAAATATTCCGTCTAAGATAGCATTTGCAGTATCTTCGGGAATTGATTCAAGAGTTATCATTGATATGAATGGTGCTGAGAAGCTGCTTGGAAAGGGAGATATGCTCTACTTCCCATCTAATCTTCCAAAGCCGCTGCGTGTACAGGGCGCATTCGTATCTGATGAAGAGGTTGAAAATGTTGTATCTTTCCTTAAGGAGAATGCAGAGGAAGTATCTTATGATGAGAGTATTGCACAGGCTACTGTAAGTCAGGAGAGCATGCCTGGCAGCAGTAAAGGCGATGATGAGAGAGATTCGCTTTTTGCTGAAGCAGGAAGATTCGTTATTGAGAATGAAAAAGGCTCAATAGGAAGTCTGCAGAGACATTTCAAGATTGGCTTTAACAGGGCAGGACGAATTATGGACCAGCTTGCAGATGCGAAGGTAGTAGGACCGGAGCTTGGAACCAAGCCAAGAAAGGTTGAGATGACAATGGAAGAGTTTGAAACACTTCTAAAGCAGCAGTAATGTAAGTAATATATATTATAAAATAAGGAGACTAATGTATGAAGCTTTCAGAGATATTAAAAATATGTTCAGAAAATGAAACTGCAGACTTCAGATACAGTGTTGTATGCGGTGATACTGATGTGGATGTTACCGGAATTACATCTGATTCAAGAAAAATGCAGGATGGATATGCATTTGTATGCATTAAGGGTGCTGTGAGTGATGGACATAAGTATATTGACCAGATTAAGGATAAGGCATCTGTAATTGTTGTTCTTGATGGCGAGTACGAAGCTAAGGATTGCAAGGCAGCAGTTGTTAGCACGGATAACACAAGGCTCGCGCTTGCACTTATGTCGGCAGCTATATATGGCAATCCTGATAAGAAGCTGTTTACAATAGGAATAACAGGAACTAAGGGAAAAACAACAACCACTTATATGGTTAAAAATGTGCTTGAGGCATGCGGCATTAAGACTGGACTTATTGGAACAATTGAGACTATTATCGGTGATGAGGCAGTTCCGGCGCATAATACAACACCTGAGTCAATAGAGATTCACCAGTCATTTGCAAAGATGGTGGACGCTGGCTGTAAGGCAGTTGTTATGGAGGTGTCTTCGCAGGGACTTAAGCTTGACAGAACAGCAGGTATTATGTTCGATATAGGAGTGTTTACTAATCTTGAGCCCGACCATATCGGACCTAATGAGCATGAGTCATTTGAGGATTATCTTAATTGTAAGGCTAAGTTATTCAAGCAGTGCAAGGTTGGTATTGTTAATGCTGATGATAAGCATACCCAGGATATCCTTAGGGGAGCTATATGTAAGGTTGAAAGCTATGGTATCGGAGATAATGCTGATATTAAGGCTGAAAATATTGAACTTTTACATGAACCGGGTAAAATTGGTCTTACATATGACTGTACAGGACTTGTTAATATGAAGGTTGAACTTAATCTTCCGGGTAAGTTTTCTGTATACAATTCATTATGTGCAATAGCAATTACAAGGCATTTCGATGTTGACGAAGAGGCACTTAAGGAAACTCTTAAGCATGTTAAGGTTAAGGGAAGAATTGAGCTTGTAAAGGTTTCAGATGATTTTACATTAATGATAGATTATGCTCATAATGCAATGGCTTTAGAGAGTATACTTACAACTCTTAAGGAATATCACCCTCACAGACTTGTATGCTTGTTTGGATGTGGTGGTAACCGCTCCAAGGAAAGAAGATATGAGATGGGCGAGGTTTCAGGAAAACTTGCTGACCTTACTATTATCACATCAGATAATCCAAGATTTGAAGAGCCGGAGGCAATTATAGAAGATATCAAGACTGGAATTGCTAAGACTACCGGAAAGCATGTTGATATTACAGACAGAAAAGAAGCTATTAAGTATGCGATAGAACATGGCGAACCGGGTGATATTATTGTTCTTGCGGGTAAAGGTCATGAGGATTATCAGGAGATTAAGGGTGTGAAGTATCCTATGGATGAGAGGGTGCTTATCAAAGAAGTGCTTGAAGAATTGAAGGGTAATTAATGTACGCAGATGTAATAATAGACATTTCACATGAACAGCTTGATAAGACATTCCAGTATGCAGTTCCGGATGAATTGGTGGATGTAATTGAACTGGGAATGTCAGTTGATATTCCTTTTGGAGTAGGAAACAGGCAGATAACAGGGTATGTTGTAGGTTTGGGAGACAAGGCTGCATATCCTGTTGAAAAGATAAAATATATTACAGGAATTACTGAGGGAAAGGTCACTGCAGTAAGCAGAATGTTAAAGCTTGCGGCGTGGCTGAAGCACAATTATGGTTGTACCATGAATCAGGCAATTAAGACGGTTATTCCTGTAAAGGATAAGGTTAAACAGAAGGAAAAACACTCGGTTAATCTTATTATTGACGCGGCACAGGCGCAGAAGTATCTTGGTACATTTGCAAAGAAAAATGCAAAAGCAAGATACAGATTGTTAGAGGCACTGATTAAGGAACCTGTAATAGATGAAAGTATTATTAAATCCAAGCTTAATATCACGGCACAGACGGTCAAGGCGTTTGAAGATATGGGGATTGCTGAAGTCAGGTCAGAAGATATGTATAGGAATCCTGTAAGAAATGTTACCGGAGAAAGAAAGCGTATCGAACTTAATGAACAGCAGAAAAACGCTGTGGATACAATAATAGCTGACTATGATAATGGTGATTATAAGACATATCTGCTTCATGGTGTTACAGGAAGCGGAAAGACTGAGGTGTATCTTGAGACAATTGAGCATGTCCTTAATCATGGAAGACAGGTAATTGTGCTTATACCGGAGATTGCACTTACATTTCAGACTGTGCAGAGGTTTTACCACAGATTCGGGGATAAGGTATCTATTATGAATTCCCGTATGTCAAAGGGAGAGCGGTATGACCAGTTTCTGCGGGCACAGAGAGGTGATATAAGTGTAATGATTGGCCCGCGTTCGGCGTTGTTCACACCATTTTCAAATATAGGCCTTATAGTAATAGATGAAGAGCATGAAGGAGCCTATAAGTCAGAGACTGTTCCAAGATATCATGCAAGAGAGGTTGCATGCCATATTGCAAAGGAAGCAGGCGCTTCAGTGATACTTGGTTCTGCGACTCCTTCAATGGAAAGCTACTATGCGGCAATGAATGGACATATACAGCTTATTACACTTGACAGCCGGGCGGGAAGCGGAGGACTTCCAGCAGTTGATATTGTTGATCTGAGAGAAGAATTAAGGCTTGGAAACAGGACGATATTCAGCAGCAGGTTAAGAGAACTGATGAGTGACAGACTTGCAAAGCATGAGCAGATAATGCTCTTCCTTAATAAGAGAGGCGTGGCTGGCTTTATATCATGCCGTTCATGCGGAAAGGTTATGAAATGCCCGCACTGTGATGTTTCACTTACGGAGCATGCTGATGGAAGGCTGATGTGTCATTACTGCGGATATACAACACCTAAGATAACTGTATGTCCTTCATGCGGTTCAAGATATGTTTCGGGCTTCAGGGCAGGAACAGAAGGTGTTGAAGCGCAGGTTAAGAAAACATTTCCACAGGCGAGAGTGCTAAGAATGGATATGGACACTACAAGAGGCAAGGATGGACATGAAAAGATTCTGTCGGAATTCGCCAATGGTAATGCGGATATTCTTATTGGAACTCAGATGATTGTTAAAGGACATGATTTTCCAAATGTAACATTAGTAGGAGTGCTGGCGGCAGACTTATCTCTTTATGTATCCGATTATCATGCCGCTGAGAGAACCTTTCAGCTTCTGACCCAGGCAGCCGGAAGGGCAGGACGAGGTGAGAAACCGGGAGAGGTCATTATCCAGACTTATAATCCGGAGCACTATAGCGTCATCTGTGCAAAGAATCAGGATTATAACCAGTTCTATGAAGAGGAAATTTTCTACCGGCAGGCAATGCGTTATCCGCCGGTATGGCATATGCTGGTTGTGCTTTGTGCATCAAAAGAAGAAGCAGAAGCCTATGCATGTGCAAAAGAGCTTGCAGATACCATGGAAAAAGTGCAGGCTGATAAAAAGCTTCAGATGATTGGACCAGCAGATGCAGCAGTAGCCAAGGTAAATGACATTTATAAAAAAGTACTTTATTTCAAACACCCGGATTATGGTGTGTTGATTCAGATAAAAGATAAAGTAGAACAGCTTATGGAAGAAAAACAGGGAGTAAAAAATATATCGGTGCAATTTGATTTTGACCCGGTAAATGGCTTTTAGAGAAAGGAATTTAAGGAGGAAGCAAAAATGGCATTAAGACAGATTCGGACCGTAGGAGATCCGGTATTGACAAAGACCTGTAAAGAAATTAAAGAGATAACACCAAAGATTTTAGAACTGGCAGATGATATGTTAGAAACCATGTATGAAGCCAATGGTGTGGGACTTGCTGCACCGCAGGTTGGAATCTTAAAGAGAATGGTAGTTATTGATATCGGAGATGGCCCGATTCTTATGATTAATCCTGAGATTATCGAGACTTCCGGAACCCAGACTGGAGATGAAGGCTGCTTAAGTCTTCCGGGCAAGGCAGGAACAGTTACAAGACCAAATTATGTAAAAGCCCGTGCATTTAATGAAGATGGTGATGAATATGAGATTGAGGGAACAGAGCTTTTAGCAAGAGCAATCTGTCATGAATTAGACCATCTGGATGGACATATGTATATGGAAAAAGTAGAGGGCGAGCTTCATGACGTAGTCTATGAGGAGGGCTAGAAATGAAAGTAATATTTATGGGAACACCGGATTTTGCGGTGGGTACATTAGAGGCAATTGTGGCAGCAGGCCATGAAGTAGTGCTTGCGGTAACACAGCCGGATAAACCCAAGGGAAGAGGAAAGAGCATGCAGTATCCTCCGGTAAAGGAAGCTGCAATCGCCTATGGAATTGAAGTGTATCAGCCGGAGCGGGTACGTCGCCTAGAATGCATAGAATATCTGGCAAAATATCAGCCGGACATCATTGTGGTAGCAGCCTTTGGACAGATACTTCCAAAAGAAATTTTAGAGATGCCAAAATATGGCTGTATCAATGTCCATGCATCCCTGCTTCCAAAATACCGTGGGGCTGCACCAATCCAGTGGGCAGTAATCAATGGAGAGAAGGCTTCCGGCGTAACGATTATGCGTATGGATGAAGGCCTGGATACCGGAGATATGATAGCATCTGTGGCTGTGGAACTGGATGCACAGGAGACCGGTGGCAGCCTTTTTGATAAATTGCAGGATGCTGGGGCACGATTATGTGTAGAAACCATGAAATCCATTGAAGATGGTACAGCAGTGTATACACCACAGGATAATGAGATTGCAACGCATACCAAAATGATTCAGAAGTCATTGGGAAAGATTAACTGGTCTTTATCTGCAGTGCAGATTGAGAGGCTGATTCGTGGACTGAATCCATGGCCGAGTGCCTATACTTACCTTTCCGGTAAGACATTGAAAATCTGGAAGGCAACGGTACATCCGGGCAATACGGATGCTGCACCGGGAACAGTGGTAAAGGCAGACAAACAGAGCCTTGTCATACAGACAGGCGTTGACCGTCTTTCGCTGGAAGAAGTGCAGTTAGAAGGAAAAAAGCGTATGCCGGTTGCTGATTTCTTACGTGGATTTACAATTGAAAACGGAACGGTGCTTGGAACAAAACAGCAATAAAAAGGAGGAATTCATATGCCATATTAT
>ERZ1027064.937-NODE-937-length-11596-cov-4.233082_pt1 | contig 11596 bp, 8 predicted proteins | sample MGYA00519422_ERZ1027064 | MGnify/ENA primary metagenome ERZ1027064 (study PRJEB26926, sample SAMN06164492) | human gut metagenome | biome: ENVO:00009003; feature: ENVO:2100002; material: ENVO:00002003 | host: Homo sapiens | place: USA | collected 2012 ... | reverse complement strand
GCTATTGGGAAGTGTTTGCACTGATGGCATTGGGTTTCTTTCTGCATTTCTGCCCTGATCGTTGGGAGAACGCTTGCTGTAAAACAGTAACCCGCCTTCCCCTTATGGGAAAGGCGGTTCTGATGCTTGCTTTAATTTACTTGGTAATCCAGATGAAGAGTACGGAGATTCAGCCTTTCATTTATTTCCAGTTCTAAAGTTCCTCCTCTCCCTTCATTGGGGAGAGGTTTCTAATCCACCTCTATTTCGTCAATGAACATATAAGCAGCTTTTCCTTCGCCTGCATGTCCTTTCGGCAGGGCAGGGCTGCGCTTGATGACAACTTTCACATACCGTGCTTTCACCGGATCGAAAGTTATCTCATAGTTTTCCACACCTTTCTTATCAATGTTTGTTTCTGCCGGAATATCCTTAACGGCTACTTCGCGGAACTCTTTGTTATCGTCAGATACAGAGACTACCAACCCTGTACTTCCCATAATCCAGGCACTCATATCGACAATGGCGTTCGTAGCTACCCGCTTGATTTCTGTTTCCTGTCCCAAGTCGATGATGGCTTCCACATCACCACCTACAAAGCCTAACCAGGCTCCGGTGGCATAGCTATCATTTCCCTTCATACCATCTACTAAGGTGATAGCACCTCCGAATTTATATTTTTCCGAAGGCTGGAAGGTCAGTTCGATAGGGCAATATGTAGCCTTATTGAAAGAAATCTTTTTATTCACCACTTTACTCTTTCCTTCCGGGCGGATAACCACTGCCTGGAAATCTGCTGTTTCAGTAATGGCAACAGGCTCTGTGTATTTCAATGAAGCTGTAGTCGGTTCGGTCCCATCTAATGTATAATAAATAGGAGCGTCATCAATAGTACTCAATGTGACTACTACCGCTTTCTTGGCAACATCCGGTGTGAAGTCGACCTTCAAATCGAATACATGCTTGGCATAGTTGAAGCCATCTCTTTGATAGAACTTCATCAGGCGAGCCAGGCGTTTAGTGAAATCTTTGAAATCTTTCTTTTCGGGTTGCGTCCATTGTACTTCGGCAAGGGCAGCCATACGGGGTAATACCATGTATTCCACATGTTCGGTGGTAGTTATGTACTCTGTCCATAAGTTGGCTTGGGCACCAATAATATGTTTTTTCTGTTCTTCATTCAGATCGAAAGTAGGATCCAGACTATACACCTTTTCTATGGGTACATATCCACCGATACCCAGCGGTTCATCCTTGGTGTCTGCCGTCTGATAATAATCGAAATAACAATAGGTATTGGGCGTCATAATTACATCATGTCCCATTTGTGCCGCTTCTATGCCTCCAGATGCTCCGCGCCATGACATTACTGTCGCATTGGGGGCTACATCGCCTTCCAGAATTTCGTCCCAGCCGATAATCCGGCGTCCCTTGCTGTTCAGGAACTTCTCGATACGTGTCATGCAATAACTTTGCAGGCGATCTTCTGCGGTATGTTTTTTATCAGCTTTCAGCCCTTCCGCTTTGATACGTGCCTGGCATTTCGGACATTTTTCCCAACGGGTACGTGGAGCTTCATCGCCACCGATATGTACATATTCTGATGGGAATATTTCGATGATTTCACTCATTACGTCTTCCAGGAATTGCATGGTTTTATCATTACCGATGCAGAGTACGTCTTCAAATACGCCCCAACGAGGACATACTTCATATGGACCGCCTGTACATCCCATTTCCGGATAAGCGGCTAATGCGGCAAGCATATGTCCCGGCAAGTCTACTTCCGGAATTATCGTGATGTAACGTTCCTGCGCATACTTCACGATTTCTTTAGTTTCTTCCTGTGTATAGAAACCACCATACGGCGTATTGTCGTACTCTTGTGTGTTTCTTCCGATTACCGTACGACTGCGTTGAGAACCTATTTCCGTAAGTTTCGGATATTTCTTGATCTCAATACGCCAGCCCTGGTCTTCAGTCAGGTGCCAGTGGAAAGTATTCATATTGTGCAGTGCCAGCAAGTCTATATATTTCTTTATAAACTCTTTGGGGAAGAAGTGACGTCCTACGTCGAGGTGCATACCGCGGTAACTGAAACGCGGTTCGTCCTTAATTTCACCTGCCGGTATCAGGACGGTTGCTCCTTTGGCTCCGGCGGGAATGGATTTGCGTAAAGTCTGGATGCCATAGAACACTCCGTTTTCGGTTTGTCCGTTGATGCTGATTCCTTCGGGGGTGGTAGTCAGCACATAGCCTTCCTTGTTTGCAATGCCCGGGTCGAGCCCCAGTACAATTGCATTTTTCACTTGTTCTCCTGCCGCGATGGCCTTTGTTTTCGGTGCGTAGTTCGTGGCTTGTTGGATGTACTCCGACAGGAACTCAGCATTGCGTTGCAATAAGGCATTGTTTTCCGGATAAGCGATGAGAACATTTTCGTTCAGTTTGAACGGATTTCCCTGGGTTAAACTTGCCTCTTGGGGGAGAGGTATCACTTGGTAGTTAGCTTCTTTCTCCGCGGTACACGAAGCGCATGCCAAGGCGAGAGCACTTGCAAGAAGTGCGTGGTTAAGTTTTCTCATGGTGTTAGTATTTAATTGATTGTACAAATGCAAATGTACGTGATTATCTTCGAATTTTCACATAAACGGACGCAAAAGTATACTTCCGGTATTGAATAAAACTACAAACCGGCCTGTCTGCTTAAAGTCCGGTAGAGTTCGTTCATCTTCTCATTTCTCAATGCGTTGATCTCTTCCGCTTGTCCGGGTTTCAGATAATCTTTGTTGAGTTTGATGAAACGTTTGTCCAGTTTCCCGGCTTCACCGATGATTTTTTTAAGTTGCGTGGCAAGTCCGGAAGCCTGTGATACATCATATCTCGAAGATTCGTAGGTGAACTCCACTTCTTTGTACTGAAGATAGTTGATGCGCAGGTCCAGCATCAGGCGATAATGTTCGAATTCACCGCCCTGTTTCCGGGGAACGATCTTGTTGAAGTTGCTTTTCAACTCTTCACATTCCTGTATCACCTGTTCTATCGGCTTTCCTTTAGCATCCTTTCCGTGACGGACTAACTCTTGGGGAAGCAGGAAATAGTTGAGAAAGGTTTGCGCTTCGTCCTCCGACAGCCCATAACGTTGCTGTGCATACTCTTTTATGAAAGTTTCGGCATGAATCGCTTTTGATGAATTAACCGCTTTGCAATAAGCGTCTATCAGCAATTGGAATCCTGACATGGGATATACCTGCCGGATGGGTTGCATACTGATTATTTCCCAACCGTTATCATAGTGGAAACCATAAGTTCCGCTGGTTGACCAGGAAGTTTCTATCATTCCCTCATATCCGTGAGCACGCGCAAAGGGCAGGAAAGTAGCCAGGTTATTGAAATGCTTCATCCACTGGGTCAGATATGTATTGTCGGGTGCCGAACGCAGGGAGGCTGCTCCCCACATCTTTACACCGAGCTTCAGCAGATTATCCAGTTTACCGAAGCGGTCCGGTTCCCAACCGTAATTCCAGTCAACGTAGATGAGATCTTTGGGTAACTCTTGAACGGCTTCGGGGTGCATCAGGATAATATCCGCCCAGATGATAGGTTTCTTTCCCATTTCCTTGACCACCTCGCACATGGCTTTTATGTAGTCAACAAAAAGGCGCGACTTATTTACTTGGGAACATTGTGCGCAACTTCCCAACAGATAAGTTTCGTCAGCTCCTATATGGAAATAAGGTGACGGATGCAATTCTGCCACTTCCCGGAAGATTTCCCGGAATACCTTTTTAGCTTCTTCTATCTTGAGGGGACATACTTGCGACACTTCCTTACTGTCTTCACGCAAATGTGCGTACCGGTCGTGCCTTAATATGTATTCGCAATGTCCGAAACAGTTCTGTAACGGGATTACTTCAATGCCGAGCGAAGTGCAATAGCTTACAATATCCTGCACTTCGCTGCGGCTGAATGCCAATTGATTACACAAAGTGGCATGCTTTTGGAAAGGGAATGTTGCTTCATACTCTATCAGCAGAGTATTTATCTCTTTCTTTGAAAGGTCGGACGCCAGTTCCTTGATTGCCGAAACCGTCATTACCTGTGTACGGCAATCCAGATAGAAAGCCCTGACTTTGAAGTCGGAAGGAGGGGCTGCGCTACGGACCGGAATACACAGGCACAGGAATACGCTTACTAAAAGTAAACTTTTGTATATGGAACGAAGGGTATGATTCATGGTCTTTATTTTTTAGATGGATAAAAGTGACGCACTGTCCCGGTCACAATAAAGCGTCGCATGGGGATGAGTACGTAAAATAGAAGCCGGGCAAGTGGTGCTGACAGGGCCGTATAATGTTTCTTTCACAGCATTCGCCTTTGGCTTTCCCGGTACTATGCAAAAGATACGGGTAGCTTTCATCATAACCGGTATCGTAATGGTGACTGCCTGTTGGGGTACTTTCTCCAGACTGGAGAAACAACCGTCGTGTACCTGTTGTGTGCGACATACCTCGTCCAGTAATACCACTTTTACCTGCTGGGGATCATCAAACAATGCCACATGCGGGTCATTAAAGGCGATGTGCCCGTTTTCACCGATTCCCATGAAAACAATGTCGATGGGATGCTTTTGCAAAACTTCTTCATAGTGGGTGCAGATGTTTTCGGGTGAGGCGCCTTCTATATATAAATAATGTATAGACTTGAAGGGCAGTGCGGCAAATATGTGTTCTTTGAGATAATTCCCGAAGCGTTGAGGCGCATCCGCTTGCAGACCGATGTATTCGTCCATGTGCAAGGCATGGATGCGGTTCCAGGGAAGAGCATACTTCTGCAAGGCGGCCAGAAACTCGTTTTGTGAGGGGGCCGCTGCAAATAGAATATTGATTTCCTCTTTTTCTTTTAATAATTGGTTGATACTTTCGGCTGCTGCTTGTGCGGCATCTTCGCCCATAATCTGGCGGGTAGCGCATATCCGTGCCAGTAAAGCTTCTTTCTTAATTTCTTTTATGTTCATGGTTGTTCAAATAATGTTTCTCCGTTAATGAATACCCGGTTGATGTGGATATCCGGGTCGAATATTACAATGTCGGCATCATATCCTTTGGCAATCTTTCCTTTCCTGTCCGCAATGCCCATTATTTCGGCGGGGGTGAGCGTCATCATGCGCACGGCTTCTTCCAGAGGACGTTCTCCCATCCGGTACATATTCCGTACCAAGCGGTCGGCCGTAGCTACGCTTCCCGCAAAGGACTGGCGGTCGGGCATCTTGGCTACTCCGTCCTCAATGAGTACTTCGCGTCCTTTGGCACGACTGCCCAATATGCTTTTCCCTTCGGGCATACCTGCACCGCGCATGGAGTCGGTGACTAAGGCAATCTTCTCCGCACCCTTATTCTTTACTGCCAGTTTCATAAGCGGTGCCGGAACATGTACGCCGTCCGTTATCAGTTCAATGGTTATTTCGTCCAATAAATATCCCGCTTCTACACAACCTGCATAGCGGAAGGCGTTCCGGCGGGTTACTCCATTCATGCAGGAGTAGAAGTGGGTGATATGGGTAAAACCGTGTTTCACGGCTTCCACCACATCTTCATAAATGGCATCTGTATGCGCTATGGAAGGTAATATGCCACGTCGGTGCAGTATATCACCAAACTCAAGTGCCCCCGGAAGTTCGGGAGCAATGCTCCACCGGACGATATCCTGGCTCCTGTCCAATATCTCCATGTATTCTTCGGGAGAAGGGTTGCGCAGATAACGCGGATCCTGTGCTCCCCTGAAGGCATAGGCAAAGTAAGGGCCTTCCAGATGTAAACCACCGAAAGCGGCACCCGAACGCTGATCTTTTACCCGGTCGTATATATCGAGGAAGCGAAACAGTTCCTGATTATCCGAAGCCAGTGTGGTAGGATAAAGTAAGGTAGTTCCGTGCCGCAGGTGTTCGCGGGCAATGGTGAGGCAGTCTTCTTCCGTACAATCCATGAAGTCGGAATCACCTGCGCCGTGTGTGTGCAGGTCGATGAATCCCGGGGCGATGTAGCCGCCGTGTGCATCGTGACCTATGCTGCCGGGTACTTCATAGTTTCCCGGCTCTATGCCGATAATTTTTCCTTCGGCAATGAGTACGGTTCCCACTCCGAAGTTACGTTCCGGAGTGATGATTTCGCCGTTATAAATTCTGGTTATTTGTCCTTTTTCAGTTTCCATAATTCAGACCAATGATTGATTTTATATCCGTAGAATGCGTAAAATATCAAATAAAGGAAGCAGGGAATCAGCACGATATATCCGATCCGTAATCCGTAATGATCGGCTATCAGTCCATAGATGACCGGCATGAAAGCGTTGCCGCAGAGTGCCATCACCATGAACGAGGAACCCAGGTTCGTCCAGCGTCCCAGGTCATGTATGGCAAGCGGCCAGATTCCTGCATAGATCAGTGCGTTGCATACTCCCATCAGGCTCAGGCACCAGATGGAAAGGGAAGTGGCATGTCCGTACATTTGTACTTCTCCGGGAATCACCAGTACACAGACCGATAATATCAGTCCGCCTACGGTGCAGATACGGAACATGCGTTGCTGGCTGGCAAACCGGGGAATCAGCAGGATACCGATGAAATATCCCACAAGAGCACAGGACAAAGTGATGCTGGGGAATATCTTGGCTTCGTGCAGATTGAATCCCATACTTTCGGCATAGCTGATAATCGTATCGATGGAAATCACCTGGGCCGCCACATGAAAGAAGATGGCGAATACTCCTAATATAAGGTATGGGTACGAGCCGATAGACTTGTGGTCACCGGAAGAGTAGGTACTCTTTTCCTGTTCATTACTCAGATCGGGCAGCCGGATGAAATGTATCGCGCAGCCAAACAGGAACAAGAACAGGGAAAGTATCGAGTAGGGGACAATAACCCTCCGTATCAGTTCGTCCAGCAAGAGGTCTTTCTCTGCACCTGCCACACTGTTACTCTTCAGCACTTCGAACAATTCGCTATCCGTTGATTTCAGGATGACGGCGGCAAACAGCAGGGGGGCGATGATTCCGGCTATCTTGTTGCATAGCCCCATGATACTGATACGCCGGGCTGCCGACTCTATGGGTCCCAGTATGGTGACATAAGGATTGGCTACGGTTTGCAGGATAGACAGACCGGTACCTATGGTGAATAGTCCGGTCAGGAAGACGGGATAGGCCCGGGTGCAGGCTGCCGGAACGAATAAGACGGTCCCGGCTGCCATAAGCCACAATCCTGCGATAATACCCCGCTTGGGGCCGATCCGACCGATCAGTTTGGCAGCGGGAATAGACATCACAAGGTAAGCGATGTAGAATGCCAGGGCTACCAGATAAGACTGGGTGTGGGTTAACTCGCAAGCCACTTTGAAGTAGGGAATCAAGATGGAGTTTACCCAGGATACCAGTCCGAAGATGAAAAACAGCGTTCCCAGCATCAGCATAGGCAGCAGATTGGAGGAAGGCTTTTGTTGAACGTTACCTTTAAACATACCTTTTTACAGTTTTATATAAATACGTTTGCGATAGAGAATGTATCCCAATGCCCATATCACCCCGATGAAAAACAGGGCATAGACCAGAGATCCTGCATAATCTCCCAGCAAGGGTTGCAGCGTCCGGTTGTAGATAATTCCCCGGACACTGATGGTTGCTTCGCCCCACGGGATGAATGACAATCCGAACAGTACGCTGATGATCCATGCAACTACATACATGAAAAGCGGATTCACTCCAAAGGCTTCGAAGAAGCGGCACCAGCGCTTTTTCTGCCTGACGTCAATGATATCTATCAGTAAAGCAAGAAGCAGGGAAGCAGTTCCGGAAGTGATTAAAGTGTAGGAAGCCGTCCACAGTTTCTTGTTTATCGGATCAAGATATTGTAACAGGAAACCGGCGAACAACAGAACCGTACCGAACAGGGCGATCTGACGGATACGTTCCTTATTCTCCGCTATCCCCGTAATCAGGCTTCCAACGAACGTGCCGAACAGTACATGCGCCCAACAAGGAATCGTACTCAGCAGCCCTTCGGGTTCGAAAGCAAAGCTACCGCCCTCAGCGGCCTCTTTGATTAAATGTCCCGCTCCCAGCAGTTTGACGTCAATCACCGCAATCAGGTTGTCTGCCGAATGTACATATCCGTTGAAACATTGCAGCAACACAAGATATAGCAGCAGAATTCCTCCTGCCGTGGCAAGATAATACTTCTTCGGAATAAGAATTGCCAGGAATGCTCCGCCTGCATAAGCCAATGCCAACCGTTGCATGACACCGAGAATACGCAGATGTTCCCAGGAGAAAGTGCCGTAACAAAGTTTGGAGAAACAATCCAATGCTATTCCTACGGCAAAGAGAGCTACGGTCCGACGGATGATTTTCAGACTGACGGTGGTATTGAGTTTATCGAACTTGCGCAATGAAAAGTGGATGGCTACGCCCATGATAAACATAAAAAAGGGATAAACCAAGTCTGTGGGGGTTAATCCATGCCATCGTGCGTGTTGCAACGGGGCATAGACAGACTGCCAGGAACCGGGGTTGTTTACCAGTATCATTCCGGCTATGGTAATCCCTCTTATTACATCGAGTGCAAGTAATCTATTGTTTGGGGCCGACATAAGTGCTGAATGTTTTGATTATTAATAGTTTGGATGCTCTTCATTAAATGAAAACACCCGGATGCTTTATTCTACTCTTGCAAAAGGTGGCATCTTTTGTAGCAAAAGATGCCATCTTTAACATCATAAGATGCCACCTTTCGTTGCAAAAGATGCCATCTTTTGCATGTGATGTTTTATTGCTTCATATCCTTTCCTTTAATGAAACAGGTCTTCGGAATATGGCTTCTGCAAGAGGATGCTTAATGTTCGGTGAAAGCGTCATAGAGCACCTGAAGCAGACTCTCTTCTTTGTTGGGAGAATCGTGCGAGATAGCCCATATCATGATACCTCCGTAACCGTTGTCATTTACATACCCGGCTTTGGCACGCATGGTTGGTTTGCCGTTGTAGAAGAGTAGTCCGATTTCGTCCTTCTCCGTGGCCTGTTCGTTGGGATAATTCGTTAGAATCTCCTTGTACGGCATGTGTGTAGCCCCTACCGGGGTTTCAGCGGATACGAAGTGTACACCGTAGAAAGGCACTCCGAGGATAATCTTTTCTTTGGGTACTCCGCGGATTTCACTCCAACGTTTGGCTGCCATGCGGAAGTGTTCCATGCTGGCGTGCTGAGCTACTTTCGATGATTTCCAACCACCGGTGAAGTCGTACACCATGATATTGACCAGGTCCAGATATTCAAACATCGAGTTGGTATATACATTATAGTTTCCCCAGCCCCCGTTCCATTCCGGATAGTCGGCGCTCACGGCGGCAGTCAGCAGTTTGCCTTTGGGAAGTTCCGTCCTCAGTTCTTTGTAGAAGTTTTCAAGGAGGGCTACTTTTTCCTTGTCGCCTTCTCCGTAGCCTTCCGGACCGCCTGCCCAGTGTTCGTAGTCGATGTCAAGACCGTCGAATCCCCAGTCTTCCACAGCTTTCAACAGTTCCTTTTTGAAGCGGTTGCGGTAAGTATCATTAAGCAGTACACCCGCCATAATGGCCTTGTTGCCGCCTCCACCTGCGGATAACAGAACTTTCACCCCTTTCTTTTGCCCTTCGCGGAAGATGGGCAAAAGCTTTTCGATGTTGGCGGCATCAGCCAGGCCACCTTCTTCTGTGGCGCGTCCGAAGGCGATGCTCAGGTGAGTCAGTTGATCCCAGGGAATCTGGTATTCGGGCAATTGTTCATATTGCAGGTATCCGAAGATAATCTTGGATGGTTTCTTGGGTGGTTCTTCCTGGGAGGTTCCTCCGCATCCGAAGAGGATGCAGAGAAGTGTCCATAGAGTCAGATATTTCATAGGTATCCGTATGTTTTTAAGGTGCTGTTACTACTAAAGTGAATTCTCTGAAATTAGTGGTTCCGTTTCGTACCGCTTCAAAGCGCAGCTTGAAACTTCCGGTCTGGGTGAATGTATAGCTCAGTGTAGGGGCGGTTCCGATCACTTCACCGTCCAGCAACCACTTGACGGACACGCTGCCGTCTGCCGGAGAAACCAGGATAGGGAATTCCGTGAGGGTGCCTGCTATGGCTGATACACTTTCCAACATGTCGGTATAGATATAGAGTTCATCATCGGCAAAGGTCGGGTTGCTTGCCGAGTCGTCTTTACAACTTCCCATGGCGATGCCCAGGAAGCACAATATTAGAAAAATATACTTGGTTTTCATAATTTATCCGTTCTTTTTAATTGTGTAAACTTATTCTTTATCCCACCATACACGACTGGTCCAGTTGTCTGTTCCTCCCATGCGGCTGAGTGCTTCTTCCAGATTTTCCTTGTTCTTAATCTGTTCTTCCAGCGGATACATCATGCGGTTGGGGCGTTTGCCGTCCGATTCGTTTTCTGTGGGAGCCAGGTTGTAGAACTTGGTGTACTTGCTCGGCATACCGCTGCGCCGGATGTTAGACCAGGCTTCAATCGGGTCGAGGATATAGAGCAGCCACAGTTGTTTGTTGATCTCTTCCAGCGCCTCGGTGTCGCCTGCATCCAGCAGTGAAGACTGTTCTTCGGCGAGGGCTTCCAGTGTGGCGTCATCGGGTACATTGGCGCCAAACAGGCTCCATTGCTTGATGGCGGCTACCAGACCTTTCTTATAGTGTTCCTTGGCACTTTCGGAAGATACATTCCAATGGCGGGCAGCGGCTTCAGCCAGGTAAAATTCTGTTTCGGCATAAGTCAGGTGCATATAAGGAGATGCTGGATCAGTCAGCAGTTTAGAGGGTTGCATCTTCTGGTAGTGGTGTGCTACACTTACATCTTTTCCATCGATATTGATGGTAAGAGCCGGTGCCCAGGCATTGTAGATGAAATCTTGTGCCGGCACTCCTTGATACGAACCGGTCTTTTCGTAAACAATGGACGTGATATCCGTGCGTTTGCTGTCGGTATAGTAGGCGCCTCCGATGTAGAGAGTGCGCGGGTCGTTGGTGGAAGTCAGCGCTTCCAGCAATTCGTTGGTCATGCGGTAGTTACTGTAAGTAGGATCTTCCAGCATCTGGTTGGCAAATCCGTTGCCCGGACCTTCGTCCAGTCTGCTTGATTCGTGCGCCACATAACAGATATCGCTGTTAGAGGTCATCACTCCTGCCTCATAAGCCGCTTTGGCTTCTTGCTGGGCAAGTGTGGGGTTGACTTTCAGCAGGCGCATGGAGATGCGCAGCCATAAGGAATTGGCAAATCGTCTCCATTTCTCGATGTCGCCATTGAAGTAAAGGTCGTTCTGCGGAGCCATAGCCGATGCGTCCAGTTGGGCGGAGGCGGCGCGGAGTTCGCTCAGGAAATCCATGTAGATATCTTCCTGTTTGTCGTATCGGGGTTTCACGATGTTTTCATTGTATATCTTTCCGGCTTCAAAGTACGGAATATCACCGTAATAATCCGTCAGTTTAAGGAAAGCTTCTACTTTCAGGATGCGTCCGATGGCATTCAGATTGACTTCTTCCGGGTTGTCGGTGGTCTGGCTGACCAGTGCGACGGCATTCTTAATGATAT
>ERZ1027064.900-NODE-900-length-11973-cov-4.875482_pt1 | contig 11973 bp, 9 predicted proteins | sample MGYA00519422_ERZ1027064 | MGnify/ENA primary metagenome ERZ1027064 (study PRJEB26926, sample SAMN06164492) | human gut metagenome | biome: ENVO:00009003; feature: ENVO:2100002; material: ENVO:00002003 | host: Homo sapiens | place: USA | collected 2012 ... | reverse complement strand
CTCCTGCTCCACGGCAGCGCCGTACTGGGTGATGGGGCAATAGGTGAAATCCGCCGGCCGGCCGGCCCGTCGCAGCAGGGTGGGCGTAAAATCCCCCCGGGTGATTTTGTCCCGCCAAAGAACGAAGCTGTCCCACAATTTCCCGCCCCTGTCCCGGGACAGGCCGGCATCCACAGACCCATATGCGGCACAAACCAGCTCCCGGGCCAGCAGCGGCGGCAGGGCCGTGAAGGTGTCCAGCAGCCAGCCGTCCAGCGGCGCGCCCTCCGGCAGGGCGGAGAGCAGCTCCAAAAACTCCTCCCGGCTCACCTCCAGGGGCGAGCGCTTTTCCTGACGGGGCGGCAGGTGATAGAACAGACCCGGCAGCACCTGTCGCTGCTGGGACATCTCGAAATCCACCCGCCGCAGGCAGTCGGTGATGCGTCCCTGGTGATCCACCAGGATCAGGTTGGCATGGCAGGGCATGGCCTCCAGAATCAGCCGCCAGGGCCGCTGCTCTCCCAGCTCGTCCGCCGCCTGTATGTGCAGCGTCACCACCCGCTCCAGGGGCTCCTGCTCCACGGACACGATGCGCCCTCCCGCCAGGTGCTTGCGCAGCAGCATGCAGAACATAGGCGGCTGGGAGGGATTATCCCGCAGCAGAGCCGTCAGGTGCAGGCGGGGCTGGGTGGCTCCGGCGCACAGCAGCAGCCGCCGCCCGCCCCGCAGCAGCAGCACCACCTGATCCCGGGCAGGCTGCTGGATCTTCTCGATGCGGGTGTTTTCCACCTGGGCGGCGGTCTCCCGGACCACGGCGCTCAGGCAAATGGCGTCCAGCGGCATGTTACTCCTCCTCCATCATCCGGCAGAACAGCTGGTTGACCCGGTCGTGCCTGCCCTGTAAATACAGGTATCCCAGCAGGGCCTCCAGAGCCGTGGCCTGCTGGTACTGGGCCCGGCTGGCGTGGGCCGGGATGGAATGGACGTTGGCGTTGCGGCCCCGGCGGAACACGTCCTGCTCCTCCTGGGTCAGCAGGGGAAGAATTTTCTCCGCCAGCTCCGCCTGCCGGGGGGCGCACACCAGGGCCACCGCGGCCCGGTGCAGGCCCTTTCCCGTGGCCTTGCCCCCGGCGCACAGCCAGGTGCGCACCAGCAGCTCATACACCGCGTCGCCTATATGGGCCAGGCCGATGGAGCTGATGCTGCGGATCTGTTCCGGCGGCAGCTGCACGGCAAAATAATCAGTCATGGTATTTGCTCCTTAATAGTTTCGTTACGCAATATCAGCCCTTGGCGGCCAACCAGTTGCGGCCGGTGTGGGCCTCCGCCAGCAGGGGCACCGACAGCTCCGCCACCCCCTGCATCTCCTGCTGCAGAAGCTGCTCCACCCGAGACGCCTCCGCCTCCGGGCACTCCACGATCAGCTCATCGTGGACCTGCATGATGAGCCGGGCCTCCAGGCCCTCCGCCGCCAGGCGGCGGTGGACCCGCACCATGGCCAGCTTGATGATGTCTGCCGCCGTGCCCTGGATGGGCATGTTCAGGGCCACCCGTTCGCCGAAGGACCGCATATTGAAGTTGGAGCTTTTCAGCTCCGGCAAAGCCCGGCGGCGGTGCCACAGGGTCTCCACATAGCCCTGCTCCCGGGCCTGGGACACCACCTGCTCCATATACTGCCTCACGCCGGTATAGGTGGCAAAATACCGTTCCATATACTCCTTGGCCTCCGCCACGGTGACGCCGATGTCCTGGGACAGGGAGAAGGCGGAGATGCCGTAGACAATGCCGAAGTTCACGGCCTTGGCCCGGGAGCGCATCTGATGGGTCACCTGGTCCTGGGGCACATGGAACACCCGGGCGGCGGTGACGGTGTGGAAGTCCTCCCCGGACAGGAACGCCTGCTGCATGGCCTCGTCCCCGGAGATGTGGGCCAGCAGCCGCAGCTCGATCTGGGAATAGTCCGCATCCACCAGCACATGGCCCGGGGCCGCCACGAACATCTCCCGCATTTTGCTGCCCAGGTCCGTGCGGGTGGGGATGTTCTGCAAATTGGGCTCCGTGGAGCTCAGGCGGCCCGTGGCCGTTACCGTCATCTGGAAGCTGGTGCGGATGCGGCCGTCGGGGTCGATGACCTTCAGAAGCCCGTCGGCATAGGTGCTTTTCAGCTTGGCATACTGCCGGTAGGTCAGCACGTCGGCCACCAGCGGCTGATCCTTCAGCTTCTCCAGCACGTCCGCATTGGTGGACCAGCCGGTTTTCGTCTTTTTCCCGTGGGGCAGGCCCAGGTCCTCGAACAGCACCTTTCCCAGCTGCTTGGGGGAATTGATGTTGAATTGCTGTCCGGCGGCGGCGTAAATGCGCTCCTCCAGCTGGCGGATGGTGTCGGACAGGTCCGCACCGAACCGGGCCAGGGCTCCGCCGTCCACCAGAAAGCCGCTGCGCTCCATATCCGCCAGCACCCGGCACAGGGGCAGCTCCACATCGAAGTACAGCTTTTCCATGCCCTGCTCCCGGAGCCGGGGCAAAAGCACACCATACAGGGCCTCTATCGCTGCGCCATAGCTGTGCAGCGACGCCCAGGCGGCAGCCCGGTCTCCCAGAGGGGAGAAGGCGTCCGGCTCCAGATGGGCGGGCTTTTCCAGCTCCTGGTTGAAATACGACACAAACAGCCGCTGCAGGTCATAGCCCCCTGCCGTGGCATCCAGCAGATACGCCGCCAGGGCCGTGTCAAACACGAAGCCCTCCGCCGGGAGGCCGCCGTCCAGCAGCATCCGCATCAGATCCTTCACGTTGTGAGAAATTTTCCGGATGTCCCCGGAAAGCAGCGCCCCCAGCAGGGCGTTCCAGTTCCCCTGATAGCCCCCGGACCACAGCTCCGCCGTCTGTGCCGTGCTCTCGCCGGTATCCCAATGGACAGAGATGGCCGTCAGGTCTGCTGCGGCGTACAGGGCCACGTGATCGGCCCTGCGCCACTCCTCCAGCAGAGTCCGGGCCTGCTCCTCCGTTTCCACGGGAACCACCGTGGTGGTGTACTCGGGCTTCTCTGCCGTCTCCTGGTGGGGCCGCAGGTGATATCTGTCAATGAGCTTCTGAAATTCCAGCCGCAGGAACAGGTCGTAAAGCTCCGGTCGGAAGGGCCTGCGCAGGTTCTCCGCCGGGTCGAAGGCCAGGGGCGCATCGGTGACGATGGTGGCCAGCCAATAGCTGTGCCGGGCGGACTCCTCCCCCTCCGTCAGCTTGCGGATGACGTTGGGCTTGGCGTCGATATCCGGCAGGCGGCGGTACAGTGCGTCTATGTCGCCGTACTGCTGCACCAGGGCCATGGCGGTCTTCTCCCCCACCCCCGGCACACCGGGAATGTTGTCCGACGTGTCCCCCATCAGGGCCTTCAGGTCGATCATATGAATGGGATCGAAGCCGTACTGCTCCCGGAAGGTCTCCGGGGTCATGTCCTTTGTGGTGGTCTGGCCCATGCGGGTGGATACCAGCTTCACCCTGGTCCGGTCCGTGACCAGCTGCAGGCTGTCCTTGTCGCCGGTGACGATGACGCAGTCCCACCCCGCCGCCTGGCATTTGCGGCTGATGGTGCCGATGAGGTCGTCGGCCTCGTACCCCGCCAGCTCATAGCAGGGCACGGACATGGCCGCCAGCACCTGCTTCATCACCGGCAGCTGCATGGCCAGCTCCGGCGGCATGGGCTTGCGCTGGGCCTTGTAGTCCGCGTCCGCCTGGTGGCGGAAGGTTGGCTCCCGGCGGTCAAAGGTGACGCACAGGGCCTCCGGCTCCTCCTCGTCCAGCAGCCGCTGGAGGGTAGTGATAAAGCCGTATACCGCATGGGTATACAGGCCCTCCCGGGTGGACAGCGGGCGAATGCCGTAATAGGCGCGGTTCAATATGCTGTTGCCGTCGACAACCATCAGCTTCATGGGGACGACCTCCTTTGCGTATTCATTTTATTATACCTCTTTTTCCTGTTTGGCACAAGGAGTGGAAAACAAAAACGGAACGTGATAAAATAAATAAAAAAATCCTCCGGGAGGACGCAATAAAACCGCCCTGCCGTGCATTATCCATATGACAGGAGACAAATGAGATGCTGCACAGGATAGACAACACAACTTCATCCCTCCCCGCGGAGGAGGCGCAGGAGCTTCGACGGCTGCTTTCGGGAGTGGCTGCCGGGAACCGCGACGATCTGGCCCAGCTATACCGCCGCACCCGAACGGCGGTGTACGGTCTGGCTCTGTCCTATCTCCGCAATGCCCACGATGCCCAGGACCTGACCCAGGATGTGTATGTGCACATCTGGGACACGGCGGACCGGTACCGTCCCACAGGCTCTCCCATCGGGTGGGTGCTGGCGGTATGCCGGAATCTGTGCCTGATGCACCTGCGGCGGGCAGACCGCCAGGTGACCATGGAGGACCGGGAATGGCATGCCATCCCCGACGACGGCCCGGGGCTGGACGCCCAGGAGCGGCTGCTTTTGCAGGATGCCCTGGCCATTCTGGGAGATGAGGAGCGTCGTATCGTTCTGCTGCACACAGCGGGCCTGAAGCACCGGGAGACCGGAGAAGCGCTGGGGCTGCCGCTGGCCACCGTCCTGTCAAAATATCACAGAGCATTGAAAAAGATGCGAGCTTACATGGAAGGAGATGACGCCCGATGACCAACGATCTGATGGAACGCAGGCTTTCCGCCGCGCTGGACAAGACCGCGCCGGACGACGTGGCTGGCGTGCTCTCCCGCTGTACAGAGCGGAAAGGAACGGTAGTCCCTATGAAAAAGAAAAATCAACGTATGAAGAAATGGATGCAGGCCATGGCGGCGTGCCTGGCGGTGCTGCTGCTGGGCGGAGGCGTGCTGGTGCAGCAGGCCCACGCCGTAACGTCTGTGGTGTCCCTGGACGTGAACCCCAGCATCGAGCTGCGGGTGAACAGCCGGGAAAAGGTGGTGTCCTGCCAGGCCCTCAACGACGAGGCCGCCGTCGTGCTGGCGGATATGGACGGAGGCCGGGACCTGAAGGGCGTCAAGGCGGATGTGGCCGTCAACGCCATTGTGGGCAGCCTGGTGCGGTGCGGGTATCTGGACACGCTGTCCTCCGCCATTCTCATTTCCGTGGAGGATAAGGACCAGGCCCGGGCTCAGCGCCTTCAGCAGGAGCTGACCAGTGTTGCGGGCGGCGCTTTGGGCGACTCCCAGGCCGCTGTCCTGAGCCAGACGGTGCAGCAGGACAAGGACCTGGAAAAGCTGGCCAAGGCCAACCACATTTCCACCGGCAAGGCCGCCCTGATCCGGCAGGCCATGGCCCTCAACAGCAGCCTGACCTTCGAGGGGCTGGCAAAGCTGTCCGTGGAGGAGCTGCGGGACCTGATCGAGGCCGGGGCCCCGGGGATGCCCATCGGCATGACGGCGGCTCTGGAGGCGGCAGCCAACTATGCGGGTCTGACCACGGCGGATGTTGCCGACGCGGATGTGGACCCGGAGCTGGACGAGACACCCGCCCACTATGAGGTGGAGCTGGAGGTCCCCGGTCACGGCGAGCTGGAATATCGGGTGGACGCCTACACCGGCCAGGTGCTCAGCGGCCCGGCCAACGTGAAGCTCTCCGCTCCCGTGAACCCCTCCGGTGACATTGGCATGGAGGCCGCCAAGAGCGCCGCGCTGAAGCACGCGGGCCTGTCCTCCGCCACGTTTACCAAGGCGGAGCGGGACTATGACGACGGCCGCTGGGAGTACGAGCTGGAGTTCCACACCGACACCGCCGCCTATGAGGTCACGGTGGACGCCATCAGCGGCTCTGTGCTGGATTACGAGAAGGAGAACCTCCGCAGCAGCAGTACCTCCGACATTGGCGCCCAGGCCGCCAAGAGCGCCGCCTTGCGGCACGCGGGCCTGTCCGAAGGCCAGGTGCAGGAGCTTCAGGTGGAATGGGACAACGAGCATGGCCGCGCCGTGTACGAGGTGGAGTTCAAGTCCGGCGGAATGGAATATGAATACGTCATCGACGCTGCCACCGGCTCCGTGCTGGAGCATCAGGCAGAGCAGGACGATTGACCGCAAAAAAGCGAGGGCTGCCGCCCTCGCTTTTTGCATCGGCGGGCGGCGATCTCCGCGCCCGTTTTGTTCTTACGGATAGCAGTGCTCCCGCAGGGCAGCCTCCAGCTTTTCCAGGGCGCGTTTTTCAATGCGCGATACATAGCTGCGGCTGATGCCATAGGCAGCAGCCACCTGGCGCTGGGTCTGGGGCGGGTGGCCGTCCAGGCCGTAGCGGCGGCGGATGACATCCGCCTCCCGGGGTGTCAGCCGCTCCGCAACCAACCGTCGGATGAGCTGTTGGTCCTCCCGGCCCTCCAGGTCCTCCTGCATGGTGTCGTCGGCCCCCACCACGTCCTGCAGGTACAGGGCGTTGCCCGCCTTATCCGTCTCGATGGCCTCTGACAGCGACACCTCCCCCTGCAGCTTCCGCTGAGCCCGGAAGTGCATGAGGATCTCATTTTCAATACATCTTGACGCATAAGTTGCCAGGCGGATCTTTTTGTCGGGCCGAAAGGTGTTCACCGCCTTGATCAGGCCGATGGTGCCGATGGAGATCAGGTCCTCCTGATTGCTGGCCTGGGTATAATACTTTTTGAAGATGCATCCTTGAAGGCTAATTTGCCTCGTTCATAATAGGCTGAAGCCGTTTGCCCCAGCCACAAATAGAGTTCTAAATGGATATGTTTGTCATCACTGTCCTCACATACCACAGCGTAGTCGAGGATCGTGGCAACCACTTCTGATTGGATCGGCTCCTTGCAGTTCAGATCTGCCCATAATGCCTTTTCCAGCGCAGCCGTATCCGTGGCTGCGATTTGCTTTTGCTGCTCCTGTTGCTGCAAGGAAATCGTTTGTGTTTGCAGCGAGGTGATCTGTTCATTGAAGCGGCTATTCCGCTTTTTGAACTCCTGCATGGTAATGGCCTCGGCCATACTCAGCTCCAGTAACTTTTCTTTCTTGTCCTCCAGCTGCTGTATTTGCGCTTGCAACCGGGCAATCTCCTTGGAGTGGTCTTCCTTCTTCTGTGTATTTGTAACGGAATCCAACACCACGCGGATAATCTGTCTCTGGTGCTTTACCAGCTTCTGAAACTGCTCTGCCAAAATAGTATCCAGTTCCGTGGTGCGAATGGTAGGCAGGTCGCAGCCCGCTTTTCCGTGTTCACGGTACATCTTACATTTCCAAAACTCCGTTTCTCCCTCCCGCGTTTTGAAGGATTGCCGGTGAAAGGACGTTCCATGCTTTCCACAGATGATCTTGCCGCTGTAGGGATACCGGCTCTGATACCCTACGCCATAGGCTTTCGAACGGGCGCTCCTCTGCTTAAAAAGGGCATTGGCCTTATCCCATACTTCTTCCGACACGATGGCCGGAATATTCGGGTCGGGATAGGATACCCATTCACTTTCGTCGAGGAACGCTGTCTTTTTCTTGCGGTAGTCTAACGATTGGGTCTTGTTGCCGCAATACCAGCCCTTATATTTGGGATTTTGCAGAATGTGTCCGATGGTGCTTGTGTTGAATACATTACCCTGCAAGCTGGTGTAACCACGGCGGGTCAGCTCCTGTGACAAGCTGCGAAGGCCATACTGCCCGGTGGCATAGAGTTCAAATATCTGCTTTACCGCCTCTGCCTGCTCCGGAACAATGGTCAGCTTACAATCCTTTTTATCATAGCCCCACAAGCGATTATTACCCAGTACACGACCGTTCTTAATAGATTGACGAAAGCCAAATTTCAGCCTCTCAGAGAGCTTGCGCACCTCATCCTGTGCCACACCTGCCATGACCACCAATCGGAACTCGCTATCGCTATCCAGTGTGTTGATGTTGTCATTCTGGAACAAGACGCCCACATTGTTCTCCAGCAGCTCCTGCGTGTACTGGATGCTGTCCAGCGTATTGCGGGAGAAGCGAGATATCTCCTTCGTGATGATGAAGTCAAACATTCCCCGCTGGGCGTCTGCGATCATCCGCAGGAAGCTGTCCCGCTTGTAGGTACTTGTGCCGGAAATGCCCTCGTCTATGTATCCGGGGATGTACGTCCAGTTGGGATTTTTCTGAATAAACTCTGTGTAGTATTGAATTTGGTTTTCCAAACTGCCCTGCTGCTCCACCTTCTCGGTAGAAACGCGGGCATAGAAGGTCACGCGCAGCGGCAGGTCATAAATTGACTTGCCCTGCCGCATCTGCTCTCTCAACCATCGAACTGTCATCATGGATATCGGCCTCCTCAACCATTATTTCTTCCATAGCTTCAGTATCGGAGGTAAAACGTCTTTTGTCAAAAAAACGGGAGTTGCAGGCAGAAACATATGTCTCTTCCGAAATCAACTCCCGCTTCCATAGACGCTTCAACAAAACCAAGGCAATATCACGATCAACTTCTGTCATAGGCAACTCCTCCCTCCATAAAGTATGCGGTAATCGAGGTGATATGAATAAGCAACAACGCGCTTCCTAAAGTGCGCTTTTGCTTACCCACACTTTTGCGGTCGTAAAATTCTCAAGCAGAACAGGCGGCTGGTGGCTGCCAGCCTCACGGGAATCTCACCCCGGCCCATGCTGATGGGTGCGCCGCACGATGCTTTGAGGGCGTCCAATGCGGGAGTATCATTATGGGTGCCGGTGGTCGTGGCCCACAGAGTGCCACTCTGTTTCGGCACAGCGTCTGTTTCGCTCCCTCCCATGTGGGAGATCATGGCGGACGCTGCTGCATGGCTCGCACCGGCACGAATGTACCTGTCTGCTATATTTGCGCCGCAAATGCAGCTCTTTTCAATGTGCAGCATCGGCTCCTTATCAGCCTGCATCAGCTACCAAAGGTTTGATGGCTGGTGCACACTCATAAAGAAGAAGCTACGGCGGCGGTGCGGAAAGGGGAATACACCGCCGCCGCAGAAACAGGGGGAGGCGTTTTAGGTGCCATTGCGAAGGTGGGCGGCCAGCATATCTATAAACTGTGAATTTGTCGGCGGCTGCGACAGCGGGCATCCCGCAATGTGATCCAACAGGCTGTGATCCGGCTGCCTCCAGCAGGCCTGCACAAGAGTGCGCAGATTTCTCTCCACACAGCTGCTTGTGGTGCGGAAATGCTGCGCTGTTTGCTTATAAAGACGCTTCGTGATCAGCAAGACATACTCGGGCTTCTCCTGTACCTGCTCCAGCATATATACCGCAAAGTAAAATCCCGACAGCTTTCCGGATACGCCCAAAAGACGCAACAGGCGTTCGGCATCCAAAGACGCGTTCTTTTCAAGTTCCGAAACATAATAAACTAACGGCATTGGTACTCCTCCTGTCTTGTGTATTTTGAAAGGCGTTCATCAAGCCGTCGCGGCGGCCCTCTTGCCGGGTATAGAAAGGGAGGCTGTTTCTTATATGCTGATTTTACACGATTTATGGCTATTTGTGACATGTATTCGTTCTACAATGGTCTACGCAAATGCGGCGGTTTTTGTATGTTTTTGTCGTTTTTTGCTTTCTCAAAGCTTCGCCGGTATGGGAGTGCTTGCTTATTATCTATTATCTTGCTAACATCACATAAGGAAGTAATCTGAGAGAATTGACCGAATATAATCTCTATGCATTAGTAAGGGCAAAACAAACGCCAGCGTAGAGAGCAAAAATGCTTTTTGCGCTGGCGTTTGTTCGACTGCCATATCTGCATATTCGGCTTACCATGATTTTACAAAAGGAAGAAGAAACAATCAGAGGCAAAAAGGAATAACTTGCGGAATTGATTCACGCAAGCTACACACCAACAATGAAGAGGACTGCTGGTAGCAGTCCTCTTCATATAAATAATCTATTAAGAACGATCAAAAATACTACGACATGAGTGCTGACATACCAAGAAAAGCCGTATTTTCAGGTATACCTAATCTGACCCTATAAGGCACTATTGCTAGCAAGTTCTTCAAAAGGCACAGGAGTTAATTTTGTCCGCACCCGCGTTTTTTCACATCCAGGCGTATGCCGTACCAGCGGGGAGCAGCAAAAGCAGCACCGACAGCAGCAGCGTCGGAACAGTCGCGCAGCGGCGGGAGAGGAGCATCACCGCTGCGGCGGCCACCGCCAGCAGGAGCAGGCGAATGGCCAGCAGCGCCAGCACCACGCCGCCCACCGTCCAGCCGTCCGACAGGACGGACAGGCACTGCACACTGTTGGCCTGAGCGGCCATGTCAAGGGAGCCGTAGGCTCCCTGCACCGTCAAAAGTCCTGGCAGCCACAGGGCGAGGGTCAGCAGCAGGACATAGCCCCCTGCAATGACGCATTTCCACCGCACCACGCTCCTTCGGCGGGGGCTGGCCGTCAGCAGGGCGTCCACGCCGCTCTCCCGTTCCCCGGCGAAGCTGCCGAACAGCAGCAGGGCAACGGCCAAAAACGCGCCGCCCAGCTCCAAAACATCCTGCCGCAGGGCATCCGCACCCAACAGCCGCTGATAGCCGGTCTGATACAGGTACACCTGCCCCGGCCGCAGGGCGCGGTATTGGTTCTGCGCCAGGTGGAAGGCGTCCTCCGCGTGGAGCTGATTTCGTATTGGCTCCGCCTCCCGGTCAAAGATCACAGAGTCGGGATACCGCCGCCACAGCTCCACAAGTTGCTCGTTCAGCTCGTCAAACCGCGCCTGCTCTGATGCCAGGTAGTCGTCCTTTTCCTGGCTGGGCGCGCCTGACAAAAACTCGGAATAGTTCCGATAATATACCTCAAATTCACTGCGCTCCGGGGTGAATCGGCCGTACAGCAGGGCGATAACGGCAAAAAATGCCAGCAAGATCCACAGTCCGCACCGAGAGATCAGCGCCTTATACAGCTCGTGTCCCGCCAGGCAGGTGTGCCGGGGGCGGGGAAGCGACCATGTAAAGGTCACCCGCTTGCCGGAACCGCCGGGGGTTTGGGCATACAGCGCCGCGCCGCCGATTCCGGCGATCACGGCGAGAGCCGCCAGGAATATCGCGCCAAGCAGCACCCGATCCGAGGGACTGCCCAGCAAATTCAGATACACCGCCTCCCGGCACAGGGCTTGTCCGTCCGCCAACTGCCACAGGCTGAGATTCCGCAGCCATAATTGGGAGCTGCCCGCCATGAGGGCGGCTATGCCCCCGCAGACCGCCGCGCAGCCAACCGCTGCGGCGGCGTTGGACGCGCGGGCGCACAGCAGGAAGATCAGCGCCGTGGAGCACAGCAGCCACAGGTATTTCAGCCCCGCCGCCAGAGCCAGCAGTTCGCCCACCGTCATCCGGTAGGGGCAGGCGGCGAAGCCGTACAGGCTCTGCACCGGGGCGTCAAGCTCCGCAAAGCCGTACAGAAGCCCGGCGATCAGGGTGTTGATGCCGTAGAGCAGCACGAAGCCCGCCGTGGAGAGAGTCACTGCGGCGGCCAGCTTTCGCCCGTAGACCCGTGACCGCCCGAATCGGGTGGGACGGGTCAGGTTCACAAGCCCCGCCGCCCGCTCATGGGTCAGCAGGGTCAGCCCCGCCGCCAGGGGAAACAGCAGTGCCAGCGCGTCCGTCAGATGAAAGGACAGCAGTACCTCCGGGCCACCCAGAAACGCCGCCCGGGGGGTCACGTCCGCCAGGGATTCATAGACCTGCGCGCCCTGCTCTAAGGAGCGGGCGGCAAATCCGTCAAACAGTCCCATTCGCAGCTTCAGGCGGGATTCTGCCGCCAAGCCTGCCCGAAAGGACGGATATTCCTCCGCCTGCCGCACCCGCGCCAGGGCCGCGTCGGCGGCGGACAGCTGGCGGCGCAGGGCGTCGTATTCCGTCCATGCGCCGCTGGCTGACGCCCGGTCCAGCCGGTCCTCCAGGCCGGTGACATAGCCGGGCAGGTCCTCCACCTTGGCCATAATGGTATACACTTGGCCGCGTGTGTTCTCGTAGACCAGTTTGCGGTAGGTGTAAGCGCCGTTGGCACTGTCTCTTATACACATCTGACGCTGCCGACGAATAG
>ERZ1027064.883-NODE-883-length-12138-cov-6.797070_pt1 | contig 12138 bp, 13 predicted proteins | sample MGYA00519422_ERZ1027064 | MGnify/ENA primary metagenome ERZ1027064 (study PRJEB26926, sample SAMN06164492) | human gut metagenome | biome: ENVO:00009003; feature: ENVO:2100002; material: ENVO:00002003 | host: Homo sapiens | place: USA | collected 2012 ... | reverse complement strand
GAGTGCGCCGCCTCCACCTGGCTGTGCCAGATCGCCCGGAACACCTGGACCTCTCTGCGGCGGAAGGAGGGCCGGTGCCAGCCCCTGGACGACACCGCCGCCCTGCCGGACAGCCGGGATTTTGCCGCCGCCTTTGAGGACAAGGACCTGGCCCTGCGCATCCACCGGCTGCTGCACCGGCTGCCGGAGCCGTACCGGGAGGTATTTCTGCTGCGGGTGCTGGGGGAGCTGTCCTTCCGCGACATCGGCAGCCTGTTTGAAAAGGGTGAAAATTGGGCCTGCGTCACCTATCACCGGGCCCGGAAGAAAATCATGGAGCAAATGGAGGGAACGCCATGAAAACCATCGACTGTGCCTTGGCCCAGGATCTGATGCCCCTGTACACCGAGGGGATGCTGAGCCCGGAATCCCGGGAGGCTCTGGAGGAGCACCTGGCCGGGTGCGAAGCCTGCCGCCGGACGGCGGACGAAATGTGCCACCCCCTGCTGGAGCCGCAGTTTCAGGAGGAGGCCCGGCTGCTGCGCCGTCTGCGGCGGCGGCGGAAAGCCCTGTGGGCGGCGGTGATCGTCCTGGCGGCGCTGCTGGTGCTGTCCGGCATTCTGTGGTACGCCGAAGCCCGATGGTCTGCCCAGGCCCTGACGCCCCGCCTGACCAGGCTGAGCATTCCCAGCCAGGCCGTCCAGGAGAGCTATACGGCTGAGGACGGCAGCGTAGTCATCCAGAAGGTCCCCAACCAGAAATATCTTTACTACTTTCTCCTGCGTTCCAGCAGCAAGGACATCCCCCTGAAGCTGACGGAGGGAAAGGTCTACGGGTTCTATGACGGGCAGCTTTATCAGCTGAACGCCCAATTCTACATCCACGACACCTCCAAGGGCGTCCTGCCCCTGGGGTATGAGTCCGGCGTGGAGTTCAGCGATCAGGTGGTAAACGGCTGGCTGAACCCGCTGCCCGCTCAGGGGCAGCAGCTGGAGCTGGTGATGGTGCTGGACGAGTACCCGGACTATCTGGATCAGCCCGATCAATTCCTGCTGGAGCTGACGTATCAGCCCGCGGGCTTCGCGGCGTCGCTGCTGCCAGACGGCGACACCGCCCCACGGACGGTGCGGCTGTGGAGCGAATGAAATAGACAAAGCCCCGGGCGGCCATATCTGCCTTCCGCCGTCCGGGGCTCTGTCATGCCCAAAATGGCATTTTCCCGCCCTGCCGTATTGACAATCCCGGCGGATTTTGCTATACTGAATAAAAATCCGTCTGGTTATCTAAATTTTTTTGAGATTCGTTATTCTATTTTGAAAATATCGACAGGGAGGACGCCATGATCTTCTATACCGCCGACCTCCACTTTCACTATGAGCCCTTCCTGCCCTCCCGTCCCTTCGGCTCCGTGGAGGAAATGGACCGGGTGTTGATCGCCCGGTGGAACGCCGCCGTGTCGGAGGATGACACCGTGTATGTGGTGGGGGACGTGGGCTATAACCGGGGCCTGGTGCCGGGGGACGCGCTGGCGCGGCTCCGGGGCCATAAGCACCTGATCCGCGGCAATCACGACACCGGCTTTGAAAACGCCGGGGAGCTGTACCGCTATTTTGAGACCGTCACCGACTTCAACGAGATCGACGACGGGGAGACGCACATCCTCCTGTGCCACTATCCCATGCTGTACCACAAGCGGGGCTACATGATCCACGGACACCTCCACCACGGACGGGGCCGGGACTATGAGCTGGTGGCCGGAGAAAGGCGTTTCCGGGCAGCCAAGCTGGCGGGACTGCAAACAGTTCCTTGTCTGGAAATGCAGGTCGATGAGCAGGACTCCGCTATTCTGGCCCTTATCGAAAATATCCAGCGCCGGGACCTGCATTATCTGGAGGAAGCCGCCGCCATCGCCGCCGCAGCCGACGGCCTCATCACGCATCCCGAAAATGACGATATCGACTGGATCCCCGACGAATTCGTCAGCGATTGGAATGATCTGCACCGCGGCGAGGAGCCACTCAAATAACCGGTGCTAAGCTGTATACCATGACAGATGCAAAAGGGCAAGGGAAAAGCGTTGAGGAACTTTTCCCTTGCCCTTTTTTCACTGGTGCTGAAACAGGACAGTGCAAATCGAATGGAAGCCTATATGCAGCACACCATCTGTGGGAAGAAGCTGCAAAACTAAAGTGCTCCCCAAGTCAAGGACATTTTCATTTGACCCATAGCGGCAGCATACCGGCGGGGTACTCACCTGTGGTGATGTAGTGGTAATATTCGTTAGGGGATAGCTTCGCCAGATCCCACTGGCAGCGGTCGTTGTTGTAGTAATCCATCCAGCGGTCAATGGAGGCTTTGGCGGCCTCAAAAGACGTCCACCCCGGGATCTCACTGGCCAGCTCGTCCTTCATGTGCCCGAAGAAGCTCTCTTGGGGCGCGTTGTCCCAGCAGTTCCCTCTGCGGGACATGGACCGCCGCAGTGCGCTGTTCTCCACCAGCTGGATGAACTTCAAACTGGTGTAGTGGGTCCCCTGGTCGCTGTGGATCACGGTCTCCTTGCTCAGCGAGATCCCATGGTGCTTTACCAGCAGCTGGACCGTTTCCAAAACAAAATCCACTTCCAGCGATTCGCTCATCGCATAGGCCAGGACCTGCTTTGTGCAGGCGTCCAGGATCGTGGAGAGGTAGCAGAATCTGCCGCAGAGCGGGATGTATGTGATGTCCGTCAGGAGGATGGCTCTCGGCCCATGAGACTCGAATTCCCGGTTGACCAAATTCTCCGCGGCGCTGCCCATTCGGATGGATCGCTGCAATCTGCGGTAGGGATTCGGCTTTCGGATGGGGCAGGTGAGCTTGTATTTCCGCATCAGGCGGCGGATCTTCTTCACGTTCATTCGGATACCCATGTGCAAAAGCCGCATATGAATGCCGCGAACGCCCTTTGCGTAGCCCCGGAACCGGTATGCCTCCAGGATCTGTTCGAATGCCGCCCGGTCCTTCGCCTCCCGAAGCTCTCTGTTTTTTTCAGAACGCACCCAGTTGTAGTAGCCGGAGCGGGAGACACCTGCCAATTCGCACAGGTCTTTCACGGTGAGAATGTTGTTCCGATCCGCCAACGCGGCGCGAATGGCCTCAAATCTCTCTCCGGCGCTGTCCATGGCTATTCTCCCGGCTTGCCGTGCAGCCGCATGACTTTTTTTAAGAACGCCATCTGCTGCTGGAGACACAAAATCTCCCGTTTCATGCGTCTGGCGGCTTCGTCAGACGGGGCGGATGCCCCCTCTGTCTGGTTGTTCCCGCCGCCTGGTATACGCACACCGCCCCGGGCTCCCTCATGAAAGCCCTCTGGCGATCTGGCCTCCCGCCGGATGCGCTTTGTAGTATTGTGGATCCGCTCGAAACCCAGAACTTCCGTGTTATAGCCCAGCTTGCGGAAGGCGGCTGTGCCGGTGTAGCCCTGGAGACTGAGCGCCCAGAACGCCTCCTTGAAAGCGAGGGTGTAGGATATGCTGTCTGCCGTCACCCGCAGCGTGTAGGGGTTTGCCTGCAGATGCTTCAGTTCCTCTGGTGTGAATTTCTTCTTCGTGCCCATACAGCACCTCCGTTCGGTAGTTCTATCATAACACAGGTGCGGCGCTTCTGCCCCTATGGGTCAAATGCGTGTCCGCCGAACGGGGCCATGGGTCAAAATCTCGTGTCCATTTTCTTGGGTACAGTTTAAAACGGTTAAAGGGTCAGATAAAGGGTCAAACAGAAAAAAAGAAGTCCGAAACCTTACGGTTTCAGACTTCTCAGTGGCAGCGGGAGAAGGATTCGAATTCGCAAGCAGGTGTAAAATGCTGTAAATGCGCGTAAAGAAATCCCTCTGTTTTCAAGGCTTTTCGGATTTTGGCGTAAAATGTTGTAAAGCCTTGTAAAAGCTGTTTGGGGTAAACTTAGGGGTCAAAAAGAGGCTTCTTTGCCTTCTACAAATGACCCTGCTTTTGTCTTTCTGTCCGCTATTCTTCTCTGAAATTCGGATGTCTATATAAGACTACTGTTTCTCCGTTCTCAATCTTTTCTTTTTTCAAAACTGTGAGCATTGATTGGTTTTCCATATAGTCGACATTTTCTTTTGCAAACGCAGACTTGCAATAATGCTGATGTTTATCTTTTTCATCTATGTGGAAATGTCAAGAAATGTGCAGTCGGGAAATACCCAAAATCTGAAAAGCACGGTAATACAGCGCAGTTTTCCGAAGTGGAGCGTAGCGGAACGCAGGAAAACTGCGGCGGCATCGGATCAGGCTGCCGTTTGCGCCTGCGCCCACTCCCGGTACTTCGCAGGCGGCAGTCCCAGCGGGTTGCGCGTATAGATCCTAACGCGGTTGTAGTAGGTAAAAACATAGCGGAAAATGATCGTTTTGACCTGTTCTCTCGGCAGCTTGTACGCCGCGATCTGGTAGATCTTCTCTTTCTTGAGCGTGGCAAAAAAGCTCTCCATCCGTGCGTTGTCGAAGCAATGTCCGGTGCCGCTGAGGCTTTGTATCATGCCGCAGCGAGACAGCTCGGAACGAAAGGCTAAGCTGGTGTATTGACTGCCGCGATCCGAGTGGAACACCGCTCCGCTCAGACTCGGATAGAGCCGCTCCAACTGCCGTACCGTATCAATGCACAGCTCCTTCTTCATATTGTCCCGCATCTCGAGCGCGACGATCTCGCCGCTGAAGCAGTCCATGATCGGTGAAACATACAGCTTGCCGTCCGCACACTGTACCTCGGTAATATCTGTGAGAAACTTCTCCGAAGGGCGCTGGGCACTGAAGTCCCGTTTCAGAATGTTTTCCTGCTCCTGTGCTTCTGTCGTGGTCTTCGTGATTCCATGCGGAATGCATCTTTTATGGAGCCAGCCATTCTCTTTCATCACGCGATACACCGTTCTCCGGCTGACGTCGACGCCGTCCTGCTCAAGCGCAAGGCAGACGCGATTCACGCCGTAATTGCGGTTATCCGGATGCTCTTCGAGAATCTTTTTGACCTTTCCCGCAAGAAGCTGACGGCTGCTGTGCCTGCCCCTGTTTCGAAGCCACCGGTAATAACCGGACTCGCTCAGGTGCAGAACACGGCACATATCCTTTGCCGTGTAGATGCCCTTGCGTTCGACTATGAACAGGTGTCGTTCACACGCTTTTATTTCTTGCGGTCTTTTGCGAAAAAACCGAGTGCATCCTTGAGAATGTCGTTTGCAGTTCGCAGCTCGGCATTTTCTCGCTCAAGCTCACGGATGCGGATCGTCTGCTCCTCTGCGCTCGGTGTCTTCGCGGGCGGTGTATTTCGGCGTATGCTGCGCCAATCCGCCAGCGTGTAGTACGCAACACCGAGCTGCTGTGCAGCCTTCTTCACGCCAATCTCGTCTGACAGCTTCAGCGCTTCTTCCTTGAATTCTTTGCTGTAATGCTTCATTGCGATTCCCTCCATCTCTGTTCTTTCAGTTTAACAGATTTTTGGGGATTTTGCGACTGCACTTACAGGGTACTACTCCACAGAGAATATCCCCCTTTGCCCGCTCCCCTGCGGGTACGCAGGGATTCTCGGTTTGTCTTGACAAACAATATCAGTCATGGTATGCTGAGCGCAATAAAGGCAGCGAGAAAGAAACCTTTTCTTTTCACCCGCTCAAGAGAGGGGACGGCCGGTGCAAGTCCCTGCGGAACGGAAAAGGCGGCGCTTTTGAGCCGCGCGGCGGAAATGCCGCGCCGGTCCCTCCGTTACAAGGGAACGAAGTGCCCCGCATCCAGCGGGGAATTCAGGTGGAACCACGGACAATGATTTGTTCGCCCTGAGCCTACTTTAATAGGCTCAGGGCGTTTTTTATCTCCTGAGCCAAGTACCGAAAGGAGAAATTCACCATGAAAAACACCGAAAAGACGATGGACAAGATCGTCGCGCTGTGCAAAAACCGCGGCTTTGTCTTCCCCGGCAGCGAGATCTACGGCGGCCTTGCCAACACCTGGGACTACGGCCCCCTCGGCGCCGAGCTCAAGAAGAACATCAAGAACGCCTGGTGGAAGAAGTTCGTGCAGGAGAATCCCTACAACGTCGGCCTTGACGCCGCGATCCTGATGAACCCACAGACCTGGGTGGCGAGCGGCCATCTCGGCGGCTTCTCCGATCCTCTGATGGACTGCCGCGAGTGCCACGAGCGCTTCCGCGCCGACAAGGTCATCGAGGACTGGTGCGCCGAGACCGGCTTCGAGCTTCCCAAGCCCATCGACGCCTTCTCCCAGCAGGAGATGAAGGACTTTGTCGAAGAGCACAACATCCCCTGCCCCACCTGCGGCAAGCACAACTTCACCGATATCCGTCAGTTTAACCTCATGTTCAAGACGTTCCAGGGCGTGACCGAGGACGCAAAGAACACCGTCTACCTCCGCCCCGAGACCGCGCAGGGCATCTTCGTCAACTTCAATAACGTCCAGCGCACCACGCGCAAAAAGCTCCCGTTCGGCATCGGCCAGATCGGCAAGTCCTTCCGCAACGAGATCACGCCGGGCAACTTCATCTTCCGCGTGCGCGAGTTCGAGCAGATGGAGCTCGAGTTCTTCTGCAAGCCGGGCACCGACCTTGAGTGGTTCAACTACTGGCGCACGTTCTGCCACAACTGGCTGCTCTCCATCGGCCTGAAGGACGAGAACCTCCGCCTGCGCGACCACGATCCCGAGGAGCTGTGCTTCTACTCCAAGGCAACGACGGACTTCGAGTTCCTCTTCCCGTTCGGCTGGGGCGAGCTCTGGGGCGTTGCCGACCGCACGGACTACGACCTCACGCAGCATCAGAACACCAGCGGCGTGAAGATGGTCTATCGCGAGGGCGAGGGCAAGGACATGGTCGAATATGTGCCCTATGTCATCGAGCCGTCGCTCGGCGTGGAGCGCAGCGTGCTCGCGGTCCTGTGCGACGCCTACGATGAAGAGGTCGTCGGCCAGGACAAGAAGGGCAACGACGACGTGCGCGTCGTGCTGCACTTCCACCCCGCACTCGCCCCCTTCAAGGCCGCGATCCTGCCGCTTTCCAAGAAGGACGTGCTCGCCGGTCCCGCGATGGAGCTCTACAACGAGCTTTCCAAGGAATTCATGGTCGACTACGACGAGACCGGCTCGATCGGCAAGCGCTACCGCCGCGAGGACGAGATCGGCACGCCGTACTGCATCACGTTCGACTTCGACACCGTCGGCGACGAGGCCAACGGCATCGCGGCCGACCACTGCGTCACCATCCGCGAGCGTGACAGCATGGAGCAGGTCCGTATCCCCATCGATCAGGTCAAGGACTTCCTGCGCGAAAAGTGCGCGTTCTGAGAAAAGTTTTCCACAGAATAGCAAGAAGGACAGCTCTCTTTCGAGAGCTGTCCTTTGTTCTAATTCCGTTCGGCAGTGCAAAATTTCAGCAAGGCTGAAATTTTCATTCAGGCATCAAGGACGTGCTTTCCCCTTGTCCCGTCCTCATTCATATAGTACCCGTCTATAATGGTCCGATAACCGCCGCCAAAGCTCCAGTTGTTCTCTTCAATAAATGCGAGGAATTTATCAATAAAGTCATCCCCGGAAACCTCTTCAGGAACGGTGACACATCCTTGAATTTCGATCTCTTTGATCAATGAAAACACCTCCGCAATTGTTAGAATATCGAATATTTTGATATAGCTGCAATTCGGTTTGCGGGGGTATTTTACCACACACCCCTGCCCGCCGGCAAGAACCCCACAAAGCGGGAAACTTGTCCGGTTGCGTTTTTCCTGTCGAAATGATATACTTTATTATTATGCTTTCAGAAAGGGGACGTCCCCAACATGCGTTTTTTCTCTTCTCTGGTGCGGCCTGACGAGTCGACGGGCGCGGTGATGCGCTGGGTGCACCGCATCTGGGTCTTCTTCTGGCTCACGGTGCTGGGCGCGGGCATTGGCCTTCTCTCGCTCTACCTCACGGCACATTCCTACGCAAGCATCGACGCGACGGCGCTTTTGCAGTCGTATTTCAAAATTCCGCTGCTCGTAGCGATGAACCTGCTTGCGCCGATCTTGCTTGTCTACCTCGGCTTTTTTCTCTTCGCGCGTCCGTGGGCGGCTTACTTACTCTCGGCGCTGCCGTTTTTCACGCTCGCGCTCGCGAGCTACTACAAGGTGCAGCTGCGCGGCGACCCCGTGCTCGCCACCGACCTGCGGCTCATCCGCACGGCGGGCGGCATCATGGGCAACTACACGTTCGAAATTTCCGCGCCCGTGATCGTCGTTCTTGAGGGCTTTGTGCTGATGCTCGTGCTCTCGTGCCTGATGCTCCGAAAAGAGCGCATGAGCCCGCGCTCCCGCCTTGCGGGCATCATGCTCATGCTCTCTGTCACGCTCGCGTGCTATTTTGAGCTCTACACCAGTTCATCTATCTACAAAGAGACCGCCAACAACGACCTCATTTCCCCGTGGTCGGCGGTCGAGGTCTACATCTCTCGCGGCACGACGTATCCGTTCCTACACAGCGTGCAGGACATGTTCCCCGAGCCGCCGGAGGGCTACCGCGAGAGCGAGGCCAAGCAGATCCTTGAGCAGTATGCGGACACCGACATTCCCGACGATCAGAAGATCACGGTCGTCGGCATCATGCTCGAGGCATTCTCCGACTTGTCCGACTTCCCCCAGCTAAATGAAATCTCCGCCGTGCGGAATCTCTACGAGCCGCTGCACGAGCTCGAGAGCCGCAGCGTCTCGGGCAACCTCCTCACGAATATCTTCGCCGGCGGCACGACGAACACCGAATGGGGCTTCCTCACGGGGTACAGCCAGCACGAGGAGTTCCGCGGCCCGATCAATTCCTACGTCCGCTACTTCAAGGATCAGGGCTACGACGCGCTCTACCGCCATCCCGGCTACTCGTGGTTCTACAACCGCAGCAACGTCAACGAATACCTTGGCTTTGACGAGTGCGTCTTTAACGAATCGGGCTTCGGCGACCTCATCTCCATCGAGGACGCGCTCTTCAAGTCCGACACCGTGCTCGTCGACTACCTCTTAAACGACATCGACTCGCGCACGAAGGACGATGACCCTCTCTTCCTCTTCTCCGTCTCGTACCAGAACCACGGGCCGTACAGCTCCGAGACCTACTGGGAGGAGTACGTCACGCCCGCCAAGACCGGCTGGTCGATGGAAAGCTGCTGCGTCATCAACAACTACCTGGCCGGCATCCGCAGCACGATCGAGCAGATGCGCCGCCTCACGCGCGAGCTGGAAGCGCGCGATGAGCCCATCGTGCTCGTTCTCTTCGGCGACCACAAGCCGTGGATGGGCAACGGCAGCAGCGTCTACGCCGAAATGGGCGTTGACCTCGACGTGTCCACGCAGGAGGGCTTCTACAACTACTTCTCCACCCCCTACCTCATCTATGCCAACAAGGCTGCCAAGCAGACGCTCGGTCAGGACTTCCGCGGCGACGGCGGCGACATTTCCCCGTGCTTCCTGATGGACAAGCTCTTCTTCGAGTGCGGCTGGACGGGCGACGGCTTCATGCAGCTCCAGCGCGAGACGCGCGCCGTCACGCCGCTGATGCACGAGGACGGCTACCGCATGGTCGACGGTTCCATCACGCTCGACGTGCCCCCAGACGTCGCCGAGGTCTGCCGCAGGTACCTCTGCGCGCAGTATTACCGCGAACAGCACTTTGTTTCCGAGTCGTAAAAAGGAGAATCGCCATGAAATCTCTCAAAATCACCGCACTTTCCCTCGTTCTGGTTCTGCTTCTCGCCGCCTGCGGCGCGAAAAACGACGCCCCCGATGAACCCGCCGTCGATCCGACGCCGGAACCTCCTATCGAGCAGCCGGTGGAAAAAACGCCCGATGAGCGCATCAACGACATTATTGCAGATATGAGCATCGAGGAAAAGGTCGGCCAGCTCTTCTTTGTCCGCTGCCCCGAAACGGGCGCGGCGGAAGACGTCGAAACCTATCACCTCGGCGGACTGCTGCTCTTCGGCAGGGACTATAAGGATGCAAACGGTGACTGGCTCACCGAGGACGACTTCACCGCGGCGCTCGCGTCCTATCAGGCCGCGGCGGCCATCCCGCTTTTCATCGGCAGCGATGAAGAGGGCGGCACGGTCACGCGCGCGAGCAAAAATCCGAATCTCTTCTCCGAACCTCTCCCCTCCCCGCAGGAGCTCTATGCCGCGGGCGGCCTCGACGGGCTGCTCGAACGAACGCTCAGCTACAACCAGAAGCTCAAAGCGTTCGGCGTCAACGTGAACTTCGCCCCCGTGTGCGATGTGTCGACGAATCCCGACAACTTCATCTACGCGCGCTCGTTCGGGCAGGACGCGCAGACGACCGCGGACTATATCTCAAGCGTCGTGCCCGTCTATGCGCAGTCCGGCGTCGCCTGCGTCTTAAAGCACTTCCCCGGCTACGGCAACAACGCCGACACGCACACGGGCATCGCGCTCGACGCGCGCCCGTACACCACGTTTGAAAAGTCCGACCTCGTCCCCTTTGAATCCGGCATCGCCGCGGGCGCGCCGTTCGTGCTCGTGAGCCACAACATCGTCGAGTGCATGGACGGCGCGTATCCCGCGTCCCTTTCGGCGAAGGTCCACACGCTGCTGCGCGACACGCTCGGCTTCACTGGCGTCATCGTGACGGACGATCTCGCGATGGATGCCGTCAAAGCCTACGCGCAGGACGGCAGCGCCGCCGTGCTGGCCATTCAGGCGGGCAACGACATGATCGTGACCACCGACTATCAGACGCAGATCCCGCAGGTGATCGCCGCCGTCCAGTCCGGCGAGATCGCCGAAAGCGATATTGACGCGCACGTTTTCCGCGTGCTGCACGAAAAACAGGCGCTCGGCCTGATCGACTAAAGGAGAACCCCATGGAAACAAGAAAACTCTACTATGAAGATCCCTTTCAGAAGGGCTTTGCCACCACCGTCGTCTCCTGCGACGCTGTCAAGGGCGGCTACGCCGTTGTGCTCGCGGAGACGGCCTTCTACCCCGAGGGCGGCGGCCAGCCGTATGACACCGGCGTTTTGGGCGAGGCGAACGTGCTCGAGGTCCACGAGAAAAACGGCGTCATCACGCACCTTTGTGACAAGCCCTTCGAGGTGGGAAAGAGCGTCTCCGGCAAGATCGACTGGGCGCGCCGCTTTGACCACATGCAGCAGCATTCGGGCGAGCACATCTGCTCGGGCCTCATCTGCGAGCGCTTCCACTGCGACAACGTCGGCTTCCACATGGGCGCGGACGTCGTCACGATCGACTTCAACGCCGACATTTCGTGGGATGAACTTATGGAGATTGAACAGCTCGCCAACCTGTACATCTATGAGGATCACCCCATCGACATCCAGTTCTATCGCGGCGCGGAGCTCGACAAGGTCGAGTACCGCAGCAAAAAGCCGCTCGAGGGCGACGTGCGCATCGTCTCCTTCCCCGGCGCGGACTGCTGCGCCTGCTGCGGCACGCACGTCGTGCGTTCCGGTCAGGTGGGACTCGTCAAGTTCCTCTCCGTGCAGAAGTTCCGCGACGGCGTTCGCATCGAACTTCTTTCCGGCAAACGCGCGCACCGCTACCTTTCGGAGTGCTGGGCGCAGGACGTGCGCATCGCACAGGCCCTCTCCGTCAAGTCGAACGCGAGCTTTGCGGGCGTCGAGCGCGTGCTCGCTGAGCTTTCCGCGCTCAAGCAGCGCTGCGCAAAGCTCGAAGAGTCCGTCTTCGCCCAGACCGCCGCGCAGTACGAAGGCAAGGGCGACGTGCTGCTCTTCGAGGACGAAATGTCCGGCGACAGCCTGCGCAAGCTCTGCGACGCGGTCACGAACCACTGCGGCGGCCGCTGCGCGGTCTTTGCCGGCGCGGACGGCGCGTACAAGTACGCCATCGGGCATGTCGGCGGCGATCTTCGTGAGCTCACGAAAAAGATGAATGCCGAGCTGAACGGCCGCGGCGGCGGCAAGCCGAATTTTGTGCAAGGCAGCGTGGCCGCTGCGCGCGGGGCGATCGAAGCATTTTTCGCAGAATAATTTGCAACGATTCCCGCACCAATGCGGGAGAAGTTTCCCCTGCACCGTGCAGGGGAGCGAGTCAAAGGGGCCATTCCTGTCTCTTATACACATCTGACGCTGCCGACGAATAGCCTTGTGT
>ERZ1027064.869-NODE-869-length-12240-cov-13.537136_pt1 | contig 12240 bp, 10 predicted proteins | sample MGYA00519422_ERZ1027064 | MGnify/ENA primary metagenome ERZ1027064 (study PRJEB26926, sample SAMN06164492) | human gut metagenome | biome: ENVO:00009003; feature: ENVO:2100002; material: ENVO:00002003 | host: Homo sapiens | place: USA | collected 2012 ... | reverse complement strand
CTTCAATTGGCGATTTTTCAGATATAGGAGCAAGAAAAGCAATACATAATATTCATGATACATAAAGACATGAAAAAAGCGTGAACCCACTTTTTTTTATTCATATCTGAAGGTATCGCCAAACACCCGATCTGTCAAATAAAAGAAAGTAAAGCCCACGCTGTAAGCGTGAGCACCAGACTTTACTTCTTTGACAGATCCTCAAATTGGCGATTTTTCAGACATCAAAAAGCTAAAGCTAATGCTTTATTCATATTTCCTAAACTGATGCAAAGATACTGCATCTACGCTTATCTGCAAATTTTTTCATCTATTTGATGATTCGTAAACACCCTGAAGCATTTTCATGTAAATCATATAATAAACAAGAATGGAACAAGTCACATATTCTCCATGCTTAATCCCAAATATTCAACAGAATATCCGTTCAGATCTCCCTTTATAGATACTCCTTTTTGCATCAGCTTATCCATCTTTATATTATTCTTGTTTCTCTTGATTTCAGCCACTACAGCCTTCTTCTCCAATTCATCCATAGCTATCAAATCTATCTCATCTTCCCCTTTCCTATTCCAATATGAACCAATATCAGTGTATTGCCCGCTTTCACGATACTTACATTTAAAATATTCTTCCAAAGCATGCCCGCTGAAAGTCGGATAATCACGTAAAATCACTTCTTGCAACTTATCCAACGCACCTGCTTCGATATAACGGATATATTTATAGAAAAAACGGAACCAGAAACGCAAGAAGTTATCTTCCAATTCATAGCGAATATTCCGGCTTTCAGTCTTGCTAAACATAGGAGTATGCTTCTTGATAATATTAAAATCGTTCTCCAAACGAGTGAGGTAACCTCCTATTTCACGCTGCAAATAACTTTCGATAGCAGTTCTTGCGGTAAAACCGCTTGCAATACATGATAATATCGAAAAATAGATAGTATATTCTTTACCAAACTCTTCAATCAATATATTTCTTCCTTCTGATAAAAAAGGAGAATTCTCGGAACACATTAATTTTATCATCTTATCACGAGTGAACGCTTTATGATCGACAAACAATTCCACGTATTTCGCCACTCCTCCGGAAAAAGTGTAAAGTGCCAACAAATCTTCTGAAGTGTAACCAGGATGATTCTCCTCCAAAATTTGCTTTAAAGTAGAAGTAGTAAAAGGTTTCAGAAATATTTTGTGAGTAGCCCTACCAAACAACGGTTCGTGCGAACCTTCAAAAATACGATGCATCAGTGAATAAATAGATCCACATAAGAAAAGACATATACGACTTTCATCTTTATGAACATCCCAAAGATGCTGCATATCACTATATACGGAAGGATTGATTGTATAAAACTCCTGAAACTCATCTATAATGAGATTAAACCTCACCGTTTTGGAATAATCCAACAACATTTTAAATAAAGTTTTGAAATCCTGAATCTCACCATAAACCGGCAGATGAAGGACAGAAGTTATTTCCTCTATAAAATCACGACATAATAAAGGCTCTGCTTTACGGGCCACAAAAAAATAAAGCGTTGGCACCTCTTGGGTAGCACGAAGCAAAAGTTTAGTTTTCCCAATGCGTCTGCGCCCCATCAAAATATTCATCTGGGCATTCTCTGCAGCCGACTCCTGTATCTCATTCAAGAACTTCAGCTCTTTTTCACGATTATAAAACTTCATATTATCAGCACTTTATTAGTTTCCGAAATGCACAGTTCCGAACTGACCATTTCGGAACTGTGCATTTCGATAATATGCAAATATATAAAAAAAAGCATTCAGACAACTTATCTGAATGCTTTTTCTATTCAAAAAAACAATAAAATTATTTTGAGCCTCTTGTCGGATTCGAACCAACGACCCCGAGATTACAAATCACGTGCTCTGGCCAACTGAGCTAAAGAGGCTTGTCATATCTAACTTCGCAACCATTCCGCCTTGAATGGTTAAGCGGCTGCAAAGTTAGATATTTATTTTAAATCTCAAAAACTTTCGGTGTTTTTTTTTATTTACCGCGTAGTTTTTCTTTATATTTTGTCAATTGCTTAGAAAGCGCATCTACGCATACATCAACCGACTCTTCAAATGTATCACTCACCTTTTCTGCAAAAAATTCACCATTAGGCACCAGCACTTTTATACTAGCCTCCTTATTCATCGCAGTTTCAGGCTTTACAACTTTTAATGACACCTCCACTTTATTTATATCGTCACAATACTTTTCTAACTTAGCAGTTTTCTTCTGAATAAAATCCTGAAGTTTTTCTGTTGCATCGAAATGAATGGCTTGAATTCTAACTTCCATAAATACCTCCTTTTTTACGCTCTTGGATGAGCTTGTTCATAAACTTTTTTAAGTTCCTCAAAAGTCGTATGCGTATAAATTTCCGTTGTAGTCAGACTACTATGGCCCAGTAATTCCTTCACTGCGCCCAACTCTGCCTCATTATTCAACATAGCAGTTGCAAAAGTATGTCTCAACACATGCGGACTTCTTTTTTTTAACGACACCACTTTTGACAGGTTCCGTTTCACTAAAAGATACACCTTTCCAGGATACATCCGTTTTCCGTTTTTTAGAACGAAAAACGCCTCTGCCTTTCCAGGCAACACTTCATTTCTTATTTTCAGATAAACAGACATCGCCCTTCGCAATTCTTCTCCAAAAGGAATTAAACGCTGTTTATTTCTCTTTCCCGTTACTTTTATCAGAAACGCAGAAAAATCGACATCCACATCATTCAGCCCTATCAACTCGGAAAGCCGCATGCCTGTAGCATAAAACATTTCCAACACCATTCTATCCCGACAACCTGTAAAATCCTCCTTAAAAGGAACATCATCCAAGAGTCGGTCCATTTCACGTTCTTTCAGAAATACAGGAAGAGGTTTCTTATTTTTCGGTCCAATGATTTTCAACATCGGATCCTCCTCTATCACACCTTTCTTTAGAAGGAAACGATAAAACGACCGGAGTGAACTCAGTTTTCGGTTTACAGAAGCAGATGTATATCCATTCTCCATCAGGTTCATCACCCAACCACGAACCAAATCAGCATCTACCGTTGTAAAATCGACTTTCTCGTCTTTCCCCTTGAAGTATTCTTCGAACTTGGTCAAATCTATTCCATAACTAACTATTGTTTTTTCAGAATAGTTTTTTTCAAATCGAAGATAATCCAAAAAAGAGTCTGTCATCATAAGAAACGTCGCTTATCAATTCAGCAACGAATATATGAAAAAGAATTCAATTATTCAAAGAATGTGCGAGTTTTTAATTATTCTTCTACTTGCTGAAGTTTCTGAACATAGATAGCACGTTCTCTTTTCAGCCTGTTCAATACAGACGGCTTGTCGAACTGCTGTCTAGCTCTTAGTTCTTTTACAACACCTGTTTTCTCAAATTTTCTTTTGAACTTCTTCAGCGCTTTTTCAATGTTTTCGCCTTCTTTTACTGGTACTACAATCATTGTTTTTAATTATTAAATATGTTGTTATTAATATTTTCCGATAGTCAAATTGCGGCGCAAAATTACACATACTTTCTTTATTTACAAAACTTTCCGCAATTATTTATTTAAAATAATCTAGAAATCGTATCTTTGCTTTCTAGTACAAACCATTATAAACCTATTAAAATGAAATCGGAAATTATAAATAGAATAGCTAGTCTGCGCAATTTCATGCGTAAACACAAGCTTTCAGCCTTTATTATTCCCAGTACGGATCCCCATTCGGGAGAGTATATCCCCAAACATTGGGAAGCACGTAAATGGATATCAGGTTTCACAGGTTCGGCAGGTACGGTTGTCGTAACACTGGATAAAGCCGGACTTTGGACAGATTCACGCTATTTTCTTCAAGCGGCCGAACAATTGGAAAACACAGGTATTACTTTATTCAAGGAACGATTACCGGAAACTCCTTCCATTGTAGAGTGGTTGGGCTGTGTATTGAATGCAGAAGACAATGTGGGTATAGACGGCTGGGTGAACAGCTATCAAGAAACAAGCAACTTACAGAAAGAATTAGAAAAAAAACAGATACACTTAACCCTTGCTCCCGATCCATTCAATGAATTATGGACAGATCGGCCTGCATTGCCCGATAACAAAGTGTTTATACATGAATTGAAATATGCCGGTCTCAGTTACAAGGATAAAATCACTCAAATACGAGAAGCAATCCGTCGTAACAGTTGCACAGGCATTTTAATTTCCGCACTGGATGAAGTGGCATGGACCCTAAACTTACGGGGAAGTGACGTACACTGCAATCCGGTATTTGTAAGTTACCTTCTCATCACGGAATATAGTTCTACCTTATATATAATAGAGAATAAACTGTCAGATGAAGTAAAAGACTATCTAACAGAAAACGAAATTAAAGTAAGGCCTTATTCAACAATTGAAAAAGATTTAAAAGATTTTACCGGCAAGCTCCTGTTGTCAGCTAATATCAATGCCGCTGTCCATGCAGCAGCCTGCGCCCATTCCTTAATAGAAATAGCTCCTTCGCCTGTACTTTTTTTAAAAGCGATAAAGAATGAGACAGAAATAGAAGGCTTCCATCGCGCAATGAAACGCGACGGAGTAGCCATGGTTAAATTTCTCCGCTGGCTGAAAGCAGCTGTTTCTACTGGAAATGAAACCGAAATAAGTATAGATAAGAAATTATACGAATTCCGCGCCGGACAACCCCACTTCAATGGTATCAGTTTTGACACCATTGCCGGATATAAAGCTCATGGCGCTATTGTTCACTATGAAGCAACCCCCGAAACCGATATTCCCTTAAAACCTGAAGGCATGCTGCTGCTGGACAGTGGAGCACAATATTTGGACGGAACAACTGATATTACTCGTACTATCGTTTTAGGAGCACTCACGAAAGAAGAAAAAACAGATTACACATTAGTCTTAAAAGGATTTATCCAACTCTCAATGGCTCAATTTCCACATGGAACTTGCGGAACACAACTAGATGCGCTGGCTCGCCTCCCTATGTGGAAAGCCGGAATCAATTACCTGCATGGAACAGGCCACGGTGTAGGTTGTTTTCTGAATGTACACGAAGGTCCTCACCAATTCCGCATGAACCACATGCCGGCCTTACTTGTTCCAGGCATGACAGTAACCAACGAGCCCGGTATATATAAAACCGGACGCCATGGAGTACGTACGGAAAATACCATGTTAATTGTTCCGTCACAAGAGACAGAATTCGGCACTTACTATAAATTCGAGCCACTTACCCTCTGCCCTATTGACAAAGAAGCCATCCTGACAGATATGCTGAGCGATGAAGAAATAACATGGTTCAACCAATATCATGAAAAAGTTTACAATTGTTTGAATCCGGAATTGAACAACGAGGAACGCGAGTGGTTAAAAGAAGTAACATCTCCTTTAAAACGGTAGAAATTAATTATGGCACTTATAAAATCAGTGAGAGGATTCACTCCAAAAATCGGCGAGAACTGTTATTTAGCCGATAATGCCACTATTATTGGCGATGTTGTAATTGGAAAAGATTGCAGCATTTGGTTTAACGCCGTATTACGCGGCGATGTTAATGCTATCCGCATAGGTAACCGCGTAAATATCCAGGACGGCAGTGTAGTACATACATTATATCAAAAATCAGTTGTCGAAATCGGGAATGATGTTTCTGTAGGACATAATGTAACCATACATGGTGCGACTATAAAAGACGGCGCTCTAATTGGAATGGGCTCTACCATACTAGACCATGCGGTCGTAGGTGAAGGAGCTATTGTAGCTGCCGGAGCGCTGGTACTCAGTAACACCGTCATCGAACCTGGAAGCCTATGGGCAGGAGTTCCAGCCAAATTTATCAAAAAGATTCCCGAGGCACAAAGCAAAGAACTCAATCAGAAAATAGCCAATGGATATTTAATGTATGCTTCCTGGTTTAAGGAGGAAGAAAAATAATTCTACATATAAAGAAAAGTTAGTATTCATTTAAAATGAGTGATTATGAAAAAAATTATTATTGCCGCATGCATGGCACTTTTAGGTTGTGGTTCTGTTTTTGCACAACAAGGGAAACAAGCTATTGGTGGAAATCTAAGTTATGGAACTGAAATAGAGAGCGTTGGTATTGGTCTGAAATATCAATATAATATTACTGATCAAATCAGAATAGAGCCGTCTATGAATTACTTCTTTAAAAATGATGGACTTAGCATGTTTGACATCAACGCAAATATCCACTACCTTTTTCCCATAGCAAGCAATATTAGTCTATATCCATTAGCAGGATTTACATACACTAACTGGCATTTGGATTTAGGGAAAGCAGGCGATTACGATGTCAGTGGAAGTGATGGAAAATTTGGAGTTAATTTAGGAGCAGGTATGGAGTTTGACTTAGACAAAAACTGGAGTTTAAACTTTGATATTAAATACCAATTAATCAGCGACCTAGACCAAGCCGTATTCAATCTTGGCGTAGCCTATAATTTCTAGTTAATAGACAAAGAAGGATAAAGTTGTTTTTAAATGCACCTTTATCCTTCTCCACCTTACAAAGAACATACCTGCTCTACCTATTTTTACACTAATCTACAATATGGCATACCATGAATAACATACGACAACTCACAAAAGATGAATACCCAAAAGCCATCGAACTATCTTGGCAAGTTTTCACCATCACCGGCAAAGAAGATTTCAACAATGAGGGATTGGAATTTTTCAAAAGCTTTATTTATAACAAAAAATGTATAAACGAAATCATATTTTATGGTAGTTTTGACAATGAAGCTCTAACAGGCATTTTAGGTATAAAAAGTAATGGTAAACATATCTCCCTATTTTTTATCAAGCCAGAATATCACAGGCACGGATTAGGAAAAAAACTTTTCCACTACGCCTCCACCCTCCATCCTTCCATTGAAACAACGGTTAATTCTTCTACTTATGCTATTCCTTTCTACCAGAGTTTGGGATTTGCTGTCGTAGGAGAAAAACAAAATTACCATGGGCTCTGCAGTACCCCCATGAGACGCTATCATGCTGTATTTGTACAAAAGAACAAGTACACACTACGTACTTGGCAAACAGAAGACGCTCATTCATTAGTTCAAGAACTGAATAACAAAAAGATTTGGGACAATTGCCGCAACGTATTCCCCCACCCTTACAGGCTAGAGCATGCGGAAACCTTTATTGACCTCATCCAGAAAAAAGAAGGCATTCATGATTTTTGTATTGAAGTTAATGGAAAAGCCGTAGGCAATATCGGATTTACACCAGGCACAGATGTGGAATGCTTCAATGCTGAAGTAGGGTATGTTATCGGAGAAAAATATTGGAACCAAGGTATTGTAACCAACGCATTACAAGAAGCCATCTACCATTACTTCACTTATACGAATACAATACGTATATTCGCACTTGTCTTTGAACACAACCTTCCTTCCATGCGAGTATTAGAAAAGGCCGGCTTCAACAAAGTCGGAATAATGACAAAATCCATTTTCAAGAACGGTCATTTCACCAATGCACATCTTTTCGAGTTGCTTAAAAACGTTTAGTATCTGGAAAATGCCAAAAGAACTTACAATAAATGTTATATTACACATATTCATCCTTTGTCCGAAAGACATAAACCCACTCCTTTCACAGTCTTTATCTGTATCCGTTCATCATCAGCAAACAATTTTCTAAGTCGAGTAACAAAAACATCGAGACTACGTGATGCAAAAAAATCATCCTCCGTATCCCATAGTCTTGAAAGAATAATATCCCGCCTCACTAGTTCATTTTTCTTTTTACAAAGCATCTGAAGCAATTTCGCTTCGCGTTCCGTCATTGTCTTTTGTACACACGACGAATGCTTTAATACTGCATGAACAGCATCAAATGTATAATTTTCACCAATCCGATAAATCTCACTTTCATTAGCGGCTCCCATTCCCCGCTTCATTTTCAACAAAGCACCAATATGCGCATCCAGTTCTTCGGCCAAAAAAGGTTTCTTAATATAATTATTCACCCCCAATTCATAACCTTTCACCACATCTTTAGGCGAAACCCTGCCCGAGGTAAAAACAATGGGAATAAATCCATCCGTTTCCCGAATACGACGTACCATTTCATAACCATCCATAACAGGCATCTCAATGTCTGAAATAATGATATCAAGATGTTGCTCCTTCCATATCTTCAGCCCTTCTTCGCCATTAGAAGCGGTCATCACCTCGTATCCACCTATCATATCCTCCAATCCACCACGAATAATATAACAAAGATTGGCATCATCTTCCACCAACAACAGTTTTATCATATCATCTTCCTCCTTAAAAAATATTTATTTCTTCTCCCCACTCGGCAAAAAAAGAAAAAATTCACTATACTCCCCTTCAATGCTTTCCACACACACTTTTCCACCATGCGCTTCAGCCACGCGAAAAACATAATTCAAACCCAATCCGAAGCCTGACGCACCGCCTTTACGGCTGCGGTCGGCAGCCGAAGCACGCTCGTACTTCTCGAAAATACGACTCTGGTCCTTCAACGGAATACCTATGCCGTTATCTCTTACCTTTATCAAATAAAAGTTATAGTCCTGACGCAAGGATGAAATCTGTATGTCCACCTCTTCACCTGAATATTTTATAGAATTGTCTACCAAATTACCGATAGCTTCTTTCAAGAATTCTTCATCAGCATATACCCATTCCGATTCCAAATGAAGAGAGAAATGTACTGGTTTATCTGCCTTAGCAGTATATTTCTCAATAAGATCCTCTAACATCGGACGGAGTTGTATCTCCTTTTTCCAAAGCCTCAATTGAGCATTTTCCAATTTTGACAGCGTCAGCACTTTGTTAGTCAGTGACAATAAATGTTCACTCTCGTCTTCCAATATCTGAAAATGCTTCTCGCGTTTATCCGGAAAAATATCTAACTTTCCTGATTTCAACATTCGGGTCCCCATCAAAATACAGGCAAGAGGAGTCTTCATCTCATGAATCATGGCGTATGAGAAATCCTCACGCATCCTAGCTATTTTATTCTGATGAGCAATAATACGAATCTGATAAACAAGACAATAGACGATCATTGCCATCATCAAGACAGTAGCAATGAGGAGCAAGGTCATCTGCTGGAAAATAACCCAATAAGGATTAACAATAAAAGCCTGAAGATTCTCCGTACATTTATAATTGATAGGTTGTAATCCGGTTTTCAACAAGCCATAATCCCCTACCTGTATGGAACGGGAACTTCTAAGAATATTCCCCAGCGAATCTGTCACACAAGTTATTACTTCTGCATCCAATCCTTCGGCAGCAAGGCCTGTCCGATAAATAGAATCTAAACTTGACAAAGAAACAGACAATTTATAATCCCTCTTGACAATTTCTTGCATGGAAACCTGCATATTGGACATCAACCATTGGTTCACATTTTTATCCCCTCTGCCATCCTCAAAAAAATCATAATCTTCATCCAGATTTATTCTAACCATAATGGAAGTATCTTTGTCCTTATACTTCTTTTGCAAAGAATCTTGATATACTTCCATGCGATAAAACACCTCACGCATCGTTGCATCTCTAAATACTTCATTGCTTCTGAACTGTATACTTTCCTTAGTTAGCTTATAGGTATTTACAAGCCAAACGTACTGCAAACAGATGATTGCCAACAGTCCGATACAAGCTACCCAACGAATATGTTTGATTGTCATACACTTATATCCTATCCATACTTTGTTAACATTGTGTTAACCTGCCATTAACCACGTAAGGAAAAAAGTCTCCCTACTTTTGTTTCGTCAAAGTTAAAGAAAATATTAAAAACAAATAGATATGAAAAAGCAAAATTTTATCATCACATCGCTATTTTTATTTTGGGTTATAGGAACAACCACTGCACAAACCATTACCGGAAAGGTTACAAACATCCATGCACAAGCCATTGACGGTGCAACCGTCATCCTACAAACCATTGATTCTACTTTTGTGGACGCCGTAATCACAGATACCACCGGTTACTTCAGGTTCAACCGGCAACCAGCATCTTATCGGCTGATTTTCCAACACATCATGTACGAAACCCTCTTATTGACAACTACAGGAGAAGACGCAGGCACGATTACCCTGAAAAGTAAAGATTATGCTTTGGACGAAGTTATCGTCAAAGGGGAACGCCCTCTTGTAAAAGTGGAAGGAGGAAAATTATCCTATGATCTGTCACAGCTCACCACACATAAGATCGTGAGCAATGCCTATGAAATCCTTCAGCAATTACCCGGTGTACAGGAAATAAACGGCAACCTTTCATTAGCAGGCACACACAATCTGAGCATTATTTTAAACGGAAGGCCCACAACAATGAATCACGAACAGTTGACCATTTTATTAAAAAACACTCCGGCTTCACGTGTAGAAAAGGCAGAAATTATGTATAGCACACCGCCGCAATATCATGTAAGAGGTGCTGCCATCAACTTACTTTTGAAAGGTTACCGTCCTGAAGAAAGTGGGTTGCAAGGAGAAGTTAACGCCGGATATCTATACAATTACAGAAGTGGCACACAAGGAGGAATCAGCCTGCTTTACACCACTCCTAAATGGAATATAGACTTGCTATATAATACCCATTATGAACAAAACAGACAAACAACAGATACGTACTCACATCACACCTTAAAAAATAATATATATGATATCTGTCAACACAATGATATTGACAGGAAAGGAATAACACATTATGTACGAACAGGCGCTGAATATAAATTCAATGATAATGCTCATATCAATCTAGCCTATACTGGTGTCTTCAACCCTAACAACGATAATCATTCATATTCCGACGGGAACATCACAACCGCAGACAACCGGACAAAAAAGGAGGCTCGAATGCACAATATCGCTTTAGATTATCTCTCTGGCTTCGGTATGAAAGCTGGAATAAACTATACCTCCTACCATTCCGAAAGTCATCAGCAATTCACCAACAAAGACAACAAGAACCAAACAAGCGAATTTCACACGACTAGCGGACAAACAATAGACCGCTGGAAAATATACGTAGACCAGTCACACACACTACCACGAGAGTGGACCTTGAACTATGGCACCTCTTTGACTTATGCCAGTGACCATAATACTCAGTTCTATCATACCCAAAACGGAACAGACATGAGCGAACTCAATACAAACAATCGTTATAATGAATATACATATGACTTCTACGTCGGATTCAGCAAAAACATGGGAGAACATTTGTCTTTCAGCGCGTCCATAACCGGAGAATATTACAAAACGGCCCGTTATCATGCATGGGCGGCTTATCCTACAACCGAATTAACATACGTAATGACCCCAGCACATATTCTACAACTTTCATTCACATCAGATAAGACCTATCCCAGCTACTGGGATCTGAGCGAAAGTACCGGCTATATAAGTGGTTATGAAGAAGTACAAGGCAATCCAATGTTAAAGCCATCCACCGATTATTCCGCAAATCTGAATTATATTTTAAAGAACAAGTATATCTTCAGCCTGGCTTATGATTATCAACCCGATTTATTTCAGCAACTAGCCTATCAAAGCACAGAACGCCTGGCTTTGATTTACAAAACCTTAAACTGGGATTATCAGCAAAGTTTCTCAGCCACGACTATCATTCCCTTCAAAATCGGACATTGGTTGGACAGTCACGTCACACTGCAAGCTGAATACCGTCAAGCAAAATGTAACAAATTCTTCGATCTTTCCTTCAACCACAGCAAGTGGATCGGACTCGCCATGTTACAAAATAATATAATACTTTCTACCAAACCGGATATTCGCATGGAACTGACCGGACTTTATTTGAGCCCATCTATCCAGGGAAGTTATGATTTAAATCATATCTGGGCCATCCATACCGGAATACGTTGGAACTTTGCTAACCAAAAAGCAAGTATCCAAGTGAAGGCCAATGATCTGTTCAATTCGATGGAAGGCAACATAGATGTGACACTACGTAATAAAGGACAATACATGGACATGCACACCAACAACTATTCACGCAACATAACTTTATCCTTTACCTACAAGTTCGGAGGGTATAAAGAAAAACAGCATAAACCAATAGATACTTCCCGGTTCAAATAAAGCATCATCAATGGTATCATGATACAATAATGAGGGGCAGATTCGTACATCCGCCCCTCATTCGATTATTTCATAACAGAAAGTATC
>ERZ1027064.858-NODE-858-length-12312-cov-45.750591_pt1 | contig 12312 bp, 9 predicted proteins | sample MGYA00519422_ERZ1027064 | MGnify/ENA primary metagenome ERZ1027064 (study PRJEB26926, sample SAMN06164492) | human gut metagenome | biome: ENVO:00009003; feature: ENVO:2100002; material: ENVO:00002003 | host: Homo sapiens | place: USA | collected 2012 ... | reverse complement strand
TGTATCTATAAGCAAAAGGACGCATGAAAAAACTTTCGTTTTTTCACACGCCCTTCTTTTTTTTCAAAAGCGCCTCAGCTTGCTTGCACGCATTTATTCAGTAGTGTATAATAGTTAAATGGCTGATAAAGCAGCCAAATGATACAAAGGCGGTAATTCACCTATGAATAATGATGATTTCAAGGAAGTACCTGACAATATTCAGGATAATAATGAAGAAACTACAAATAACATAGATAATAAAAACGATAACAAGGCAAACGACTACGAGGATGTCTGCTACATCTGCCGCAGACCGGAGAGCGTGGCAGGCAAGATGATACATATCCAGCCGAACCTGTGCATTTGCAACGATTGTATGCAAAAGACTTTTGACTCCATGAGCAATGGTAATTTTGGCAACCTCGGAAATCTGGGAAATATAACCAATATGGATTTTGGCAATATGCCCAATATCAGCATGATAAATTTGTCAGATCTGACAGGAGGCATACCAAACAGCCAGAAGCTTAAGAAGAAAAAACCAAAGGAAGAGAAAAAGGTCGAGCCGATTCTTGACATTCACTCAATTCCTGCACCGCATAGAATTAAGGCGAGTCTTGATGATTATGTGGTAGGTCAGGAGCATGCAAAGAAGGTCATGTCGGTTGCAGTATATAACCACTACAAGCGTGTCATGGCTGACAATAAGCATAAGGCGCAGGAAGAGAATACCACTGCAAAGCAGAGTTCAAAGAGTTTCGACGGTGTGGAGATTGAAAAATCAAATATGCTCATGATCGGACCTACAGGTTCAGGAAAGACATATCTCGTAAAGACTCTTGCAAAGCTTTTAGATGTGCCACTTGCCATAACAGATGCCACATCACTTACTGAGGCCGGATATATCGGTGACGATATCGAAAGTGTGGTAAGTAAGCTTCTTGCGGCTGCAGATAATGACGTGGAGAGAGCTGAGCACGGTATCATTTTTATAGATGAGATAGACAAGCTTGCAAAGAAGAGAAATGCCAACCAGCGTGATGTGAGCGGAGAGTCAGTGCAGCAGGGTATGCTTAAGCTTTTAGAGGGATCAGAGGTTGAGGTGCCGGTTGGTGCCAGCAGCAAGAATGCCATGGTTCCGATGACCACAGTTGACACGAGAAATATTCTCTTTATATGCGGAGGTGCTTTCCCGGGACTTGAGGATATCATAAAGGAGCGCCTGAACAAGGAGGCTTCTATAGGCTTCAAGGCTGATTTGAAGGACAAGTATGATGGGGATGAGAACCTGCTCATGCAGGCAACTGTTGATGATATCCGCAAATTCGGAATGATTCCTGAGTTTATCGGACGACTTCCTATCATGTTCTCACTTGAGGCTCTCACCGAGGATATGCTTGTAAAGATATTGAAGGAGCCAAAGAATGCCATAATCAAGCAGTATCAGAAGCTTCTTGAGATGGATGAGGTAAGGCTTGAGTTCGATGACGATGCGCTTTATGCCATCGCCAAGATGGCAAAGGAGAAGAAAGTCGGAGCCAGAGCTCTTCGTGCGATTATAGAGGATTTCATGCTCGATATCATGTATGAGATACCAAAGGATGACAATATCGGCACGGTTACAATCACTAAGGACTATGTGGAGAAGAAGGGTGGCCCGCTCATTCAGATGAGAGGTACACCTGAGCTTGCAGACAGTCAGCACGTTTAATTGTTAAATGATTATGAAATTGTGAATTGGCTGTAAATGATGCAACCAGGCTATGCGTAATGAATCTATGTGTAGTCTGTAATGATTTATAAACGTTCATATATCAAGAGGAATTGGAAAAATGAAAATTATCCACTGTGCAGACCTGCATCTGGATTCGAAGATGACCTCGAATCTGTCAAAGGAGCAGGCAAAAGAGAGAAAAATGGAAATACTGCGTACATATTCAAGGATGATAGAGTACGCCAAAAATAACGATGTAAAGGCGATTATCATAGCAGGCGATTTATTTGACACGAGAAATGTGTCAGCGACTGCCAGAAATCTGGTAAAGGATTCGATTACGTCAAATCCGGATATTGATTTCTATTATCTTAAGGGTAATCACGACTCGGACAATTTCATATCGAAGCTCGATGAAATCCCTGACAACCTTAAGCTTTTTTCTAATCAGTGGACCTCATACAGCTATGGAAATATCACAATAACAGGTCTTGAGATAGACAAGTCTAACCAGGCTGCCATGTACAATTCTCTTGTGCTCGACAATGACAATTACAACGTTGTCACTCTCCACGGACAGCTCGGTGATGAGATTTCTACAGGCGACCTTAAGAATAAGGGCATTGATTATCTCGCGCTCGGTCATGTGCATGAGTATCAGAGCGGACAGCTTGACAACCGTGGCATGTACTGCTACAGCGGCTGCTTAGAGGGAAGAGGCTTTGATGAATGTGGACAAAAGGGCTTTGTGTTGCTTGATATAGATGATGAGAAGCTCACGGCAGGCTTTAGCTTTGTACCGTTTGCGTACAGAAGCCTCTACACGCTGTATGTGGATGTGACAGGAGCCATGACCACACAGGATGTGGCTGTGAAGATGGAAAAAGCCATTTCGGACAGTGAATATTCATCGAGAAGCATGGTAAAGTTCGTGCTTGTAGGTGAGGTGGACGTGGATTGTGAGATAAACACAGACTTCCTCAAGGATATGTTCGAGGAATATTTCTACTATGAAAAGGTGTATGATGAGACAAGACTTCTCATCAATTACAGTGAATACGAAAAGGATGCATCACTTAAGGGTGAGTTCATACGGATGGTGCTTGGCTCAGATATGACCGAGGAGCAGAAGTCTGAGGTCATCAGGTGTGGTATATCGGCGCTTAGCGGGGAGGAGATTTAGAAATTGAAATTAATAGCTTGTCACATAAACAACTTCGGAAAGCTGTCCGATCTTAATATCAATTTCAATGATGGAGTCAATGTCATAAACCAGCCAAACGGCTGGGGAAAGAGTACACTTGCGGCTTTTTTGAAGGCTATGCTGTACGGTTTTGATACGAAAAAAGAGCCGGGCGCCTTTGAGAGGGAAAGAAAGCTCTATAAGCCATGGCAGGGCGGCACTTATGGTGGAGAGCTTGATTTTGAGGCCGATGGAGTGGAGTACAGACTTGTAAGGACCTTTGGCCTCACAGAAAAGCAGGATGATTTTCATTTGTACAGGCTTGCAACCATGGTTGAGTGTGATGATTTTTCACCACTGCTTGGAGAGGAGCTTTTTGACCTCGACCGCAGCTCGTTCAAGAGAACGATATACATAGCACAGGCAGACTGCATGTTTTCGTCATCAGACAGCATCAGCGCAAAGCTTGGCAATATGGCGGAAAATACAAATGACATCAACAACTTCGAGTCGGCGACAGCGGACATTAAGGACATGATGAACAAGATGTCCCCAAACCGTATCACAGGCTCTATCAAAAAGCGTGTAAATACACTCACAGCCTTAGAACAGGAGCTTAAGAAGTATCAGGCAGCGGATGAGGCGGCAGCACAGCTTTCACAGAAAATAGATGAGAAAACTGCCCAGAAGAAGGAGCTTACAGGTATCAGAGCCGAGTACGGCAGGGCGCTTCAGGTGGCATCTGAGGACAGCAGAAAGCAGGCACTTCGTGAAAACTACGAGCAGCTTTGTGCTGTTGCAAAGGAGAAAGAGAGCATTTACAATGCTGCATCGGCAGTTTTTGGAGACAAAGCTCCGGATGAGGCAGAGCTTTTGGAAAAGACAAAGCAGGCCGGAGAGCTTGAAAGCTTAAAGGCTGTGGAAGATAATCTGAGCTTTACGCCTGAGGAGGAGCAGTATTTAGATACACTTTCAGGTATGTTTAAGGATGGTGTGCCATCTGATGATGGTCTTGATGAGATGCAAAAGAAGATAGCAAACATCCAGAGCGTCAAGAATGAGTACAGCCATATGGAGCTCAAGCTCTCGCAGATGACCTCACTTGCAAAGATGGCAGATGATGAGGAGGAGCCGGAGACACCTGAGAAGACTAAGCTTGTACCTGCAGGTATTGTGCTTATGGTTATCGGTCTTTTGGCAGCGGCTGTTGCCACGGTATTCAGTCTGAATGAGAAGTACAATGTGAAGGAAATCATGTTTCTTGTGGTAGGCATAGCTGGAGTCGCTATGGCGCTTTGCGGTGTTGTCATGATGGCCTATGGAATCCGTCTGAACAACAAAAAGCAGAGAGCATACATCAGGCTTATGGCTGAGCGTGAGGAAAATATAAAGCAGAAGGAGATACCGATTCAGGAATTAAAGGAGCAGCTTGAGCAGATTCAAAGCGGCATTACATCAATGGAGCATGAGGTATCGCAGTTTTTTGACAGCTTTTCGATTGAAGCAGATGAATCGCAGTATCAGGAGAAGCTTTATGAGCTTCGCACAAAGGCTCATGACTACAGCCGTTTCAACGAGCAGATAGGAAAGCGCGCCAAGACAAAGGCTGACTATGAGAAGGCAAAGGCTTCGCTTGATGAGTATTTAAGTCTCTATGGATATGACAGTGCTGCAGAATATACACAGACACTTTCACAGATGAAAAAGCAGCTCGCAGAGGCCGGCTTTGCAAAGGAAAATATGGACAGTGCGCTTCAGAAGAAAACGCAGTTTGAGAATGACAACGATATGGACAAGCTCCTTGCACCAAATGAGTGTCCGTATACACTTGATGAGCTCAATGAGATGATTTCAAAGGTGGAAGGCAGCCTCGATGAAATCAGGGCATCCTTAGTGCAGTACGGCAGACAGATGGATGATCTGCAGGAGCAGCTTGATATGAGGGATGAAAAGGAGCAGGAGTATCGCAACTGCAAGCAGATACAGGCTGAGGAAAAGCATAAGTACGAGATACTTGGGCTTACATCAGACTATCTGACCAGGGCAAGGGAGCAGTTTACTGCCAGATACATGGCGCCTATTTCCAATGGCTTCCAGAAGTACTTCGGTATCCTGACAGAAAATACAGACAGAGACTGGCAGGTGGATGCCAATATTTCAATAAGGATGAAGGAGCAGGGGCAGCTTCGCGATGTGAGAACCATGTCGGCAGGCTACAAGGACCTGATAGGCATATGTATGCGTTTTGCGCTTGTGGATGCGATGTATCCGGGAGAGAAGCCGTTCCTCATACTTGACGATCCGTTTGTGAATCTGGATGATGAGAAGCTTGCTCGAGGCAGAAGGTTGCTTGCGGTGCTTTCGCAGGATTACCAGGTGATTTATTTTACATGTCATGGAAGCCGCGAGTAATTTTGGTCGAAGCTTTGTTTATATTAGATAAATATGGTAGCATATTTTTATTTATAGAATATAATTATATGAGGGTCAAAATATCTTTTGACCCTCATATTTAAATATTATATCATATGAGGTAAAATATGCAGTTCATAGTATCAAAAAAGGAGTTCATTCCACCGGTAATAGCTCCTGATATCATAGAGACATTGGGCGATGATTACGAGATATGGACATATGAGGATTACGAAAGACTCCCACCACTTCTGGTGGGAGTTTATTCGTATTCGGCTATTCCAAAGTGTCTTGCTCCTTTATCCACGCAGGGACTTGTAAAGAGCGGTGTGTTCAGGCTTCAAAGGGAGTTTGTTCCGGGATTATACGGAAATGGTGTGTATGTGGTGGTTATTGACACAGGTGTGAATTATGCGCAGGAGGCTTTTATGACACCTGAGGGTAAGACGAAGATTGCAGTGCTCTGGGATCAGAATACGGATACGGTTTATTCTGAGGATGAGATAAATGCTGCTATTTTATCGGAAAATCCATATGAGAGCATACCGGGTGATGAGGATGGGCATGGTACGTTTGTGGCGAGCGTGATATGTGGCAATGACAGACCGCAGGATGATTTTGCAGGGGTGGCACCACAGGCTAAGCTTATTGTCGTGAAGCTGAAAAGGGCACCTCAAAAGCTGTATGATTTCTACTTTATTCCGGATCGTAAAATGGTGTACTCGGAGGTTGATGTGATGAGAGCAGTGCATTTTGCAGATGAGTTTGCAGGTCAAAAGGGAGCACCGGCTGTCTTTTGCATGGCGCTTGGCTGCAATAACGGAAGCCACACGGGAGCTGAGGATCTTTCAGAGTATCTGGACTATATCACGGCAAAAAGAGGCAGGGCTGTGGTTGCGGCAGCGGGCAATGAGGCGAACAGCAGGCATCATTATAAAGGGCGCATAACAGATACAGTCGATGATATTGAGATAAATGTTGAGCAGGATATGGATGGCTTTTATCTGGAATGCTGGGCACTTTCACCTGAGCTATTTACGCTTTCTGTCATATCACCGAGTGGTCAGTCGAATCCGGCAGGGGTACCAATGCGAATAGACAGCGGTGAATACTCATTTCTGCTTGAAGGAACACAGGTGACTATTGACTACAGGCAGACCGGCAGACAGACGAGGGATTTGCTTATATTTATCCGTTTTGAAAAGGTGGTGAAGGGAGTGTGGACCATCAGGGTATTTCCACTTAGTACTATTGGAGGTGTTTTTAATATGTGGCTCCCGATGACAGGACTTCTTGATGCTGATGTGAGCTTTATTGTCTCGGAGCCTGATACCACGCTGACCATGCCTTCGGATGCTAAGCTTGTGATAACGGCGGGAGGCTATAATTCCCTAAATGATGCAATACTTTTAGAGTCGGGAAGGGGCTTTGACGCAGACGGTGGAATAAAGCCGGATCTCGTAGCACCGGCTGTGGATATCACAGGGGCAAATCTAAGAGGAATGTATATAGCACTAAGTGGCACATCGGCGGCTGCTGCAATCACTGCAGCGGTGGCGGCTCTCATCATGGAGTGGATGATAGTGAGAGGCAATGTTTTGCTCGCAAACGGAGTGGATATAAAAAATGTCATGGTAAGAAACTGCCGCAGAAAAGAAAAAACTGACTACCCAAATAAAATTTTTGGCTACGGATTCATGAATGGGTTTGCCAATTTCTAAGAAAACGGATATAATATATTCTAAAAGATAAAAAGGAAGGGTGAATGGATGACAAAAAGCAATAATTTATTAGCGGATTACGCTGCAAAAAAACAGGATATCTGTATTAAAAATGACACAATTTCAGATAGTCTTTTCAGGGAATATGGTGTCAACAGAGGACTTAGGGATGTAAACGGAAAGGGAGTTCTGACAGGTCTTACGAATATTTCGGAGATTGTTTCATTTAAGACGGGCGAGGATGGCAGCAGCGTGCCATGTGACGGACAATTGTGGTACAGAGGCTACAATGTAAAGACACTTACAAATAACTTAAGGCCCGGAGAGTTTGGTTTTGAAAAAATTGCTTATCTGCTGCTTTTCGGGCAGCTGCCATCTGAGAGTGAATTGGCTGAGTTTACAGAGGTTTTAGGAAGAAGCAGAACCCTTCCTACCAATTTTACGAGGGATGTCATCATGAAGGCTCCGTCAAAGGATATCATGAATTCCATGACGAGAAGTATACTGACACTGGCTTCATATGATCCTCTTGTAGCAAAGGCTGGCATCGACAACAATATCAGACAGTGCTTATCACTTGTTGCAATATTCCCGATGCTTGCAGTTTACGGTTATCATGCGTATAATCATTATGAAAATGATCAGAGCATGTATATTCACAGGCCGGATCCAAAGCTTTCGACAGCTGAAAACTTCCTTAGGATGCTCAGAGCTGACAATCAATATACAGAGCTTGAAGCAAGGGTGCTTGATATGGCACTTATTCTTCATATGGAGCACGGCGGTGGAAACAACTCTACATTTACCACCCGTGTGGTTACATCGGCAGGTACAGATACATACTCTGCTATCGCGGCAGCCATGTCATCCCTTAAGGGACCAAAGCACGGCGGTGCCAATATCAAGGTGATGGAGATGATGCGGGACATCCGTTCGCATGTGAAGCACTGGGATGATGAGGATGAGGTGAGAGCATACCTCAGAAAAATGATGGATGGTGAGGTGTTTGACCACAAGGGACTCATCTATGGAATGGGACATGCGGTGTATTCACTTTCTGACCCGAGGGAGCGTATATTCAGAGGCTATGTGGAGAAGCTTTCAGTTGCAAAGAAGAGAGATAATGAGATGAACCTCTATAATACAATAGAGAAGGTGGCTCCTGAGATTATCGCTGAAAAGCGCCATATCTTTAAGGGTGTTTCTCCGAATGTCGATTTCTACAGCGGCTTTGTTTATGAGATGCTTGGTATTCCTATGGAGCTTTACACACCTCTTTTTGCCATTGCGCGAATCGTTGGCTGGAGTGCCCACAGGCTTGAGGAGATTGTCGGCATGAACAAGATTATCCGTCCGGCTTACAAGAGCGTCATGAAAGAGATAGAGTAACGAGAGGATGTTACAGTCTATCGTTCATATATCAATAATACGATATGTTGGGGATTGGACATATTAAAAGAATCGAGGTATTATACAAATGAGTTTTACAAAGGTAAAAAAGGGCGTCTGTGCAGCAAAGGGCTTTGTTGCAAACGGATTAAACTGTGGATTAAACAGTGACAAAAACAAAAATGACCTGGCTTTAGTTTATTCAGAAACACAGTGTCAGGCAGCGGCTGTTTACACAACAAACAAGGTGAAGGGCGCTCCTATTCAGGTGACAAAGGCACACCTTGAGGCATCAGGACATACGGCAAAGGCTGTTATTGCCAACAGCAAAAACGCCAACACCTGCAATGCTGACGGAGTAGAGAAGGCCCAGAGAATGTGCGAGCTTGCAGCAGCAGAGCTTTCGATTGATCCAAACGAGGTTATCGTGGCATCTACAGGAGTTATTGGACAGGTGCTTCCTATTGAGCCTATCGAGAGCCATATAAAGGAGCTTGCAAAGGGACTTTCGGCAGACGGCAACGACAAGGCTGTAAACGCTATCATGACTACAGATACCGTTCCAAAGCAGTATGCAGTAAAGTTCATGCTTGGAGACAGTGAGTGTACAGTAGGCGGTATGGCAAAGGGAAGCGGTATGATTCACCCGAACATGGCTACTACATTAAACTTTATCACATCAGATGTTGCCATCTCATCGGAGCTCATCCAGAAGGCCTTGAGCGAGATTGTAAAGGTTACCTACAACTGCTTAAGCATTGACGGCGATACCTCTACCAATGATATGGTAAGCATCATGGCAAACGGCCTTGCAGGAAACACACCTATTACTACAGAGAATGATGATTATCAGACCTTTAAGGATGCACTGTACGAGGTGCTTTCAAATCTTACAAGAATGCTTGCAAAGGATGGAGAGGGTGCTTCAAAGCTTTTAGAGTGCACATGCGCAGGTGCGCCTGATCTTGATACAGCAATTATTGTGGCAAAGAGCGTTATCCGTTCACCACTTTTAAAGTGTGCTATGTTTGGCGAGGATGCCAACTGGGGACGAATCCTTTGTGCTATAGGCTATGCGGAGGCTGATTTTGATATAGACAAGGTGGAGCTTCACCTGCGCTCAACAGCAGGAAGCATCAAGGTGTGCGAGAACGGTGCCGGAGTTGACTTCTCAGAGGAGGAGGCAGCAAAGATACTGCATGAGGATGAGATTTACATCGACATAGATTTACACCAGGGAGATGTGTCAGCCAAGGCATGGGGCTGTGATCTTACATATGATTATGTAAAAATTAACGGAGATTACAGATCTTAATCTTGACAAGTAATATTGATTAATGATATTATTTTTTTAGAGTAATTAATTAAAAAAGTAAAGCGAACGAGGGCGTTCAGATATTAGGTTATCTGCGCCCTCTTTTTTGTTGGAAAAATCACATTTACAAAAGAGAGATTAGGAGGCGGTACATTGACTAAGAATGCATTGGATATGATTGATGAGAAAATAGTAGAGCTGCTGCAGGAAAATGCACGTATAGCGATAAAGGAGATAGCGGCACAGGTGTTTTTGTCATCACCGGCTGTAACAGCCAGAATAGAGAGATTGGAGAGCAAGGGAATCATAAAGGGCTATCATGCCGCTGTAGATTCGGTTAATCTGGGCTATAAGATAAAGGCCTTTGTCAATCTGGATCTGGAGCCTGTACAAAAGGAAGAGTTTTATCCGTTTATTGAGAGTGTGGAGAATGTCATAGAGTGCAATTGTGTGACAGGAGAGTATTCTATGCTCATAGAGGTGAAGTTTTTGAATACGGAGGAGCTTGATGACTTTATCAACACTCTGCAGAAATTCGGCAAGACAAGTACACAGATAGTTTTTTCCACTCCTGTTGAGCACAGAGGCCTGCCTGTACATTCAGGTTTTGATGCATAAGATGATATGAGAGTCAAAAGATATTTTGCATGATTGAATGAAGTGTGCTAAAATAGTTTGCAAAAATACTGACTGTTAAACATGATTTTGGATGCTTTGAATAGTCAGATATATTGATTACGGCAGGAGGATAATATGAGTAAGAAATTAGGCTTCATAGGTTGTGGAAACATGGGAAAGGCAATGATACACGGAGTGATGGCATCAGGCAAGGCACAGGCAAGCGATATTCTTGCATCTGCAAAGACCGAAAGCTCCAGAGAAAAGAATGCAGCAGAGCTTGGAATCAGGCTGACAGCGGACAATAAGAGCGTAGCAGAGTTTGCAGATATTATGTTTTTAGCAGTAAAGCCACAGTACTATGAGGAGGTTATAGCAGAGATAAAGGACACTGTTAATGACGATGAAATCATTGTTTCGATTGCACCGGGCAAGTCACTTTCGTGGTTTGACGAGATGTTTGGAAAGAGCTTAAAGGTTATACGTACCATGCCAAATACACCTGCCATGGTTGGTGAGGGCATGATGGGAGTCTGTGCAAATGAAAGAGTATCGCAGGCGGAGCTTGATACAGTGCTTGATTTGTGCTCGGGCTTTTCAAAGGCTGAGATGATAGACGAGAAGCTTATGGATGTAGTGACAGCAGTCAGCGGAAGCTCACCGGCATATGTATTTATGTTTATCGAAGCCATGGCAGATGCGGCTGTAGCAGGCGGCATGCCAAGGAGCCAGGCATATACATTTGCAGCCCAGGCAGTGCTTGGAAGCGCAAAAATGGTTCTCGAGACAGGAAAGCATCCGGGAGAGCTCAAGGATATGGTGTGCTCACCTGCCGGAACCACTATCCAGGCTGTGCGTGTGCTTGAGGAAAAGGGCATGAGAAGCAGTGTTTTTGAAGCTATGATGAAATGCCTTGATATCTCCCGCAAAATGTAGTAGAATTATTGCATTGAGTTAAAGGAGAAAAGCAATGAGTCAGGCAAAGGTTGATAAATATAAGAATGAAAAGGCAAATCGTAAAAAGACAAATGCCAGAAATAAAGTAAAGCGTGTTATAGCACGAATTGTTGCAGCTGCGGCTGTAGTCGCATTGGTAGGCTGGGGCGGTTACTCCGGATATCAGTACTATGAGAAGAGTCGTCCGGTGAACTGCTATTACGCAGATATCAGTGCAGTCAGCGATTATCTACAGGGATTATCTGCAGACAGTGAGAAGTAGATTATATTTTTGATACATAACATATATTTTACGATTTATATGATTAAGTTAAAATACCTCGCAGGTTACTGCGAGGTATTTTCAGTTTTTGAAGAATCCCCGGGCTCTTTTTGTGATTCAGATACAGTCTTTGCATTTTCTTCGGTATTTGAGCTGTCAGAGTTTTTTGCTTTGGAGAGTGTGTTATCAATTGCGTCGAGCAGCACTTTGGAGGTGTACTGACTTGTGTTTGCGTAGGAAATATTATCGGTGGATTGATTTTGCACAATCTGCGATACGAGCTCGTTCATCGCAGGCTCAACAAGCGGATACATGGTTTCCACCGAATCAGTCATGTTTTCAAGGCTTATGGAGTTAATGTTATTGCTGTCCACCGCCACAGACACATCGATAGCAGCCCCACCCAGCGCTACAGATGTATTGTAAACACCCGGTGTATACATGCCGGTTTCTTCGACTGCAGGCTTTGGCTCATCACCTGAAAAGAAATATGTAGCAGCGAAAATTATCAGAAGAAGCAGTATGCCAAGGAGCACTCCGGTGAGAATGACATGCTTCATTTTTACAACGACGATTTTTGTTTTTGCACTCATATGCGCCTCCTGTGGTTGTTTTATATATAATATGTGTGGGGACGCGAAAATATGACAGATGTTCCTGCCTATAACGAAAAAGGGGCTGTAAAATAAGTCCCTTTTTTATGTCAGTGGTCTGGTGCTTTCTCCCTGGATGATAACAGGAAGCGTTGTATAGCTTTGG
>ERZ1027064.829-NODE-829-length-12561-cov-9.746762_pt1 | contig 12561 bp, 10 predicted proteins | sample MGYA00519422_ERZ1027064 | MGnify/ENA primary metagenome ERZ1027064 (study PRJEB26926, sample SAMN06164492) | human gut metagenome | biome: ENVO:00009003; feature: ENVO:2100002; material: ENVO:00002003 | host: Homo sapiens | place: USA | collected 2012 ... | reverse complement strand
GTCGGCAGCGTCAGATGTGTATAAGAGACAGAAATAATACAATATCTGTTGAGGGTATAATATATAAATATACTATACTTCCAAATTCGATGTTGCAAAGTTACGTTAAACTCTGGACATTACCAAATTATTTAACACTCGTCAACAATTAATTTATTGCATAGGTGGTTTTAGTAATCAGGTACAAACAAAGAAAGGCCGCCTATTGGCGACCTTCTTAATGAAAACGTTATGAGATTATAATAATCACTCTGCGAGTAATCTTCCAACCAGAGCTTCAAGTCTTGCAACTTTATCCTCTAGATATTTAATTTTAACCATAGCAAGTTCGTTATAGTTAACTGATTTAAATCCTTCACTATCAGTGTTCACCATTTCTGGATACACTTTCTCAAGTTCTTGAGCAATTACTCCATAGCCATGATGTTTTTTGTCTGTTCTATCAAACTCTACTAGTCTAACAGCATCAGCTTTACTTGCATCAATTTCTACTACGTTAGTTTTTACTCTAGCATCAGATGTATCAAAGAATCCATTAGCTGCATAGATAGCTGCTGTTGATGTAATTGCACCACCTTCAAATCCTTGCAAAGACATAAGAATTCCATTATCTTCTATGTAAACACCATTCTTACTGTAAGTTTGTGGATTAGCTCCTTGTGATGTAGCTCCAATTAGGTATAGTCTATCAGAAGAATTTGTTGCACCTGCTGTGTTCTTTGTATCTGTAAAGTCATCAAGTTTCTTCTTATCAGCACCAGTTATTAAACCTGCACGACCTTGACTATTACCGCTTGCTGGAGAAGCCATAGGTAAAGAAATGATTTTATGAGAAATAGACGTATCACTGTATGTAACATCTAATGGAACATACGCTGATTGCCAATCCGTACTGGGAGTTCCAGGTTCTACTTGTTTAACTAAGGTAGGCTTGCTTGTGATTTCTGGCCAGCTATAAGAAGGTTTAGAAGAACCAATCCATGATGGTTTACCTGTCACATTGCCCCATGCAACTGAGTCGGCTTCTCCACCACCTGTAGCAGATAGAACACCATTACTGATGCTCAATCCACTACCAACCTTTACTCCACCTAGAGTAGAGGAAGAAGCAGTAGGAAGAGTATATTTAGTATCAGTCCAAGGAACATTTACTACTGCTTGTTCATTACTATTAACCTGAACAGCATATGTTCTGCCTGGAGTTGTAGTAATTCCGTTAGGAGTTCCTCCCTGTGTGCTACTTGATAACTTGATACCTCCACGGGTATTGTTCGATGCTAACGGTAATGTGTATGAAGAACCAGAAGGTATGTTTACAGTTTTAGCTGAACTACCGTCCCATGTGCCTGTTACTGCACCAGTAAAGGTCAATGCGTTTGGGGTAGGTAATTTAGTAGGAATTGTGGGCTTGTTATTCAAGTCACTATAACTACCCGATGTAGCTACAGTAGCAAAACTAGGCTTGCCTGTAATAGTACTCCATGTTACAGCAGTAGCATAGAATTGTCCATGAGTCCAAATTTCTTTAGAATCTTTAATATAAACTATAGATTGATAGTTAATGTCAGGAGCTCCAGTCTGAACAGTTCCAGTACCTCCTACCTGATATTGAGTATTAGAATCATTGGCTGATAACTTCTGTAAGTTAAAAGTAGCTTTCTTATTAAAGTGAATTAATTTCTTATTAATTGCCATATCACTTAAATTTTAATCATTATAAAATAAAGGAGGGATGCTACTCCCTCCTTCTTGTACATATATTATAGTTCAACCCAATCCCATGCAGCTTCTAGTTTACCAATAGCAGCATTAAGTGAATCACCAGCAGCAATTGCACCTGTATCCGACGGTTTGGTATAACCAGTCATTGCAGTTACCTTATTAGAAGGCAGATTGGCTAGAGTAGTAGCTAACGTAACATTAGCAGAACCATTTAGAGAAACACTTCCAGTTACACCACCACTAACTGTGATAGTACGAGCAGTAGCCCATTTAGCAGCAGTATCAGCTGCACCAGCAGTAGCAGGTTTACCAATACTAACTGTTTGAGCACTTCCTCCGGAAGGAGTTACAGTAAAGTTACCAGCTGTACCATTAGCGAATGTATAAGTAGTATTAGCCCCTGGAATACCTAGAGCGGTAATATCAGCCTTAGTAACAGCGGTTACTGAAGCAACGTGGCTAGTAGAATCTGTGCTGAATTTATAGAATCCAGAAGTTTTACTAGGAGCACCTCCAGCAGGGTGAGTATAAACTGTGTCTTTCTCTGCTTGCCATGCAGGACCACTAGCAGTAGCTTTTAGTACATATCCAGCAGTACCATTAGCTAGAGCCTTAACAGTAGAACCACCATTACCTAGAATTACTGTATTAGCAGTTAGAGATTTACCAGTAACAGCACCGTCTAAGTTTCTCTGAATAACTGACCAGTCACCATTTGCAGCAGTCGTTCCAGATTTAACACAGATAATCATGTCACCTGCTTCACAGCCTTCGCCCGCAAAGTTACCAGCAGCCTTAACTACGTAAGTATCTCCAACTGTGTGATTAGCTGGAAGTTCAGTTACATCACCGTCTGTGCCAATAGTTCCTTTGAATCTAAGTGCTTGAGCAGCAGAAATCTTACTTCCAATCTCGTTAATTACAAATGCAGTAGTTGCAATTTGAGTAGTATTAGTTCCACCAGCAGCAGTAGGAGCTGTAGGAGTTCCAGTAAACGCTGGGCTTGTAAACATTGTAGCCTTAGATTCATTTGTTACGTTACCTAAGCCTACATCAGCTTTAGTAACAGTAACATTAGCACTAAGTGCATGTCCGTTTACAGTTCTAGTATTTGGAACAGCATTATCAGCCTTAGTACCTTGAGCAGCAGTTGCATATGCAGATGATGCTGTATATGCAGCAGAGCCTAGACCCTTAACAGCTACATCTTTGCCATCAATAGCAATTGTACCGTTAGCAGAACCAGAAGCAGCAGTAGTTGCAGCACCATTAATAGTTACTTTACCAGTAGCATCAGCTGTAACTGTTACTTTACCAGTACCAGTGATTTGATGTGAGCTTCTTACAGCGCCATTCTCAATTAAGTTCAAGAATGTAGTCGCATTAGTAGTTACAGCATTAGCTGTAGCTGTATCTGAAGCACCAACAATATTCTTAGCTTGCCAGTTAGTAAAGGTAGGAGCTGCTGGCATAGTCATTGTAGTGGTTCCTTTAGCTGTAACGTGTCCTTGTGCATCATAAGTAATGCTAGGAATAGTAAACGTTCCACCAAATGCTAATGTTTTACTATTATCACCTTTAGCTGTGCCAGCAGTTACTGAATTAGAGTGATTAATTGTAGTACCTTTAATAGAGATACCAGAACCTTGTGTGTATTTAGTATCTGTAGCGCTAATTGTTACTCCATCTGTTCCGACAGTGATATTTACATTAGAGCCTTTGTTGAATTTAAGAGTTCCGTCATGAGAAGGAGACTCTGCAACATTAGTACCGTCAGAAACTTTAGAGAAGGCCTTGGCAGCCTGTAAAGCTGCCACAGCACTCTCCAATGAAGTAATTTTGCCTTTGTAAGAATCGGGAATAGCGTAGAACGTTCCATGAGTATAAATCTCCTGTGAATCTTTAATGAAAACAATACTATTGGTGTATTGTTCTTGTAGTTCACTGGTAAATGTGGACTTCTTTGCTACGTGTACAAACATTTTTTCCATTTTAATATATTATGTGTTTTATTCAGTTACTTCGTGCCAAGCCATAGCTGCGTTGATAGCTGTATTAATTGTCGAAACTACAGTAGTGGCGATTCCAACAAGTTTAGCCTCATTAGCAGCAACTCTAACTTCTAGGGCATCAATATCTAAAGCGTTAGTGTCAATAAGAGTCAACTTAGTATTAGGAATCAAAGAGCTTCCCTCTACTTTATCAACTTTATTAGCTAATTCAGTGCTGATATCTCCAGTTTTAGTATCTGCATAGTCCTTAGCCTGCTTAATAGCATTAGCAATAGAACCATCTGTACTAGCATCACCATTGATTTTAGCGATAGCTTGAGTGTTAGTAGTAATCTTGCCATCTAATGCAGTGTCAGCAGCTTCTCTAAGAGCCTTCTCTGCATCTACAGCAGCTTTAATAGCAGCGTCAGCTTGGGTCTTATTGTAGTAAGCAGACAAATCAATAGCTCCACCAAGAGCATCCCATGCTGTACCAGTCCATGCCCAGTTAGTACCAGCTGGATGATTGTCATGAGCTTCCTCTACATTCCATACATCACCTGCTGCTGCATCACTAGGAAGTTCTGCATAAGTAGCTTTGGAGCCTTTGTATGAATATACAGAAGAAATTTTGCCCTCAAGGGTAGTAACTCTCTGTCCTAATACTCTACCTTGATTAGCTGACAATGCAGCAGTGGTAGAAGAAGAATTTAAGTTGTTAATAATCTCTACTGTCTGTGCAGCAGCAACGTCCATTTGTTTCCATCCGGAGTAATCTGCTTTCAGAATTTTATCTTTATCAACTAGCATATAAATTGCCTTATCAGCAGCAACGGCTACTAGCAATCCATTATATACGTAGATAGTATCGCCATCATACGGCCAAGTCTCTTTATTAATAAGTTCAGACTTATTATCTACTAAGATTCTTGGGTCTAAAGCACCTTGAAGTTTAACCTCAAAGTTGGCTGCAAATTGGAATGTACCTTTATTTCTTGCCATATATCAATTAGAATTTAGCGATTAAAGTTACTGAACCTCTATTAGAACCATTATAAGTATAAACTGAATAAGTTACTGGTGTAGTTCCGATAGTAATCTCTTCTTCTGTCTTAGTATATTCACTAAGTCCAATGGTTTCCATTTGATTAGAAACTGTGTTCAACATTTGAAGTTGAGTGACAGCTCTTGGCAGCTTGAATACCTGTGGAAGAGTACCAGAAGGTTGTAATTCAAATCTAGGAGTAGTCATAGCTCCAGTAGAAGTATTCCAAGCAATAAGAGCTTGTTTAACCACAGGCGTACCAGAAGAAGCTGTACTTGTAGATGCATACCAAGGATATGTACCATTAAGTGTGATAGCTGAAGAGTTAACCGAACCAGCTGCAAGTGGAGTGCTATAATTGTTTCCTTTGTTATCTTTAGGTTGAGGTCCTTGCAAATAAGCTGCCTTATAAGTATAAGTAGTATTACCAAGTGTTACAGTAGTAGGCAGAGTTGTGTTAGATTCTTGTCCATTTACGAAGATAAATGAATTATCTGCATCTAAGTTACCAGACCTGTCTGCTTGTTTTGTTCCATTTAAGGTAATAGCTCCCTTATTAAGACTAGTGTTGAAGTTAGCAGCAGTAGGTGCAGTAGCTCCAACTTCTTGAGGAGTTGAATAACTCTTAAATGAGATGCTTGCAGTAGGAGCAGTAAATGTAGGATTAATAGTAGGGAACAGCAGTTCATCCCACATATAATCATATGTCTGTCCTTCCAGAGCACTTACCTTAGTTCCTTTAGCGATACCACCGACAGCATTAGGCATAGCTAAACCTTTGTCTTCAATAGCTGATGTATACTTACCGCTACCTACTTCAATCTCTGTTGTAGTGGTATCAGAGTAAGTAATGACCAGTTTGCTTTTATCAGAAGACAAGGCTACATTAGTAACGACTTTACCAGCAGCTAGAGCTCCTGTGTAAGCCTTACCATTCATAAGGATTTCATTGGTGTCTGTAGCAAAGTAAATCCCATCCTTGTGAGTAGTTTCAGCTACGTAATTGGCTTTTAACCCTCTGTAAAATTTTAATTGTGCCATAAAATTTAATGATGTTATTTAATAAATATGTTAATAGGGAGCACAGTATTATCACTGAATCTTACCTCCCCGCCAGTTATTTCACCACTGGCATTCTTATACAAATCTACTCCAGTTGGAGTTATAGTTCCATATGTTTCCCAAGTTTCTCCATTCCAAGCATAGTTAGCACCGTCATTAATAACGTTGTAAATATCACCTACTTCTGGAGCAGAAGGTAAATACATACGAGTAGCTACAGACCCCTTATATCTAATAGCTGTAGAATCAGAAGATATAAGTATATCTCCATTACCGAGTACTGACTTACCATTAATCTTCTTAATGTTAACTCCACTAACAAGTTTATCTTGTTTAGTAGATAGTAAGTACTCCATAGTATCTTTTAATGTATTAATTGATTGTTGTATATGTGTTAAGTCAATAGATACGTCTTCGGAACCGTCATAACTAACCTCTCCTTCAGAATGCTTAACTGTTAAAGTTCCTACTGGATAACTCTCTGGTAAATCAGCAAGTCTCGTAGCTTTAGCAGTAGTTACTTCATTCCAAGTATAAGAAGTCAAGTCTGACATTAATGCAAGTGAATCAGTGTCTTCCCCTACTACAACGGCTGGTCTTGTGTTAGTATATATCTCCAGATAAGAATTAACATTACCAAGTTTAAACCCTCCGGAATTGTCAGATGATATTAAATTCTGAACACCGTCTCTACGATTAACCACAATTCCTTGACCTTCCTCTAATACTATATTACCATCAACCAAACTAACTTTATTGTCTAAGTCACTTTCGATATTAGATATAAGAGCATCAGTTTCTGATTTAGTATAATACAAGTCAGGGTCTAAACCTCCACCACCTTCAGAGGCATATTTAACTCCATTAAGGTAAATAGACTTAATGTCCTTTATGAAGTAAATGGTATTAGGTTCTAAAGTCTGTAGTAAATACTCATCGTAAGTATCTACGGCTTTAATTCTTACTGGATATTCTGTACCTTCCCAACTAAATTTACAAACAACTCCTTTATCACCCTTAGTAATAACTATATTAGAATCAGCGTCAGTATCAACTACTAAATCTGCCCTAACTCCAAGGTTTGAAGTTAATAAATCTACAGACCTATTAGTAATTGGATTATTAATTTTTAATTCTGATGCAATATTACCATTCTTAGTCTGGGTAATAATAGTATTAGTTATTTGTCCTTTAACTACAAAGTCTTCCAGAGACACTTCAAATCTATCTCCATTAGAAGCAGTAAGTATCAGCCATTCCTCATTCAGTGCATTACCGAATCCGTTATCTATATCCTCTTGTGTTATAAGATGTCTTTCAAACGAAACTATCTTAGTATCTTTATCAAGAAGGATTGATGATATTTCCTCACCACTTCCTCCTTTACCTATAACTCTAACCTTATTACCTTCTTCTTGAGTATCGAGTTCTACTATACCAGTTACCTGAGTAGCAATAGCATCTTTGATAGCTTTAGAAGAAGGAATAGAGTCTTCAACGTCTATTGAGTCCGACACCGTATATGGGCCATATGTTGTCCACAAGTAGTCCAACTGGCTCATATTAGCGGGTCTATTAGGATACTGTTTCTTCATCACCTTCTACGTCAATCCAAGTTACTTCACCACCTATATCATCTGGAAGTTGTTCTTTAGGAACCTTTCCGCTTACTAAATCTGCTTTAGACTTTAGTAGAATTTCAACTTCGGGCAAAGAAATGGCTCCAATCTGTGCTGGAGTGACTCTATGTGGATTGTTGAAATCTTTAAGGTGGCTATCAATATCACTTTGTAATTCACTAATAACAACATCCAAGGCCTTAGAATCATGTGTAATGTTATCGGAAGTACCTTTAACATACAGAGCATTTCCTTCTTTTACTAAGATGTTATCTTTAGCTATATGTAACCTAACGTCAGCAGAAAGCTTATCAGCGCCAGTTCCTAATGATAACACTTTCTCCAATTCTACTACCTTATCAGGAATAGAGTTATCAACTTCCCATTCTCTAATAAGAGTTCCAACTGGAATCCTAACTACTTGTTTATCACCAGTTAGAAGTTTAAATACTATAACTAGCTCTTCCGTATCTGGGTCGTACTTAGCATCCTCTACGATAGCTGACAAACCAATTTGATGTTGTCCTATAACATTATCGTTAACCTTAATAGTTAAGAGTCCGTCTAAATATTCAGTAGTTAGTTTATAGAATAGACCGTCATTCTTTATGGTAATTCCGTTACCACTATCAGTAGATACCTTAACATTACCAGATATTGTAGTTCCAGTAATCTGTCTATCAATATCTAATTCAATGCTTGGAGTATCTTCTAGTGTAACCCAGTTAAAGTGAATAGCATGATTCACTAATTCGTCTAGCTTGCGCAGAGAATCCATTACAGATGTAGAGTCTTTAAGGTAAGTAGTTTCAGTATCAGGAACATAAGCTCCGTCTTCTCCCAAACCTACTCCTTCTTGTGTCTTATCGAGTTCGGCTTGTACCTTATCAATATTACTCTGTAATTCCTCATCAGTGCTGTCTAGATTACCTAGATGCTCTCTAATTTTAGTAATTTCCTCTGCAATGTCCTTCAGACTGTTTAAGTCCTCTGGTACACTAGTATGGTCAACACTTCCCCAGATAGCATCGTCTGCTGTCTTTCTATCTTTAATTTCCTGCTCTAATCTAGTTATCAAGTCAGCTATAGTTTCATCACTCTTAGAAGTAATAAGTTTAGTAAACTCTAACTCATCGTTAGTCTCCTTTCTAGTGACCCAATATAGTGCTTGATTACCATCTCCGTCATTTTCAACTACCTTTAACAATCCCTTGTGTAAAATAGCATTCTCTTCAGGAGATGAATAAAATTCTTTCAGTTTCGCTTCAGTTTCAAAAATATAGTCAGCTTCTATAGGGAACGGACCGCCTCTTCTAAAACTTGCTATAATTTCACTATATGCTCTCATACTTATTAAATGTTAGCTGGGTCAAACTTAAATGTTACCTCCAAGTTGAGAGTTACTAGAGACTCCTTGAATACATATATCTTATATATTTTACTATTTGACAATCCAGGAATTTCAAATGGGATATCGCTAATAATGTCAAACGATTCAAGACCAAACTGTTGAGAAGGCGTTGTCATTTGAACTAAGTCTGGATATTCCTTAGGCATTGCTACAAATATTTGCTTAAGCTCTTTAGGACTTGAGAAATTATATTTGTGTTTGATTTCTGATACTAAGTCACCAGAACTGTCAATGCTATTGTTCTCTGAGTCTGATTGAACTAGCTGAAGTAAGTAATCATAATTGACATTAGAGGCTGCATACCATTTAGGTAAGATTCCTACAAATATATCATATGCTACTTTAGTAGTACAACTAGCTTCCAGATATGTACCATTAGGATAGAACACTTTAAATGTGAAAGTAGTTTCTTCGTTAATAGGTAAACTCTTTACAGTCAACTGTCCTAGTTCGAAATCATCCTTAGTATATGTTCCAATAAGCTCATCGTTCTGCCATAATTCAGCATAAGATATCACTCCAGTAGAACCTCTAACGAATAGTTCAACGTCTACTATAGAACCTAGTAAAGCATACGCAGGAGCTTTAACATCTACAGATTTACCGTAGAAGATTGCATCCATAACCTCTTGAAGATTCAATTTCTCTCCTGGGTCAGTTTCATCTTCAACGAAGCCTACTGTAGTCTGAACTGGTCCACTAGTAATCCAAACAGGCTCTTCTACAATAGAAGCATCCAGCTGTCTCTTAGTTACTAATTCGTCATCTTCTACAGCATCTACTCCCTTCTGTGGGGCAGTAAACGGAACTGAACCATCACGAGGTACATAATGCTTACTATAGATTTCTTTAAGAGTTCCATGAGGGTCATACTGATTAATATGTTCCTCGATAGCTCCTCTAGCAGCGTCAATTACTAGTTGATTAATAATTGCATCAATTTGAGCTCTTGAATAAGTCTCTGCTCTAGAGTAAGTTTCAGTCTTCCTGAAATAGTTGTTTAGTCTCTGATTAAGTAACGTCACAAATCCGTGAGGGTCTGCATCAACTAAATGTTTGAACATTACATCATCTACATATTTCTTAGTAGATAGATGTCCGTCAGCTATTGGAGTAACTCCTAACTGTGGTTTTAAAAATGCAGTAGTTCCGTCACGTCTAACGAAATTCTTGATTAAGTCATCAACTTGTTCTCTAGTATATAGCTCTACTTTCCTATAAATCTGGTCAGTAGTTACATATACTTTAAGTATTTCCTCTACAAGAGGAATTATATTATGTGGGTCTGTTTTAGCTAAATGACTGTCCATTAAAGCAGTCACGAATCTCTTGGTTGTTAAATGAAAGTCTGTCAACGGGTCAACACCTGTTTGAGGTGCTAAGAATGGTGTGGTTCCATCCTCTTTAACAAAACCCTCCAGTTTACTTTCTATAGTAGGAATTATATTATGTGGGTCTTCAGTAGCTAGGTGAGTATCCATTGAGGTCTTAACTGCCTCTAATGTCTTTAAATCTGCTGAAGTCTTATCATAGACATCATTAATGCCAGCAGCTCCAAGATTAATTCTAGCAATTTGTTTATCTGACTCACTCTCAAACTCCCCTAAGCGGTAATCTACTTTCAGAAATTGTGAAGTATCAATTTGTTCGTTAACAGGATTGATACATTCATTTCCAGAACCACCTGGTGTTAAAATAGAGTTATCTGCCATTTATTATTAAGATAAAATTGTTCTACAAATTCAGACCTATTAACTTCATTCTCTTCTAGCAATTCGATGAGACTTATCTCTTCGAGAATTAGTTGGTAGTCATATCTATGCCCCCGTTCTAAATACTTAAGCAGTTCTTTGTATTCACAAATCACCTTATCTTTGAGAGCATCCACAGCCTTGCTCTGGCCATTTGCTGTATTCTGATTTACACAAGCCATTACAACCTCCTATTTGTTCTATGATTCGTTCAGCTTCAGCTAACTGATTAGATTGAACCATATATTTGATTACATTAATAGCCATCCAGACTAAATCTCTCTTGTAGGATAATTCGGCCGCTACAGCATTCTTACTCCAACATTTACTGAAACCTCTGCTATTAAATATTTGCTGGCACAAAGATATATAACATTTCTTAAGAAAACAAATAGACACGTAATTATTATATGTCCTAGAAATTGTAGTATCTTCTATGTTCCTCTCTACTATCTCATCTACAGTTACGGTCGTAGATGTGCCATTAAAATACTTATAGATGTAGATGCCGTCCGAATAGTACACAGTGGCATACATAGTTACAGCTGAACCAGCCGTTTTATCCATCTCTCTATCAAACCAATCTTTAGTCGGCAGAACTATATGATATACATTAAACCACCCATCAAACCCTACTGGCATAGTTACTGACTTATTACCGTCATCATGTAAAGTGTAAACAGGAAGTTGTATTTCAGGCCCATCTGCCTTATTATGTTGTAAGACATCAATAGATACAGTGTCAGAGTACTTGAATCTGTTCTTGACGATAACTGAAGAAGATTCAGGCAAATAGCCATTCTCTCCTGTACCAGTATCGTCAAGTATGATTACCTTACAGCTATCGTTAGTGCAAACTTTAATTTTTAATTCCATTATACGTTCTTCACTTCGTTATTCTGCTGATTCCCATCGTACAATTGGGCTATCTCAATATCTGTTCTTTTGGTGTCATTGTCAGAAGTACTCTGCTTATAATCTCTATCAGCGTTAGCCTTAATAATTCCAATCTCATAGTCATATTCAACCTTTTGTCTTTCAATAGCAATCTTAGCTTCATTAAGAGATGCAATCTTATTATTAAGCTGCTCTTTCTCTTGTTCCGCCTTTTGAAGTTGCTTCTGTAGCTCTTCGTTCTGTTGTTGCATCTGCGCAGTGTTCTGAGTTTCTTCTCTTCTCTTTTGAAATGCTTTAGACAATTTAGATTTGAGTTCAGTCATACTTCTGGCAGTCATGCACTCCATAGCTATGTCTGGGTCTAGTTGACCACTCTTGATGAACTCAATCATTAACTGTTGCATGTTCTGCATTTCCTCCATAATTCTACTACTAGCTATTACATGAATATCATAGTCAGTAAAAGTAAAATGTTCAGGGAGAGCAGTAAATACTTTCTGTAGTTTGTCACCTAGCACTAAAGTTCCAGTAAGTGGTTTATGTTTCCATACCTTCTTAGCACAATTAAGAGAATCAATCAGAATATCCTCTGCCAAAGTATCCATTTGTTGATAGTAAGATTTAGTAATGATATAAGAGTTTCTCATACCTGCCTTAACATTACTAACAGCATCCCTAGTTTCTATTCCATTTAATCTCTCTCTAAACACTCCAGTAATAGATGATGTCTGCTCTTCTAACATCTGCAACGCCATATTAAATGCCTGAATAGTATCAGCTTTTAACAAGTCATCGAATCCAGCAAAAGAAGTATTGTTATTAAATGCCCTACCTTCTTGTGAAGTATCAATAGGAGCCACACCAGTCTTCTTATAGGCAATGAATTTCTGCAATCTTTCAGTCAAATCATCACCAAGAGCCATAGGTAGCATACTAAAGTCAATCCAGTCTCCACTAGTACCACTATTAGCAATTACATTGTCCCTAAAGAAAGTAATCAAATCGTACTTGTCTTGAAGATGTGAACATGCAAGCACAAGTGCTGTCTCTTATACACATCTGA